>Ga0326511_10004038_pt1 | contig 11755 bp, 32 predicted proteins | sample 0_2496_0518_D_FD_203701 | JGI IMG/M metagenome (GOLD analysis project Ga0326511, IMG submission 203701) | Bovine rumen microbial communities from UC Davis, California, United States - 0_2496_0518 | ecosystem: Host-associated > Mammals > Digestive system > Stomach > Rumen | place: USA...
TAATAAAATAGTAAAGATATTAAATAAAGAAGATAAAGAACCAATGGAAACACTAGAAAAAATAAGAAAAGAACTTGAAACAGAAATAATCACGGCAGGAAAAATAAACAACAGTATAAAACAGGCATTTAAAAGATTAATAAATCAAAACGAATTAAGACCAAAATTTCAAAATGTATTAAGAAACGGAGATAATAAATACTCAATAACAAATGCGTATTATTTGATAACATATACAGGAGAACAATTGCCAAAAGAATTAAAAGCATATATAAACTCTAACGAAAAGGAAATTGATGACGGATTTCAATTTGATAGGTTAAAAATTGATGACGGCGAATTTAGTAAAATTAGTCTTGATTTTAATGTTTTACAAAAAATATACAAGTACGGAAAATTAAACAAGAAAAGACCAAATTGTTATACATTACAAAACGGATTTACTTTTGACTTACAATACTTTTTCGATATATTAACATTATTAGGATATAAAAATATAGATAATATTGAAATAGAAATAAGTGAGCATAATCACCGCCCAATGAATATTTATTCAGCAAATGGAAAGGCAATTTTATTGCCAATAAGAATGGAAGATGAAAAGATTACTGAGCAATTAAAATTACAAGAAAAAATTATAAAGGGGGAATAAAAAATGAAAAAGATAAATGAAATAATAGATGAACTTATGGAAATTAAAGATGAGTTGGGCGAAAGAATAGAGGAAGAAATTTATGACAATATGAATTATGATAATGAATATGCAGATTTAACAGGGGCAGAAATAAAAAGAATAAATGAATTAAGAAAAAAGATTTATTATATATATGAAAGTATAGAAATATTAGATAAAATAAAAGAAAAGGGGGAATAAAAAAATGATTAATAAATATGAAAATTGTTATATTTTAAAAGGCAGTTTAACAGAAAAACAGGCATTAAAAGAAGTTGAAAAAATAAAGAGATATTTTAAAGGGGCAGAAATATATGAAGATAAAGAAGATTTGAACGGATATGTAGGCAGAAAAAAATTAGCTTATAGAATAAAAGATGAAGAGTACGGATATTATTATATAACATACTTTAAAAGTACATTTCAGAAAGCAACAAAAATAGAAGAAAAGCTAAAAGCTAATGATAATGTAATGAAATTTATTACAGTAAAATTGGAGGGATAAATTATGTATTTTATAAAATTATTAAATAACTACGGCGAAACATTTGTGAAGAGATACGAAAGCTATTACTTTTATTATAAAGATTTAGTAAAATTTAAGCATACTAATAAATTAAAAATAATTAGTAATGGGAGAGTGATATAATTATGGATAAAGGAAAAATAATGGAAGAAATAATACAGGATATGTTAGAGAAAACCTCTAATGGAAATTGGTCGATAAGTACAGAAGAATTAAGACAGGCAGGAATAACATTTGAAGAATTTTGCGAATTTTTAGATAATGATGAAAGAGTTTGCGAATATGATAAAGTAGATGGAGAGGCAGATATAATATTTTGGCTAGATTATTGTCCAAATTTAGAAGAGGAGGAAGAAAATTAAATGGAAGATGAAATAATAGATATTATTTACGAAAAAATAAAAGATACTGAGGAAATAAAAGAGGCAAAAATAGAAGAATATAAAAACTTATTAAATGAAAATGTTATAAAAATTAAAGTGGGCAAAATTGAATATGTGGTTACTTGTACTAAAGTTTTTGAAGAATATAACTATTAAAAAGGAGAGCAAAAATGAAAAATTATAACGGAGTTTATGTAAATAAAATAACAATAATAAAAAATGTTTTGATGAAACATACGATAGATAAAAGAAGAGGAAGTTTTAATAAAGAAATATGGGAAATTGAATTTGATAACGGCGATAAAGTTTACCTAGTGATAAAACCAAAAAATATGCAAGTATGTTTTAACAGCATAGATTTTAAATTAGAAGATACAATATTTACTAAAAGAAAAGTACTTTTTAGAGATGTATCAGAATTAGACGAGGAGGAATAATTATGGAAAGAAATTTAATAGAATTTTTAGAAGAATTAAAATACAATCAGCAAATAAATTTAGAAAAAGGAATTGAAAATAGAATTGATATGGATTATGTAATTGATAGAATTACAGAAATTTTAGAAAATAGATAAAGGAGTGAATAAAAATGAATAAAGAAGAATTGGAAATATATGTAGATGAAACATTAAAATTTGATAGTATAGATAAGGCTTTTGATGATTTTATATATGATTTTACGATAGAAGAATTAATAGATTTTATATCAGAAGAAGAAAAAGAAAGAATATTAAAAATTTCACCAAGTTATGTAAAACATAATGATAAATGGTATTTTAATGGCAATTTCCAAGATATATTAGATAATGAAGAAATAAATCAAATAATAAAGGCAAAAGAAAGCGAGGAAAAATAATATGAGCGAAGAAGAATTAAAAATTTTAGAAAGAACTTTAAATTGGGCAAATGAATATTTTACAAATTTTTGTATGTGTGCAGATATAAAAATATTAAATCAAGAAGAAATTGACAAAATTGGAGATGAAATTGAGCAAGAAAACGCACAAGAATATAGAGATTATGAAGATTTATTAAATACGGCTTTTTTAATAATAAATAAATATAAAGAGGAGGAATAAAAAATCAAAAAAAAAATTAAAAATAAACAAAATAATCATGAAATCGGCGAATTTAAAATTAGAAATAACGCAAAATCGGGAACAGTACACGATAAAGTAAAAGAGTATATAAATAAAAATTATGGTAGTCAAGTAAGAAGAATGTTACCAACAGGAAAAATTGATATGGTAACAGGAATAAGTGATATAAGTTATGTATTATTTGGAGATAATTTACCAGAATTTAGAAAAATTTATTGGAATAAGGAGAGTGAATAATTATGATTAATATAGAAGATTTAGATAGAGAAGATTTATTATTTTTAATTGATTGTTATAATAATTATATAGTAGAATTTTATGATGAACACGAAGAGGGTATGTGCCCTGTATCAATTTATGAATTTTTTGATAATGAATTTCAAGAAATATTAAGAGAAAAATCAGATTATAAGGAGGTTGAGTAATTATGGGACAAAGAAGTCAAATTTATATAAGATATAATGAGGGCAAAAATATAGTTGCTTATCATTTACAATGGAATTGGGGAGAACACATGATAAATAGAGCATATCAATTATTAGAATATATTAATAAAAATACAAAGTTTACTTATAGTGATTTTTTAAGCAAAAGTGAATGGCAAAAATGGAATGGAAAGGAAATTTTAAGTGTTTTAATACAAATGAATTTAGAAATAGGTAGTTATGTTGGAGGGCATGATTTAGTCGAAGAACAATATGAGTGGGATTTATCCGATAAAAAAATGGTTATAGACACATTTAAAATAAATCCTAATAATCAAGATAATAATGATGGATTTTTAGTAATAGACATAACAGAAATAAAGAAAAAAGATAAGATAATACCAAAAATATATGCAAGTATATGGAATGGAAACTATGAAAAAGTTTCTTTTGAAGAATATGCGAAAGATTATAAGATTTGTGATTTAGATTATAGCAAACAAATGGTAAGCGAAGGTAGATTTACAGAAAAAGATTACAAAAAAGAAGAAAAGAAATGGAACAAAATTATAAAGAAAGCCCAAAAGTTAGACAAAAAATATAAAACAATAGATGACAAAAGATATACTGAAATATTCGAGGCGGAATATAAATATGAAAATAATCTATCTGATAAAGATATATGCTATTTAAACATTTTAAATGAAAGAAGAAAGAAAGGAGTGTAAAATTATGGGATATAGAAGTGATGTAAGAATAAGAACAACAAAAGAGGGATATGAAGTAATGAAAAAATTTGTGGAAAATTATATAAAAGAAAAAGAATTGAAAGGAACAGATTGGAATTTATTAGAACATGTAATAAAAACAGAAATGGAAGGAATAATAACACTAGATTGGAATTATATAAAATGGTATGAAGGTATTGACGGATACGAAGATGTTAATGCTATAATGAAAAGCCTAGATATATTAGACGAAAAAGGTATTGATTATCAATATATGAGAATAGGTGAAGAATATGATGATATTGATGAAAGATGGAGTATTAATAACGGCAGTTTTGATGGTTTTTATGTAAGTAGAACTTTTGAGGGGTAAAGGAGAGTGAATAAAATGGGAGATAAAGAAATTTTAGCAGAATTAAAAAAATGCTATGAATATTTACAAGATATTATTGATAATGCAGAAAGAGACCAATTAGAAAGTGTAGAGGAATTAGAAACAGCACAAGAAATAATGGCAAGAAAATATGAAGAAGTGTATAATAAAATAAAACAAGAAAATGATATAGCTTTATATTACGAAGAAGATGTCATAATATCTGATAACATATATGGAGCTTATATTTATAAAAAAGATGAACAACCTCTATCAGAGGGAGATATGGATTGGCAAAAATGGTGGGAAGATTCTGATTTTATAGAAAAGTTTTAATTAAGGAGTTGATGATTATGGAAGAAATCAAAATAAAAATATTAGAAATTAAAATATTAAAAGACACATATTTGATTTTTATTTATGAAAAAGAAAATTTTACAGAATTTTATGTAAGTAAAAAAGATTATGGAATTATTAAATTTGCAATAGGTGTAAACTTAAATGAAATAAATAAAACTCTTGAAGATTTTGTAAATGATAATCTTATTGAGTGGATTTATAATTACAATTTAGATATGGAGGAATAGTTATGGAATATTATTATTTAGTAATATATTCATTTGAAAATGGATATGGAAGTGCAGAAGTAACAAGAAAAACGGTAATAATCAATTTTGAAGATTTAAGAGAAATAGAAAAACAATTGAATAAAAAGAATGGATTTCAAACACATATAATAAATTATACATTTGTCGGCAGTAAAGAAGTGCAAGAAGATAAATTTGAAACAATGGATTCAAAAGAATATTTAGAATATTTAAAAGAAAGAGTTGATAGTTGGCTAGAAGAAGTAAAAAAGATTAAAGTTACAACGAAGAAAAATAGACTAATAAATCAAATGGTTGAATATTCGCAAGATATGATAAAACAGGCAAAGCAAATAAAAGCTGAGCAAAAAGGATTAGTTTATACTAATATATGTAAAAATTGTGGAAAAGAGATTAAGGTTTATAGAAAAAATATAAGATTTTGTGATGAACAATGCAAAAAAGAATATATGAAAAAACTTCGTCATAATTATTACGAAAATATGTCGGCAGAAGATAAAGAAAAAAGTAAAAAAGAAGCAACCAAGAGAATGAAAGAATTAAGAGCAAAAAGAAAGGAGCTAAAAAATGGACAAAAGAGTTGCTAATAAAGATATTACATATTGTGTCAACGAAAAGTGCAAACAAAGGAAAAAATGTTTTAGAAACTTAGATAATTATATCTATGATAAAAACGGCAATTATTGGTTTATGGACTTTTCAGAGGAACATTGCAACAAAGGTTATAGAAAGGATTAAAATCATGCAAAAAATAATAGATATTACAGGTAATAAATATAATCATTTAACAGTTTTATGTTTTGATCACATAGGGTATAGAAAAAATGGTAAAAGCAGGAGCTACTGGAAATGTCAATGTGATTGTGGTAACATAGTAATATTAAGAAAAGATGAATTTATTTATCCATATAGTCATACAAAAAGTTGTGGTTGCTGGCATAGAGAAGAATCTAGTAAAAGACCTAGAAATATAAAAAGTGGAAAATATATAAACATAAACAAGGAGGAAAATTAATATGGGAAAAATTTATAAAGTAAAAGTAACTTTTATAGATGATAAAGAAAAAGTTGAAATAGTGTCGGCAGAAGATGAATTAGCAGCGATTGATTTAGTAATGAAACAGTATAATTCAAAGGACATTTTAGACATAAAAGTAATTTAGGTTACATAAATTAGTTAAAAATAATTAAAATTATTTAAAAAAATATATTGACATTATATATATTTTGTTATAGAATGTCTTTAAAATAAGGAGGCAAAAATGAACGCTAAAAAATGTGATAGATGTGGAAGATATTTTGACTTGAAAGGTCATTATTTAGAATTAAAAGCTAAACCAATTATAGATTTAACTGGACCTATGTTTGGAAGTGAATATGATTTGTGCGAAACCTGTCAGCAGGATTTTAATGATTTTATAAATAATTTTAAAAAGGAGGGATAAATATGAAAAGAAATAAGGCAAAGATAATTAAATTTTTAGAAATTAAAGATTTAAAAGAACTTGAAGAGCCATTATATGAAAAGGCAAAAAAAGCTTTAGAAAAAGAAAATATGAGCATTGCTGATAAGATTGCAATAAGAGATTTTGTTCTAGTTAATTTAGTTTATGCTGGAGCTTTAAGAATTTCCGAAGCTTGTAATTTAGAATTAAAGGATTTAGACATAGAACATAATCAAATATATGTATTTAATGGTAAGGGCGGAGATAGAATAGTCCCACTGCCAGATACAACAATAGAATTAATTAAAAAATGGTTAAAAATTAGACCTGATTGGAAAAATAATCCTTATGTTTTTACCAATGTAAAAGGAACAACCAAGCCAGGCGAGATAAGACCATTAAATCAAAAATATTTTAATCAATTATTTGAAAAATTAGCAAATGAAACGGGCATAAAATTAAGGGATGGAAGTTTACCTCATCCACATACTTTAAGACATTCAAGAGCAATGGAACTATATGACAACATAGGTAATTTACAATTAATTCAAAAACTTTTAGGGCATAAAAATATTGCAACAACACAAATTTATGCACAGGTTAGAGATGAAAAAGTTGCGGAAATGCAAAATGCGATTACTGGTGGACTGATAAATTTATAAATTAAGGAGAAAGAAATGAATATAGAAATCATGTATATAATTTTTTTTATAATATATTATTTAATCGCAACTTTTTTCTTTTGCAATATTTTGTATAATCCTAGATTTAATCTTAAATTAATCAATAAAAAAACAAAAGAGCAAAAGAAACCGACTATTATTTTTATAATAATTTTTAGTTTATTTTGGATAATATCCATACCATTATCAATAAATAAAGGAGAAAATAATGATGAAAGACCAAATCATTGAAAAAATGTTTGACACGAACGAACTTAATCGTTTACAAAGATGTGCTAAAAATAAGGATAAAAAAGAAATAATAAAATGGGGACAAGACTTCGAGCAAAGATTATCGGAACTTTACCATAAAAGATATAAAGAATATTATTTGCAAGAATATGCAGAAAGATTGAAAGACATCGATACGGCATTGTTATATGTTTTGCATTTTGGAGAATCAACTAAATTTGGAAATAAAAGGCTAAAAGATACAATGGAAGATTTAAGTGTAGCAATGAAAGACCTACACAAAGGAACATTTAAAAGAGCAGAATACAGAGAAATGCTATCAAAAGATGGAATTAAAATCGAAAAAGACATTTAATTTGGAGGCTATGATGAGTAGTAATAAAAAAGTTAATATACCTAAAAGAGATAAAGAAGGAAATTTACATTATTACAAAGATTTAAAAGGAGAGAAATTTGGTAGATTAATTGCTGAAAAATATTTATATACAAATTATAGAAGAAAAGCTGTATGGAAATGCAAATGTGATTGTGGAAATTATATTGAAATTTCAAGTGAAAAATTAACAACAGGAAATACAAGAAGTTGTGGGTGTTTACATATTGAAACAACGAGAAGAAATGTACAAAAAGCAATAGAAAAACAAACTAAATATTACACGGAAGAAGAAAAAATAATTTATCACACTTTTTTCCAAATAAAAAGAAGATGCTACAATTCTAAGTGTAAAGCATATAAAAATTATGGAGGAAGAGGAATAAAAGTTTGTGATGAATGGTTAGAAAATTCAAAATCATTTTATCTATGGTCGATTAATAATGGATGGGAAAAAGGGCTTTCAATAGATAGAATAAACGTAAATGGAGATTATGAACCAAATAATTGTAGATGGATAACTAATTTAGTGCAACAGAATAATAAAAGAAATAATAGATATTTAATTTATAAAGGAGAAAAACATAGTACTGCGGAATGGGCAAGAATTTTAAATATTCCAATAAGTACAATAGCCGACAGAATAAGAAGAGGATATTCAGTTGAAAAGATATTAAATAATGAATACACAAGGAAGGTTTTAAAATGAAACAAAACAAAAAAATTCGAGAAGAACTCGAAAGACAATATGGAAAAGGATGTATGTTTAAAAAAGCAAAAATAGATGAAAAAATAAAAGAGAAAAAAATAATTAAAACGTATGAAAAGTTTTTAGAAGAAAAAAGATATACTGGAAAAATAATCAGAAAATATGAAAGGATTAAAACATTACATCATCTAAAACATAAAGCAGAAGGTGGCAAAACAAATATAGAAAATGGAGCAGTAGTAAATAGCTTAGCACACGCATATATACATAGTTTGCCAAGAGAACAAGAAGAATTTATTAATAACGAATTAAGAGAATATAAAAGACAGGTAGATGCATGTAAAGTAGTTTTTGTAGATAACTTAGAAATTCCATATACCATTACGGCAAAAGAATTTGTAATAGATGAAAAAAACAAAGGCGAATATAATAGAGCAAGGGAAAAACAAGAACTTCGTAAATTGAGCGAAGAATATATAGATAGGTAGAAACAACTTATGAAATATATTGCGATAATAATGATAATAATATCAATAATATATACAGCATATAAAATAACAAAAAAATGTGTGATTTGACAGATGTTTTATTTGATTATTTAGAAGAAAAAAAGGAGAAAAGAAAATGGAAAACATTGTTTTGCGAAAATTATTAATAAAATTAGGAATATCATCTAACATCAAAGGTTTTTATTACATAATAAAGGCTGTTAACATTATAAAAAGCCAAGAAAAACATATAAAAATAACAGATCTGTATAGAGCAGTAAGTAAAAGTTGTGAAAACACGCCTAGTGGAATCGAAAGAGCTATAAGGCATGCTATAGATAAATCATATAAGGGAGATAATGTTTTAAAAGAAATATATCCTTTTAAGCCAGATAATTCAGCATTTTTATATGATTTGGCATTAAACTTTGATATATTTAAAGAAAATCAAAAAGAAAGGAATAGAAATATGGAAAAAAATGATGTAATACAATTTAATGAAAATCACAAATGGAGAGGTTGTTTAGGGATAATAACTGAAGTAAAAGATTGTGGAGAAAACGGAATTAGATATATGATAGCCGTTGAAGTCCCACAGCAAGGTACAGCATATATTTTTGTAATGAGTACAGAAAATGCAATAGAAAAGATTGGAAAAGCTGTATTAGTTCCACCAGAGGAGGACTAATCTATGGAAAATGAAATAAAAATAAAAAAGTCATGGGGAAAATGTGATAAAACATATAAAAAGTCATTAGAAGAATGTGAAAGGAGAGATTAAAGATGGAAAAAGAAAATGTTGGAATAGATTATGAATATAGATGTAGATGTTTAGAAGAAGAAATAAATCGTTTAAAAGAAGAAAATGATATCAAATTAAAATGTAGTGAAGGAAAAAGATTAGATATTGAAAGAGAATTAAATAAAGAAATAGAATGGCTAAAAAAAGTAATAAGTGGAATTTTACATATCTAGTAGAAAAAGTTTAGCTGTAATATACAGCAGTTAGGAGGAAGGATGCAAGTAAAAATAAATGGAAACAAAGATGATTTAAGTATGATATTAGTAAGTGCTGAAAGATATGCTTTAGGAAGAAAAACATATATAGTAAATTGGACCTGTGAGTTTATAGAAAACAATTTAGCTTTATTAACTGATAAAGATAGACAAGTTATGATAAGAGATTTAGAGAATCCAATTTCTTATGGAGATGATTGCGACGAAAATGATTGGAAAAGATTATTAGCAAAATTAAAGGAGAAAGTATGAATAGAGAAATAAAATTTAGAGTATATGATAAAAAATTGAAAAAATATATGACATTAAAAGAATATCAAGATTTACATGCAATAGAAGTAGAAACAGATGGTACATTAATATTAAGTCCGAGATATAGATTTATGGATAGTATGATGATAGACACAGATGCTTTTGATGTGCAAGAATTTACAGGACTACATGATAAAAACGGAAAAGAAATATATGAGGGGGATATAATCCATATACCTGAAGATTGGGAAGAATATGGTTGGGCATCTGGAGAAAATTACGAAATAGATTTTAAAGATGGAAGATTTAGATTAAAACCAAAATACAAGCCGAATGCAACAGGATATGATTTAGAATTTACAAACGAACTTGAAGTAATAGGAAACATCTACGAAAATCCTGATTTATTGAAAGGAGCTGATAATATTGAGTAAAGCAGAAGAGATTCTTACTGATATGAAGTATGAAATTATAGTAGAAACAAATCAAAAAATACAATATGAACATACAGGATTATATTTTGATAGAGAAATTATATTTGATTTGACAGATAAAAGTGTACTTTGTGAATTAAGCACAGGTGAAAGTATGAGTATGACAATGCAAGAATTACAGGCAATCAACCTTAAAGTAAAAGAGCTTCGGCTGGATAGGAGGAGAAGATGAATAAAAAGATAAAGATGATTGAACTTTTAAATATGATAGAAAATGGAGAGCAAGTTCCAAAAAAAATAAAATATCTAAACAGGATATACAAATTTTACAAAGGAGAAAAAGATTATATATCTTATGATGATGAAGAAACAAAGTGGTGTGGACAAACATTATTATTTAATATTATGGAACATCATTATATAACGGAATTATTAGAGGCAGAAGTTGAAATATTAGAAGATAATATAGAAGAAATAGAAGAATTACTAATAAAATTATTAGAAAAAGTAAAAAATACTCCAGATGATGTAATAGATAAGGCTATAGATAGTTTACATGAGAAGTTAAGAAAGGAAAAAGAGTAAATGAATAAGGAAGAACTTGATGTACTAAATTCAAACGATTGGAATAAATGTATTCAATTAATAGAGGACTATTGGAATATAGATTATGGAACTATTGAATTGTGTAAAGAAAAGGATGGAAAACAAACATTAGAACTAACAACAGGAGGATGGAGCAAAAACGAAGACTTAATAGATCAAATAGCAAACACTTGGTTTTGGCTTTTATGGTGGCAAGAAAGCAAAAGAGGCGGCTATTATAAATTTATATATAGTGAGGAGAATAAAAATGAAAAATAAAACAGATTTAAAAGAATTTGAAACTCTAGTAAAAAAAATAGATAGAAATAAATATCATGTAGGAAGGGAATTAACTTTTAGTCCAGAAGGGTTTTATATTTCTAACTGGAGTATTTTCAGAAAAGATATGCCTTCACCAGAATATTTTTCTAAAAACAATACTGCGATATTAAGCTCTGCAAAAGGAAATACTATTGATGATATAAAAGAATTTATGAAAAAGGAGGGATATTTACATGAGTCTATATAATAGTTTATTTGGAGAAAATGAAGAAACACCAGTATTACTTGGTATGTTAGGCGTAAATAAAGAATACTTCGATAGATATAGAGATATAGAATTAATTCATGATGGAACAAGAATACAAGTTTTTACAAGGTTAGGCGGAGGTAATAGACCTGATTATAAAGAAACATGGGATAAAATTAGAAATCATGATTTAT
>Ga0326511_10004039_pt1 | contig 11754 bp, 15 predicted proteins | sample 0_2496_0518_D_FD_203701 | JGI IMG/M metagenome (GOLD analysis project Ga0326511, IMG submission 203701) | Bovine rumen microbial communities from UC Davis, California, United States - 0_2496_0518 | ecosystem: Host-associated > Mammals > Digestive system > Stomach > Rumen | place: USA...
GCTCGAAGGTGTTGGGCTCGTCGGTGGAGCGCCACGCGTCCAGCTGGTCGGACCAGCTCAGCTCCGTGCCGGTGCTGTCGTCGCGCGTGCCGCGCTTGGCCCACGCGAGCTGCACCACGGCGGTGGTTCCGTCCGCGCCGGACGAGCTGCCGATGATGTCCACGGAGTCGTCCGTCTCGGTGACGGCCTCGACGTACAGCGCCTTGGCCTCCATGGGCGCGCTGTAGGCCACCAGCACGCTCTCTACGAGGTACCACGACTTGGCGCGCACCCACGAGTGCTTGCCGGGGTCGCACGCGAGGTCGCCCACGAGGCAGCCCAGCGCGGTGCACGCGCCGTCGTCAGTTGCGCCCACCTGCGTCCACGCGTCGGACGCGGCCTCGACCTCCGCCACCGTGGCGTAGTCCACGTTGGCGAGGGCCTGCAGCTCCACGTGCGTGATGGGATGCGCCGCGGTGGTGTTGGTCTTGATGCCGACCAGCACGGGCGTGGTGGTGCGCTTGTCCTTGATGGTGATTTTGGTGACCGTCGGCTTGTAGGGGTACCCGACGTAGAACGTCTTCTGCACCCAGTCGCTGGGGCCAGCGTAGCCGCGCGCCCGCGCCTTGACGGTGCACTGGATGTACGCGCCGTAGGGCAGCGACTGGTAGTTGCTGAGGTTGTAGCTCAGGTTGATGGCGGTGCTGCCCGACGTGGCGTGGACGTTGCGCAGCACCTGCTTGGTGTCGGAGCGCTTGATGATGAAGTAGTACTCCGTGTCGTAGCGCTCGTACTGGCCCGCGTCCGCGGGCGTGTTGATGGTGGTCGACACGATGCCCGTGTTCTCGCCCAGCGAGAACGCGCCGATGGACGGCTTCTTGGGCTTGGCGAACTTGTAGGTGACCTTCGCGTGCTTCGGGCTGTTGCCCTTGAGGTTGCTCGCCGTCACCACGCACGTGACGTAGGACAGGCGGCGCTTGTCATTCACGGGGTAGAAGCTGTTGCGCGTGTAGGTCGTGCTGCCCATCTTCAGCGAGTCCAGGTTGACCGTGAACTCGGTGACGTTCGTGCCCTTCTTGGTGTCGGTGCGCTTCGGGTCGGTGCCCGCGATGCCCAGCGACCACTGGACGACGAACTGCGTGGCGTGGTCCTTGGCGGAGTCCTTGACCAAAGCGGGCGGGATCTTCCACGTCGCCTTGTAGTACCGCCCGTTCTGGCGCGCGACGGCGAGGGACGTGACGGCGCCCGTGGGGCGCTTGGTGGGTGTCGCCATGCTAAATCGCCCCCGTCATGCGCAGCATCCGCAGGTCGCGCGTGAGCGTGCTCACCAGCTCGTCCGCGTCGCCGCTGCCGTTGTAGGTCAGATAGACGTTCACGCCGCCTCCGCCGATGCGCTCGGCCAGCGCGTCCGCGTAGCGGTCGAGGTAGGGCGCATACGACGGCCAGATGAACTCGCCGCCGCGCTCGCCCGCGCCGAACAGCGTGGGCTGGTCGACGTAGCCGCCGCGTGCGTACCACTCGACGCTGAACGTGGGCAGCGAGCCCTTGCCGCCGATGCCGTAGGGCGCCTTGCCGCCGCTCACGTGGAAGTGCGGCAGGTTGATGTGCGGCAGGGACAGGTTCACGCCGCGCACCACGGAGCTGATGCGGTCGATGGCCCCGCTCACCGCGTCCTTCGCGGAGTTGATGGGGCCTGTGATGGCGCTCTTGACGGCGTTGAACTTGCTGGTGGCGCTGTTCACGATGCTCTGGAACTTGCTCTGCACCGCTGACACGATGCTGCCCACGGTGGACGTGACCTTCGTCTTGATGGTCGTCCACGTGCGCGTGATGGTGTCCTTGATGCGCGTCACCGTGCGCGTGACCGTGGTCTGCGCCGTGGTCCATGCCGTCGTGATGAACGTGGTGGCGCCCTTGACGGCGTTGGTCACCGCCTCCTTGACGGCGTTCCACACCGCCACGACCTTGGCGCGCGCCTCCTCGTTGGTTGCGATGAACGCGACGATGGCGCCGACGATGCCCGCGATGATGGTGATGGGTCCGCCTAAGAGCGTTACCACGGCGGTGATGAGCGCGGGGATGCCGCTTATCATACCGATTGCCGCGCCCACGGTGCTGATGAAGCCCGTAACGGCTCCCACGATGGCGGTTATCACGCCCACGATTTTCACCGCGGCGAGCACGCCCGCGATGATGGGCAGGATGGGCGCGACAACGGGCGCGACCTTGGCCACGACCGTCACGATGGTGGTGACGGCGCGCGCGACCATGGGCGCGACCTTCGTGGCCACCTTGGCCATGCTGTCGAAGAACTCCTTGAGCGGCCCGCCCACCTCGGGCGGCAGGGCGTTGAGCGCGGATTCGAGCATGCCCGGCAGGGCCGCGCCGAGCGTTGCGAACGCGCGGCTTGCCAGCCCCGTGAGGTTCTCGACCAGCCCGCCCTCGCGCTCGCCCGTCTTCTCGTTGATGGCGCCGAAGAGCGAGTCCACGAGGCCCGTGGCCGCGGCGTCGAACTGCGCGGGGTCGCCCGTGCCGATGGACGTGAGTACGTTGTCCCACGCCGACTTGACGGCGGTGGCGGAGCCCTCCAGCGTGCCCATGGCCTCCTTGCTGGTGGTGCCCGCGATGCTCATGTTCTCTTGGACCTTCTGGATGGCCTCGACCATGGTGCCGAAGCCCACGTCCGCCAGCTCGCTCGTCTTGGTCAACTCGTGGTCGAGCACGCCGGACGCGTTGATGAGGTCCACCATGCCCTGCTGGTTGCCCGCGAAGCCGAGCGACAGGTTGTCGAGCATGGAGTAGTTGCCCTTGGCGATGCCCATGACCGCGTTCTGCACCGACTGCGCGTCCGTGCCGAACGTGTTCACGTTGTCGCTCATGGCGCGCATGGCCACGTCCGCGAGGCGCGCGGCCTCCGCCGTGTCGCCGCCCACGCTGTTGACCAGCGAGGATGCGATGCTCGTGACGTTCTGCATGTAGTCGTTGGCGGACATGCCCGCGGTCTGAAACGCCTTGTTGGCGTTCTCAATCACGGTGTCGGCGGAGTCGCCGAACAGCTTCTGCATGCCGCCGACCAGCTGCTCGTTGGCGGCGTAGCCCTCGTACACGCCGTTGGCGAGGTCGCGTCCGATGTCCACGGCCTTGCCCGCCGCGCTCTCGATGGCGCTGGAAAGCACGTTGCCGATGGCCACCGACTTGGCGGACAGAGCGGAGCTTACGCTGTTGCCGATTGTGCTGCCCGCATTGGCGCCAGCGTTGCGCGCGGCGCCCTCGTCCAGCTGCGGAAGGACGTTTACGTAGGCGTTGCCCACCGACTCGGACATAGGCTCATCACCCCTTCCTTGGCTTGGCCAGCTCTGCCATCAGCTCGTCAATCGGCAGCAGGCGCGCTGGCAGCTTGCGCGTCCTGCCCTTGCTCACCCACGACGGGCCGATTACCTTGGGCCGCGGCCCGCGCTTCTTCGGGTCGCCAATGCCCCAGATGAGGCTGTTGAGCGCGTTGGCGATGTGCGCAAGCAGCATGTCGCGCAGCGTCCACTCCGCGTCCGCGTCCTCCGCGCGCGCTATGCGGCAGTCGCGCGGCAGCTGCACGACGAGCGCGGCGATGTGGCGGGCGGAGTGCCCACCAGCCATCGCCGCGTCGAGGTCGATGCCGTAGTACTGCTGTAGGTCCGCGCGCAGCTCGTCCTCGTGGGTGCGCAGCTCGGCGGCGAGCGTCGCTAGTTTTTTGAGACGAGCTGCGCGATGGTGTTGCCCAGACGCTGGGCCATCTCGTCGCGGTCGGTGTCGAAGCCGCCAGCCAGCTCGATGAACTGGTCGTGGGTGAGGCCCGTGCACAGCTCCACGACGCGGAACATGGCGGACAGCTTCTGGTACTCGCTGATGCCGGAGCCGTCCTGCGCGCTCGTAATCAGCTCGGCCACCTCCCACGAGTTGGCCCACTTGGGGTCGAACTCGACGTTGGTGCCGTTGATGTCAACAGTGGGCATCTGGCGTCCCCCTACTCGGTGGTCGCGGAGTACTCGTACATGGTGACGCCGCTGGCGTCGGGGATGGCGTCGAAGGACAGCTGGCGCCCGTCCACCTGCGTGCCGTCGAGCGTGACCTCGCCGCGCTCCTTGAGCTGGAAGGTGCCGACGTAGCGGCGCACGATGTTCTCGCGCGGCGTGGTCTCGATGGCAATCACGACGGGCTCGATGGTGCCGCCGTGGTGCTTGATGGTGAGCGCGCCGTCCGCGCCCGCCACCACCATGTCGTCGCCCCAGGTCAGCTTGGCCACGTCCGCGTTGCACTGGATGGGCGTGAAGCTGATGGACTCGGTGTACTCGGTGCGCACGTTGTAGACCAGCTTGCGGCCCTCCCACGCGCGGATGGACTCGGTGTTGCCGTCCTCGGAAATCTGCACGCCCTCGTCGGACGTGAAGCCCAGAAGGACGAACGTGTTGCCCAGCGCCGTGGTGGCGTCGGTGGGCAGCGTGGTGCCCTTCGGGGCTACGAAGATTGCGCCGGTCGCGGCGGCAGCGCCTACCGTCACCTGCGCGGCGTTCATGGTGGCCATGTGGCCTCCTTACTGTTCGGTTTTGCTTAGTCGGTGAGCTGGCAGGTCACGTCCAGCGCGAGCTGGTAGCGCGGGCAGCGGGTGTACCCGTCGTAGAAGCGGTACGGGCCGCTGTTCACAGCCACGCGCGTCACGCCCTGCGGCCTTGCGCCCGTCACGATCTGGACGCGCAGCTCGTTGGCCATACGCTCAGCCGCCTCGTCGGTCGGCGCCCAGCACTGGACGGCGATGGTCGGGTGGTCCACCATGTCGGACACGCTGCCGCCCGTGCGCTCGACGGTGACGAACGACGCTGGCGGGTCCGCGGGGACGATGGTGTAGGCGTCGTAGCCCAGCGCGAGGAGGTGCGCCACGAAGGCCTCGGTTGCCGAGTACATCAGCATCACCCCTTCGCCTTGAGCAGCGTGTTGTTCCTGTGGTTGTCCACCTGAGCGGCGTGGTTGGCCGTGTAGACGATGCCCATGTATCCATGCCGCTGCATACTGACATTGCCTGCATACAATGCCTGCTTGTCCTTGACGGGTGCAGGCGAGTTCTCGTGTTGCAACCAGCCTTTGCCCTTGCGCGGCTTTCCAGTGCCCCTAGTGTCGTAGCCGTGGCCGACAAGGTGCGTTCCTGAGCCTGCGGCGTTGGCGTGCGCCTTGATGCGGTCGGTGGCAACGATAAGGGCTTCGCGCGTCTCTTCTGAGCGCGCGGCTACGCTGCGTAGGGCTGGCATGTCGAACACGACGCGGCAGGTCGCCGTCCTAGCCATGGCCCACCTCCACGTTCACGTCCATGTGCCACGGCGTGGGGCAGTTCGCGTCCAGCAGCGGCTTCGGGTCGCCGACCACGCGGTAGGTGTCCGAGTACGGCGCGGGCAGCTCGACGGAGCAGCCGCGCAGGCTCGCGCTGTAGGTCTTGGGGAACCGCAGGGTGAGCGCGAGCGTCACGCCGTTCGCGCGCGCCGCCTCCATGTCCTGCGGGTTCGGGGAGTCCACCAGCACGTTGGGCACGACCTCGCGCGTCGGCTCGCCGTAGGTGACGTTGTTGAGCCTGTCCCTGCCCGTAGGGTTCGGGCGCAGGACCGTGGCCGTGATGCCCCTAATCATCGGCAGTCACGGCCGGAGCCAGCCCTGAGCGAGAGGATGTAGCCGGTGCCGATGCCCAGCATGCGCTTCTCCGTGCCCGTGAGGTACAGGTCGCCGCTGGGGTTGGCGTAGCTCATGCTCTGCGTGTACGATCCGGCGGTCATGGACGCCTGCGAGATGCCGTAGGCGTCCGACTCCGCCGCCTGCAGGGCGCGGTTGACCATGGAGCACGACACGAGCCTGAGACGGGCCAGTTGCTGCTGGTCGGAGATGTCGACCACTACCTGCGCGTCGAGGATGGTCGCGGCGTCCTCCAGCAGGGCGTCCACCCTGTCGGACAGCTCGCTGGGAACCTCCCCGTAGCGCGCCTCTAGGTCGTCGATGGTCGCGTAGGCCATGGCCACCGCCCCCTATTACTCGGTTGTCTTCTTGGGTGCCGCCTTGCGCGTGGTGCGCTTGCGCGGCGCTGGCTTCTTGGGCTGCTCGACGGGCTTCCAGCCAGCCGCGAGCAGGGCGGGTGCCTGCTCGTCGCTGGCGTCAATCACGCCGATGCCCGGAAGGGTGAGCAGCATGGCTACGCGCTCGGGGTGTCGCCGGTGAGCAGCACGAACTCTGCGGTGCTCTTGACGGCGAACGCCACGGTGCACTCGACCTTGCAGGCAATCATGTTCTGCTGCCACAGGTTGATGGTGGTGTTGCCGTTGACCAGCGTGGCCTCGCGCGAGAACTCGACGGTGATGTCCTCGACCACGCCGTAGATGGCGTCGGAGAAGTCACCGGCGATGCCGACGATGGCGGGGGTGCCGGGGGAGCCAGCGGTGCCCGCGACGTAGAGGTGCTTGTTGAACTCGACGCCAGCGCCGAGGATGTTGCCGATGGCGGCGGAGTCGACGCCGGGGGTGAACAGCGGGCGCTTGTTGGCGTCCACTGCGGCCTGCACCTTGGTCTTGCCCGCGGGCGAGAGGCCAATCACGTCCATCATGCCGCCGCCAGTGGCGATGGCTGCGTCCACGGCGAGGAACTGGTCGTAGACGGTGGAGCCGGACGCGGGGATGAGGCTGACCTTGCTGGCGCCGCCGAGCACGTCGAAGCCGGTGCCGGGGGCGGTGGTGCTGAGGATGGTGCTGTCGAACTTGCGCGCGATGGCGTTGGGCAGGCGGCGGACCAGCTCGTCGTACAGGGCGCGCTTGTCGCGCACGAACTCGTCGGAGAACGGCTCGATAACGGCCATCTTGTACGGGGTGATGGTCTTGGTGCCGAACGTGTGGGTGCTGATGGGCTTGGCGTTGGTCTCGGCCACCCAGTTGGCGGTGGGCTCGCCGGTGATGGTCTGAATCTTCACGCCCTCGCCCGGCAGGGAGACGCGGCGGGCGTGGCTCATGAAGAAGGACTCTGCAAGCGTGGCGCCCCAGATTTCCTGCGAAATCTCTGGGTCGTTGATGACGTTGGTGGTACCACGGTTGATGTCGATGGCAGGCATGGTGCCTCCTTACTCGAAGTAGCTTGCGAACTTGTCGCGGGTTGACTGCTTGCCCTCGCCGCCGCGTATGACGCGGCTCGGGGCAGCCTGCGCCGCAGCGGGCACGTGGGCCTGCGCGGCGTATTCCTTGGCGAACGCCTCCATGGCTTCGCGGTTCGCGCAGAAGGACAGGAGGTGCTCGGGGACGCCATTGGCCTCCGCCACCTCGTGGGCGTCGGCGCGTCGCTGCGCCTCTGCCTTGAGCTGCGCCAGCTCGGCCTCCGCGCTCTCCGCGCGCTTGGCCAGCTTCTCGGCCTCGCTCATGCCCTGCTGCTCGTACTCGTCCCACTTGTCGGCCTTGTCCTTGTTGCTCTTGGCGCGCTCCTCCCACTTGCGGGCCTGCGCCTGCAGCTCCTTGAACTTGGCCTCCCAGTCGACCTCGGCGCCCTGCGGCTCCTCCGCCTGCTGGTCCTGCGTGACGGTGCTCTCTTCGGCCATGTCGGCCTCCTTTCGCCCGTGCGGGCTAGTCGGTGTGCCCCGTGCGGGGCGGTGTTGGGATATGAAAAAGGCCCCCGTGCGGGGGCCGATTTCGCTTGGTGCTTAGATGCTGGTCAGTGCATGCCGGGGTTCTGCCAGCGCATGACCATCGTTATCTCGTTGAACTCGCGCCACGGCTCGCTGACCTCGCCAGCCTCGAATCGCTCCGTGTGGCGCCTGCGCGCCTCGGCGATGCGCTGCTCCAGCTCGTCGGGCAGCTCGTGGTTGGCGATTGCGTTGCGGGCGTCGTAGTACGCCTTGCTGCAGGCGTCCAGCGTCTGCTCGTAGCCGCGTATGTCGCCGCTGTCCGCGAACGGCAGCACCACGCAGTCGCAGTCGTCGTGGAACTTGCGCGACGGCGTGCCGCCCGCGCTCTCGCGCGAGAGGTAGACGGCGCCGCGGCTCGCCAGCATCGTGCAGAACGCGCACGACGTGCCGACGGTGACGCGCGTCCAGCGGTAGCGGCTCTTGGTGCGCTCGCTGGCCCCGCGGGCCACCTGCGCCTCGTAGTCGCGCTGCAGTGCGGCGCTCACGGTGTTGCGGGACAGCTCGTGGACGTGCTTCTCGACCGTCGCGCCCATCCTCTCGGCCATCTCCTCGGGCTTGGTCGTGCCCGCGTAGAGGCCGTGGATGGTGCGCTCCATGTCGTAGGACAGCGCGCCGTCGTTGGGCGTCAGCGCGTCCGCGGGCTCGCCCTCGCCGATGGCGAGGCGGCGGCAGTAGTCGTACCACTGCGCGCCGAGCGTTGACGCGGCCATGCCGTAGAGACTCACCATGGAGCGGCACAGCTCGCGCAGCTCCTGCGCGGCGCGGTCCCAGTCGGAGTAGTCGATTTCCGACGCGCGGCGGACGAACTCCTCGCGGGCCGACTTCGACACGTCGCGAGCCATCTTCGAGTAGCGCCTGATGTCGCTATACGTCGGCGTCGCCATTGCCGAACACCTGGCTCAGGACGAAGCCGCCCGCGTTGCGCTCCATCTCGCTCATGGCCTTGCGGCGCATGTCCTCGGGGAAGCCGATCTGCTCGAAGAAGACGCCCGTGCCCGCGAAGCCCGGCACGACGGACGCAATCTTGACCATCGCGTCGGTCTGGCTGACCACGCTCGGCATGGCGGGGTTGCGGAAGTCCGCCACGAAGTCGGTGGCCTCGGGCGGCAGGTCCGCCAGCGGCACGTCCAGCTTGGCGGCGAGGGCCATGAGGGCGACGTTGCGCAGCGTCTCGCGGGCGGAGTCGTTGAAGTCCTCCGTCTCGATTACCAGCGGCTCGGACGCGGCGTAGATGGCCTCTGCGCTCGCGGGCTGGTCGTGGATGATGCCCAGCTGCGAGATGGGCACGTTCGTCTCCCCCGCGAAGCGGGCCGCGAGGGCGCGCATGTAGTCGGTGTGCGGCTGCATGGTGCCCTGCGTGAGCTGGCCGAACTCCGGCAGGTCGCCGTTGGCGTCGCGTCCCACGGCGAAGATGTTGCCGATGTAGGCCTCCCACTTCGTCTTGTTCTCGAACGCGTCTTTGTCCGCGCCCAGAAGGTACTTCTGCGGGCTGGTGAAGAACTCCGCGCTGATTTCGGTGCGCAGCGACTCGCGCACGGCGCTGTCGGTGATGCTCATGACGGCGCGTGTGATGCGCGACTGGCCGAACGGCTTGCGCTGCGTCGGGCGGTACACGAGCGCCTCCATCGTCGGGCGTCCCATGCTGTAGGGCTGCGCCTCCCAGCGCCAGAACGAGCCGCCCTCGTTCCAGAGCGTCACGCGGCACTCGTCGGTGTAGAGGTTGACCAGTGCGGGCCTGCCCTTGAGCCATCCCGTGATGGTCATGCCGTAGGCGATGCGGCCCTTGGCGTCGTCCCAGCGGGCGGCGGCGGTCTCCGCGCTGTGGATGTCGATGCGCGGCTCGCCATCCTCGCCCACCTCCACGGTGGCGAAGGAGCACGAGTGGATGAGCGTCGACTGGACGGCCTGACGGTACTTGACGCGCAGGCGCGAGCTGGCCGTGATTTCGTCCAGCATGGCCTGCGTCTCCGCGTCCGCCGCGCTGAAGCCGTCGAAGCGGCTGCGGACGGCCATCGTGTCGACGGCCTTCTGCGGCCAGCCGACCACCGTCTCCACGTTCAGCAGCTGCGGCGGGATTGAGATGCCGAAGTCCTTCAGCACGTTCCTGCCGCTGTAGTAGCGCATGCGCAAGCGGTTGCGCCCCAGCTTCGCCGCCCAGAGGGCGAAGAGGTCGCCCAGCATGTCGTTCCACTCGCGCGGCAGGTCGGAGCCGAACGCGAGCGGGATGCGGTACGGCGCGACGGCGGTCGCGTGCCACGTGTTCGGCTGCGGTCTGTCGTTGACCTTGCGGCCACCCTGACCGTTCGGGTAGCTCATGGGAGTCTCGTCGCTCACCAGACCACCGCCTTTCTCCTTGGGTCGCGCTTCGTGGTCACTGCCGCCCAGCGCGCGAGCGCGGCAGACTCTATGAGCGTCGCGTCGGCCTCGTCGGTCGACTGGAAGCCCCAGCCGCCGTTGGTGCCGATGCGCCGCTTGCGCGTGCGCGTGGCGCTCGCGTCCAGCGCGGGCTGGCCGTAGTGTGTCACCTGACGCTCGCGGACGGCGTTGGCCATGCCGCTGCATGCGGCTATCACGTCGGACGTGCGCGGGCGGATGATGCAGCGCGCGCTCACGCCGCGCTCCAGCAGGCGGTCCACGAGCGCCTGCGCGTTGCTCTGCCCGTCAATCACGATTTGCGCGGCGTCGGCGGACACCGCGTCGAGCTGGTCCACGAACCACGCGAGCCCGCGGGACAGGCTGCGCGAGTCGACCACGTACACGAACGGCACGGAGCCATCGCCGCCCTTGTGGCAGGCCGCGAGTGTGCCCACGGAGCCGTCGGGGCTGAACTTCACCGCGTAGCAGACGATGCCGCCGCGCTGCGGGTTCTCGTTGCGGCAGGCGTCCCAGTCGCGCACCAGAATCGGCGCGGAGATTGCCGTGGTCTCGGGCCACCAGCCCAAGTGCTCGCGTGCGAACGTGTCCTTGTTCATGGTGCGCGAGTCCTTCAGCAGCGCAGACTCCAGCAGCTCGTAGCCTAGGTTGGGGTTCGTCTCGTACCATCGGGCCACGTCCGTCACGTCACCCACCTCCGCAACGCTCCACTCGTGCATGCACGCTCCGTCGTAGGGGTCGGTGTGGAGCATCGCGCGGATGGACGTGAACTTCTCGCCCTTGTACGCCGCCGACGGGTCGGGAACGGTGCCCATGAGGATGGTCTGTGGGCTGCCGTGCGGTGCCGCGGAGTTGAGCGGCGATAGGGCTGCATCTTGGGCATCCGTGTAGCTCTGGGCCTCGTCTATCACCACGAGGTCGAAGGTGCCGCCTCGGCCCATGTCGGAGTTTGAGCCGCGCGTGCGGAACTCGATGTGCGCGCCGTTCTTCAGGTCGAGCACCATCTGGTTCGCGCTGGTCGTGTAGCGGCTCACCATCGCGTTCAGCTCTGGGTAGCGGGCCATCAGGTCGTTGGCTCGGTCGCCGAACTTCGTGCGCAGGCGGTCGAACGCCTTCTTGGCCGTCTGGTACTCCTGCGCGGTGTGCAGAATCCACTCGCCGCGATGCACCAGCCCCCACGTCTCGCGCGGATCGCACACACCCGTCTTTCCGTTCTGCCTGCTGACGGGAAGGACGCACATGCTGTTGAGCAGGTGGCCGTCGTCGCCCAGCGCAAGCCAGTCGTCTAGGATGGTCCGCTGCCACGGATGCGGCGGCAGGCCGTAGGCGTCCGCCAGCGCGCTGGCGAGCCTGCCCTCGCTGCGGGAGTACGACGAGCACCACGAGTAGGTCGGCGACTGCCTGCCTACGTTAGGCACTTTCGGCCTCAGCCAGGATGGACGAGAGCGGTGTTTCGTCGCTGTTGGCACTCAGACGGTCGTCCGTCTCGCACATCTCAATCAGCGGCGCGAGCGACATGGTGATTGCCTTGAGGTCGCGTGCGCTGTCCGTCTGGTCGAACGCCTCGGCCAGTCGTATCGCCATAGCACGTCGAGCTTTCGGCCAGTCACCCCCGCGCACTGCGCTTGCGAGGTTGCTTTCATTCATCGTTGGCGTCACTCCGTGGGGCATCATGACCTCCTTCGACGCATAGCGGTTTGGTAAAACGCGGTCCTTGATGTGCGGGCGCT
>Ga0326511_10004041_pt1 | contig 11753 bp, 8 predicted proteins | sample 0_2496_0518_D_FD_203701 | JGI IMG/M metagenome (GOLD analysis project Ga0326511, IMG submission 203701) | Bovine rumen microbial communities from UC Davis, California, United States - 0_2496_0518 | ecosystem: Host-associated > Mammals > Digestive system > Stomach > Rumen | place: USA: California...
CTGGATAATACCAGCCATAATATCCATAGTAGCCATAACGATATGGATAATACCAGCTGTCGTACCATGGAGAATACCAGCTATAATACCATGGGCTGTACCACGGGTCATACCATAAATCATACCAGCCGTACCAACCATGCGAATAGTACCAAGGATCATACCATCCACCGTACCATCCATATGTGCGATAGTACCAGGGAGAATGCCACATCCAGTCATACCGGCCTCGTTCATATCCTGCCCAGAATGCCGCATTGTCAGCAATGTCATAATCGTCAAAACGCTGCAGCTTTCGGGTAAGTTCAAAGTCTTCAGCCTGAACAGAGTCTGGATAAACCCCTTTTTCTGCAGAGAAATCTATGATGTCGCTTTTTGTAGAGTCATCATCCAGAACCTCATATTTACTACTCAGGCGATTGTATTCTTCAACAGAACGATTGCTGCCGGAATAATATGTCTCCTGTCCTGGAACAATTCTCTCGACAGTAGTCTTCACCTCTTTCTTCGCCTTCTTTTTAGGAACGAAGTAGAGATCATCGGTCTGTGCCACAAGCGAAAGCGGCAGAACACCAAACAGGATTGAGATTAGGAAAAACTTCTTCATATTCTAACACTTTTATTGATTCACGTTGCAAAATTATAACTAATTCTTGTGCAAAATTAAGGAAAAACCCTAATATAAGATAGGATTTTCCCTATTTTTTGTAATTTTGCACCAAAATTTAACATCAGAATGAAGTATTACGAAGTGAAATTCGGGATTGTTCCCATGAATAATGATGCCCGCGACATACTGGCAGCAATGGCAGGCGAGGTTGGTTTTGAAACATTCGAAGAAACAGACGATGGGCTGACTGGATATGTCCAGAAGGGTCTGTTCGACGAGAATGCCTTGGAAGCGATCATCAAGGAATTCCCCTTCGAAGGCTTAGAAATCAGCTATGAAGTGTTTGAGGCAGAAGATAAGGACTGGAATGAAGAATGGGAGCAAGAAGGATTTGAGCCTATATTAATAGGAGATGACAAGATTGCTATTCACGATGGGAGACACCTACCCAAGAACAATCCAGAAATATCAATAGAAATTGATGCGAAGATGGCTTTTGGAACAGGCACACACGAGACCACAAAGATGATGTGCAGATCTATCCTTGAATTTGCGGAGTCTGATAAGAGTTCTTCCTATTCAGTGCTTGACTGCGGAACAGGCACAGGAATATTATCGATATGTGCTCTTAAACTTGGAGCCAGGAAAGCCTTGGGCTACGACATCGACGAGTGGAGTGTAGACAATGCCCGACACAATGCTGTCATAAACAGGGTAGACGAAAGATTCACATCACTACTTGGTGATGCCAGTATACTAAAAAATGTTGAAGAGAAGTTTGACATCGTAATGGCAAACATTAACCGTAATATACTATTGACCGACATGCCGGTTTTCAAAAGTAAGATGACAGAACGCAGTAAACTGATACTGAGTGGATTCTACACTGAGGACATTCCCCTTCTTTTGGAGAAGGCAGCAACACTAGGACTAAATCTCTCCAGTCAGAAATCTGACAACAACTGGGCATGCATAATACTCAATCAATCAGCATTATAAGCTTTCTCACCTATAGTTTCCTGTGAGCCAAGAGTCATCTGTCTTAGGTCATAGTAAGAACCATTGTAGATATTAAAGTCCACGTTGCCCTTGATACCAGGCAGACGTCCTGCATCAGTATGCTGCCAGAATTTCCAAGGACCTCTGTACTCAAGTGAGTCAACGTAATAGTGCGCTATCCAGTAAGGATAATTATTGAATATAGAATCATTTAGGTAGCGCATCTTAAACTTAAAATAAGTGTAGATTATCGGTTTCACCTTATAATGCTCCTCCACAATATCGAGCCATTGTAGTACAGACTTCTTAAACTCGGCATCCGTCTGATTCTTTGGTTTGTGTTCAACATCGAGCACAGGTGGCAAGTCTCCATTCTCCAATTTAACGACTTTCAGGAAATTATACGCCTGCTGTTCTGCTGGAGAGTGGACACTATAGAAATGATATGCCCCGCGTGTGAAGCCATTCTCTCGTGCCTGATAGAAATTCTCACGGAAATTCTCATCGGTCTGAGTAGCGCCCTCTGTAGCCTTAATCATAACAAAGCGTATCGGGCATTTATTGATCATTCCCTCGTCCTTGAGCTTATCCCAGTTGATACGTCCCTGATGATGAGAAATGTCTATACCGTGAATTTCATAGCCTTCAGGATAACTAACATCACCATACAAAGCTCTCCACCGGAATCCGAATGGCGACACGAAGAAATAATAGAAGAACCAAATGTAGCCCGCCACAATGGCAGCCCCACCTATCCACCATCCCCACGAAGGAACCTTCTGCAGGATACGTATCAAGATGTTTGGCCGACGCTTACCTCTAGGCCCATGATAAGTCTGGGTAGCGCCAATTCCTTTGCGGCGGACTACACGTTTCTTCGACATCAAAGATTACTTTGCCTGCTCGAGAGCCAGAGTCTTAGTTGGCAGGTCGCAGACCTCAGATGGTCCCCAGTACTGGATTGGACCAGGATAAACGTATGCTGTCTCACGAGCCCAGCGGTCACGCTCCTTTGCAAAAGCCTTGAATGGAGCGCCATCGAGTTCAACGAGAGCCTTGCGGATAACAGGCTTCATCTCACCGTTACGCTTCTCCATGTTCATCATCATAGTGATGGGCACACCACCGGCAATCCACTCCTCAGCAGGAGCAGTAGTATTCTTTACGATAGCCATATATCCAGTCTTGCCGTTAGCAATCAGCTGAGCTGCTGATGTACCGAGGGCATAGCAATAGTCGGCATCGAAGTTAGAAGGAGCAGCGCAGCGTCCCTCATAACCGAAGAAGTGGTGCTGAGTAGCAAATTTGCCAACAAACTTACCCTCTTTCTTCATGCGCTCAAGTTTCTGAGCCACCATTGTAGAGAGCAGTTTCTCTGTCTCAATAAGAGATACTTGTACATTTCCGTGGGGATCGCGGTCGAGAGCCAGCTGACGAGCGACACCTGTAGGCAAGCTGTTGAATACAGCGAGATTCTCATCTGTGAGGTGACTCTTAGCGAAGTCTATCTGCTCAGAGCGCCCCATGTCCTTAACCTCTGGAAGAGCCAGGACATCGTTCAGCTGAGCAATGAGTTTCTTGATAGCAGGAATAAACTCGATAACTCCCTCAGGAATAATAACAGTACCGAAGTTGTTACCATCAGCAGCACGCTGACAAACAGCGTTAGCGATATACTCTACGATATCGTTAAGACTCATAGCCTTCTGCTCTATCTCTTCTGATACGAGGCAAATATTTGGCTGAGTCTGAAGTGCACACTCAAGGGCGATATGTGAAGCCGAGCGACCCATTACCTTGATAAAGTGCCAATACTTTCGGGCAGAGTTACAGTCACGCTCAATGTTACCGATAAGTTCTGAATACGTCTTACAAGCTGTATCAAATCCGAAAGAAGTCTCAATCTGCGAGTTCTTCAGGTCACCATCAATAGTCTTTGGACAGCCGATAACTTGCACACCATAATTCTTAGCAGCATAGTACTCAGCCAAAACGCATGCGTTAGTGTTAGAATCGTCACCACCAATGATTACGATAGCTTTGATATCAAGTTCGCGAATAATCTCCAAGCCCTTCTCAAACTGGTCAACCTTCTCAAGCTTAGTACGACCCGAACCGATCATATCAAAGCCACCAGTGTTACGATATTGGTCTATAATATCTTTAGTGAGCTCCATATAATTATGGTCTACAAGACCACCAGGCCCCAAGATAAAACCGAAGAGGCGATTCTCTGGATTCAGTTTCTTTACCTGATCGAAAAGACCTGTGATAACATTATGACCACCAGGTGCCTGACCACCAGAAAGGATGATACCTACATTCATTTTCTTAGTGTTAGCCTCAGTAGCAGGCTCAAACTCTACGATAGGCATACCGTAAGTGTTAGGAAACAACTTCTTAATCTCTTCCTGATCACCAACACTCTGGGTTGCGGCACCCTCTTTGATCTTCACAGCACCCTGAAGAGCCTTAGGCAGCTTAGGCTGATAAGCGGCTCTTGCAATCTGCAATGCACTTTTTTCCATAATACTTTTAACTTGTTTTGAATGAATATTCTGTCTTCGGACTGCAAAATTAAGCAATTTATGTCAGAAAATAGAAAGAAAACAATCGAAAATCGTCATTTTAATATTTTTTTTAGATATAATGTCTTGTCAATCCAATATTTTTTCTTATCTTTGCTTACTGAATATATCAAAATAAACCATACTGGAGGATAAAAACATGGCGAATAAAAGATTTTTGAAGCGTGCGATTCACAATGTATGTGACGAACTATTTGCTGAGGCCGTAGCCTTGTCGCTCTATGGAGCAAAAGAGCAACAGGATGCAGCGACAGCACAACTTTATGCTATCGCGAAGGTAGAAGACGATTGTATACGCAGGATATCCCATCCAGAGCCAGGCATGAAGCCAAGTGTCTATTTCAAAGACCTCAGGGAGAAATTCACGGCTCAGGTAAGTGATATTGTTGACCAAATGAATGGATAATGGGATTTTGTAATTGGCTGTTATATAAGAAAATGGGATGGACTGTTGAAGTAACGCAGGACCATCCGGACAAGTATATCATCTGTCTGGCTCCACACACCAGCAACTGGGATTTCGTTATCGGACAGCTCTATACTCGAGCAGAGGGTATGAAGAATAATTTCCTGATGAAGAAAGAGTGGTTTTTCTGGCCTCTTGGACCTATCTTCAAGAAGATGGGAGGAATACCAGTATACCGTCAAAAGCACACGAGTATGACCGACTCAATGGCAGAGACGGCAAAAGCCTCTAAAACGTTCCACCTGTGCATCACCCCCGAGGGAACACGATCTGCCAATCCTGAATGGAAAAAAGGATTCTATTTCATTGCTCTAAAGGCAGGTCTACCGATTCTGCTCTATGGAGTGGATTATGAGAGGCGACTGATACAGTGCACCAAGACAATAATTCCTACAGGCGATTTGGAAAAAGACATGAGAGAGATAAAACTCTATTTTAAGGACTTCAAAGGCAAGAAGCCCGAAAACTTTACTATAGGAGAGCTCTAAATGAGGATTTTAGCGATTTTACTCATCAGCATCATCAATTGTTCACTATCAACTGTTTACGCCACACCAGCCCCAAAGGCAAAGCCCAGAAAGAAAGTTCAGCCTGTTCCTCAGCAAAATCCGTTGGAGAAAGCGCTCACCAGCTACTTCAACACATACAGGGTGGAAGGACAAAAGATACGAAATAGGATTAAATTTGAGAAGGTCAGCGTCGAAGATTCCCTTCATCGCATATGCGTAGTAGCCAATACTGCTTTCGGAGAACAGATGTTCACTCCCGAGAATACGGACAAAATATATAGCGACATCAGGTCACTCTTACCAGACAGTATGCAGTCATGGGGATTGCGCATAGAGACTGGCGGTTGGGAGATAAGAGACCTTGTAGCAAGCTATCGCATGAAAGCCACAGACGTATCGCGCACTTGGGGAGACATCGACTATAAAGGAAATCCTTGGGTATTCAATGCCTCTCGTCCCTACTCCATCAGAAATGGTTTGCAAAACAGGCACTTTTCCTTATGGGCAAGTCACGGTATGTACTATAATGCTGCCAACAATATCTGGAAGTGGCAGCGCTCCCCGTTGTTCTGTACCAGTGAGGATCTCTTTACACAGACAATCGTTGTACCTTATCTTATCCCCATGCTCGAGAGAGCTGGAGCAGTAGTGTTTATGCCACGCGAACGCGACTGGCAGAAAAACGAGGTGATCGTAGATAACGACACCGGTATAGGTTATTCAGAGTATTCTGACCAAAAGATATGGCAGCAAGCACCACGACCAGGGTTTGCATTCCACGAAGGCAATTACACTGACAACGAAAATCCCTTTGAGGCTGGTACTGCACGAGTAATAGAGACCACAGAAAACCTTCATCACCAGAGTAGCATCAGCTATCAGCCAAGCATCCCTGAAAGTGGAAGATATGCAGTCTATGTAAGCTATCAGACTGTAGACAGAAGTACCGACGATGCACGTTATACCGTATGGCACAAAGGTGTTGCTACAGAGTTTCATGTAAATCAACGTATGGGAGGTTCTACATGGGTATATCTCGGGACATTCGATTTTAGTGAAGGTTCTTCTGAGGAGAATCGCGTTGTCCTCTCAAATATCAGTTCCACCAAAGGTGTAGTGACAGGCGATGCTGTAAGATTTGGAGGCGGTATGGGAAACATTGAGCGTGGAGGCCAAGTAAGCGGAATGCCCCGATGCCTTGAGGCTTCCCGATACTTTGCGCAGTGGGCCGGAATGCCTTACAGCGTGTACCACACTAAAGACGATGACTACGGAGATGACATCAACACCCGTTCTCACATGACAAACCTGCTGGGAGGCGGCTCATGCTATATGCCTGACACCACAGGGAGAAAAGTACCCATTGAACTGTCACTGGCCGTTCACAGCGATGCAGGCTACACGGCCGACGGAAAGACGAACACCGGTACTCTCAGCATCTGCATGACTACATTTCGCGACTCCACTCTAAATGCAGGCAAAAGCCGCCTTGCCTCACGTGACCTCGCAGATGAGCTTCTCTATGCATTACCCCGAGACATTCTGAAAAAATATGGAAAATGGAATACCCGTGAACTCTACGACAGGAACTATTCCGAGTGTAGACTGCCAGAAGTACCAAGTGCCATACTGGAGATGCTCTCTCACCAGAATTTTGCCGACATGAGGATGGCTCAGGATCCTAACTTCAAGTTCGACCTGGCACGTTCAATATATAAAGTGCTGCTCCGTTATTCAGCCAGGATGCACAACACCAGCTACACCGTACAGCCACTTATGCCTGAGGATATGATGGTAAGTCTCACAGACAAAGGTGAAGCTAAGATATCGTGGACGAGTGTGGAAGATGCCCTTGAACCAACTGCACATCCTACACATTATATATTATATACAGCAAAAGGAGACGAAGACTTTGACAACGGACGCATATTCGCTAAGTCTCCCGCCATTTTAAAGATTGAGCCTGATAAGCTATATTCCTTCCGTGTGGCTGCAGTTAACGATGGCGGTGAGAGTTTCCCCAGCGAAGTGGTTTCATGCCTTTATAATCCGACATCGCAGAAACAGGTACTTATCGTGAACGGTTTCCACCGCCTGGCTTCACCTGAGGTAGTCGACGGACTTACCTCTCAGGGGTTCGACATGACTATTGACCACGGTGTCAGCTATGGGCTGACAGCAGGATGGAGAGGGCTACAGAAGAATTTCGACAAGTCACGCATGGGTAAGGAAGGCCCAACAGGATTGGGGTTCTGCGACGACTCTCTCGCAGGACATTTCATAGGAGGCAACGACTTCAACTATATCCGCACACATGCAAGAGCAATAGCCTCTGCCCACAGATACAGCATAGCGAGCTGTTCGTCGAAGGCAATAGAGAAGGGTTTGACCACATTAGAGGGATATGAGCTCACAGACCTTATCCTTGGATTGGAACGTGCTGACGGATATTCACTGGTACAGGGCAAGACTTTCACCCCAGAATTGCAGGCACACCTCAAGGCCTTCACAAGTCAGGGGGGTAACCTGCTGGTAAGCGGAAGCTACATAGGTCGCGACATGAGGCTGCAACATGAGCGCAAATTTCTTGAAGATGTGCTGAAATGCCAGTATTACGGCACTAATGATGACACTCTCCGTTCAGACACAATACAGGGACTGGGGATGACCTTCACCTTCTATCGAACACCTAACCACAAACATTATGCGGCAGATCATCCAGACTGCCTATTACCTCTTTCACCAGCTTTCCCAGCAATGAAATACGGTAATGATCAGGCAGCATGCATCGCATATAGTGGTTCAGACTACCGTGCGCTCACCATGGGTTTCCCATTCGAGTGCATCTGTGATGACCAGAGGCGTGAGGCTATCATGAGAGGTATACTAAAATTCTTATTACAATAATATAATGCTGAGATTATGAAGATTCAAGCAAATCCATCAGGTACGCGTAGTATCGAAATTGAAGAAACCCATTTGGAGACCATCGAGAAGTATCAACTGTTCCGTGACCTTATTGATTCTAATGGTTATGTTGACGAACAGGTTCTCGACAAGTTAAAACTAAACGCACGTGCTCTTCTTGAAGGCCAGGCAGGTCTTGACAAAGATCTTCTAGATCTGTGCCTTGACGTTATCTATCATCCTAATATGAAAGCCTTCGGTTTGCAGCAGCTGGTACTCCTCTATATCAACTGGAAAAACAAAAGCGAGGAAGATATAGAGTAAACCTAAAGAGCTTTTTCAAGAATCACGTTCAAATAATAAGATAAGGAAGTGAAAGAATACAGGCTGACGGACTTTCTACCAACGACGAAAAAGGAGCTGGAACTCAGGGGATGGGATGAACTAGACATTATCCTGTTCTCTGGCGATGCCTATGTAGACCATCCGGCCTTCGGAGCTGCCGTTATAGGACGCACTTTAGAGGCCGCAGGCTACCGTGTGGCAATAGTGCCCCAGCCAGACTGGCATGGCGACTATCGCGATTTCAAGAAACTGGGACGTCCCAGACTATTCTTCGGAATCGCCCCCGGATGCATGGACTCTATGGTCAACAAGTACACCGCAGCACGTCGGTTGCGTTCAGAGGATGCTTACAGTCCAGATGGTCGTCACGACATGCGACCGGAATATCCCACTATAGTCTATACAAAGATTCTCAAGGAACTCTATCCCGACGTACCAGTAGTACTCGGAGGTATTGAGGCATCGCTGAGACGCGTCACTCACTATGACTATTGGCAGGACAAGCTGCGCCCCTGCATCCTCTGTGATTCAGGAGCCGACATGATAACCTATGGCATGGGCGAGAAGACAACCATTGCCTTGGCAGGTCATTTGTCACAGGGACGTAGCATCAGTGATATCCGTGAACTTCCGCAGACGGTATATCTCTCCAACAAGGAGGATATTCCTGGCGGCATCACAGAAAAGGACATCGTGCTTCACAGCCATGAAGAATGTCTTCGCAACAAGAGAGCACAGGCAGAGAATTTCCGTCATGTAGAAGAGCAGTCAAACATGATGAATGCCCAGCGCCTAATACAGGGTGTCGGAAGTAAGTTCGTAGTCGTCAATCCTCCCTATCCCCCAATGACCACAGAGGAGTTAGACGCATCGTTCGACCTGCCATATACCCGACAGCCGCACCCTAAGTACAAAGGCAAGCGGATCCCCGCCTTCGAGATGATAAAGTTTTCTGTGAATATCCATCGCGGATGTTTCGGAGGCTGTGCTTTCTGCACCATCTCTGCACATCAGGGAAAGTTCATAACATGTCGCTCTAAGGAAAGTATACTTAGAGAAGTCCGCCAGGTAATAGAGATGCCCGACTTTAAAGGGTATCTTTCCGACCTCGGCGGGCCATCTGCTAATATGTACGGCATGCATGGACGTAATCTCGCAGCATGCGAGAAGTGTAAGCGTCCCAGTTGCATACACCCTCAGATATGCCCCAACCTAGACACCAGCCATCAGAAACTGCTTGACATCTATCATGCAGTAGATGCACTGCCAGGAATAAAGAAGAGTTTCATCGGCAGCGGAGTGCGTTACGACCTGTTGCTGTATCGGAGCAAGGATGAAGCTGCCAACCGTGCGGCTCAGGAGTACACTCGTGAACTGATATGCAATCATGTCAGCGGAAGACTGAAGGTAGCTCCAGAACACACTTCCGACAGGGTGCTCATGCATATGCGTAAGCCCTCGTTCAGCCAGTTCTACGAGTTTAAGCGCATCTTCGACCGTATAAACCGTGAAAAGAATCTGCGACAACAGATAATACCCTACTTCATATCATCGCATCCCGGCTGTCAAGAGGCAGATATGGCAGAACTGGCAGTACTCACCAAGCAACTCGACTTCCATCTGGAGCAGGTACAGGACTTCACCCCTACCCCTATGACCGTATCAACGGAAGCATGGTATACAGGATATGACCCATACACGCTTGAACCCGTATTCTCCGCCAAGACCCCTAGAGAAAAGCTGGCCCAGCGCCAGTATTTCTTCTGGTACAAGCCTGAAGAGCGTCGCAATATCGAGCAGAGTCTACGCCGCTTAGGCCGTCCTGACCTTATAAAGAAGCTATACGAAGGACAGGCTCCTTTCTATGACAGTCGGAAACAGAATGAGATACGCAAGCCGAAAAAGCCAGGTCACAAGAAATAATCGAAGATTTCAGCTGGAAAATTTGCGTATATCCGAAAAAATGCCTACCTTTGCAGCCGATTTCCTAGTAATAGGGAAGAAAAAAGGATGGTTCGGTAGCTCAGCTGGATAGAGCAACTGCCTTCTAAGCAGTAGGTCTTGGGTTCGAGCCCCAACCGAATCACCAAGATTAAAGCCTGGCGTTAATCGTCGGGCTTTTTGGATTATATAATGAGGAAAAAGGATTATAGTAATCATAATATAAACAACATTGGAGCAGGCAGGACATGCAATTCCGCTTTCTTCTGCCTCCAAGCTATTTGTGGAGTAATCTCCCTTATCTTGCCTATCTCATTGTTTCTCCTAACCCTCTCTTCCTGCTCCGACGCGTCTTCAGCAGATATTGAAACAGACTCCGTAGCCGGCAACATCTCACAAGCACTTTGTTCCGACTCACTCATAAAACAGGCAGAACGTGATTTTAATACTGAGATAGAGTATTATCTCGAGCGACATAACGTAGATGACGAAGGTTATGAGATGGTTGCTAACTTTGCCAATGGAAAGCGCCACAGAACGACAATAGATACTATCGCAATTACAAACATCGGGCGCTGGAAGGGCAAGAAGCGACAAGGCACCGCCATAAGCCGCGACTCATTAGGACGCATCACTATCGGCAACTGGGACAACGACACCCTGACCAGCGGTATACGCATTGACTCAAGTGGTACATATATAGGAGCATTCTCAGGTGGGCGTGCAGGCAAGATTACAGATGCCAAGGCAGAGGGGCACGGAGCTTATATCGCCACCACAGGCCATTACTTCGAAGGCCATTGGAATAACGATCAGCGACAGGGTTTCGGACTGCAGATGTTTGAGAACGAGGTGATGACAATGCTTAAGACAGGCCATTGGCAGAATGACGTCTTCAAAGGTGAACGTCTGAACTACACTTCCGAGCGCATCTACGGCATCGATATCTCACGCTACCAACACGGCAAAGGCCGCAAGAAATATCCTATCCTGTGGAACAAGCTGCGCATACGCCATCTGGGTTCAAGAAGCAAGAAGACCATATCCGGAACAGTGGACTACCCGGTTTCGTTTATCTTTATTAAGTCAACGCAGGGTATAAGCATCCGTAATCCATATTATGCCTACGACTATGCAGCCGCACGCAAGCAGGGCATACCAATTGGTGCCTATCACTTCTTCTCAACGAAGTGCAGTGGGGCTGCACAAGCTAATTATTTCATCAACAGCACACTCTTCCGCAGTGGTGACCTGCCTCCAGTGCTAGACATAGAGCCAACCGACAGGCAGATTTCAGGAATGGGAGGTTCGAAAGCCATGTGGAACCATATACGTACCTGGCTTCAGGCTGTAGAGCGCCGTTGCGGAGTTAAGCCGATTCTCTATGT
>Ga0326511_10004042_pt1 | contig 11751 bp, 9 predicted proteins | sample 0_2496_0518_D_FD_203701 | JGI IMG/M metagenome (GOLD analysis project Ga0326511, IMG submission 203701) | Bovine rumen microbial communities from UC Davis, California, United States - 0_2496_0518 | ecosystem: Host-associated > Mammals > Digestive system > Stomach > Rumen | place: USA: California...
TATTATCGGGATATTTTTAAATATTTTAAGACTTTGCAGAGTACGTATTGTTTCTGTACTCATAGACTTTGCTATCAATTCATTTATAAGCACTATCGAAATATTTTCTTTATACTGCATAAGAAAACGAAACACCAATTCACCGCTGTTTGTTTCTATTATCTCGTACTGAGACGCAAATATCTCGTGAAGGATGGATTTATTCATTTCCACACTATCCGCCACAAGCATTTTTTTCATAATAAGTCACTCCCATATACAAAAAATTCCTTTTTGGAAATGCAAAATATAATTTCCGCTGTACAGACATACTAAAAAAGCATACGCAAAAACCGTCATGTACAGCTAAAAGCACCAAATTCCCTGAGTATCATTATACATGAATATTCATTATTTGTACAGATGTTTTTTAATATTTTATCAAAAAATTAAAATTTATAAGCTAAAATTATATATTATCACCAAATTCAGACTATTTTTTAACAAAGTCAAGTTTTATACAAAATAATTTGATTTAGCACTTCTAATTCATCCGATAATGTGGTATAATTTTTATGATTGTTCCTGACGATACAAAATCGTAAGAAATGATATTCAAGTAAAAGCAAAAGTGAATTTTTATATAAAAATAAGGTGAGAAAATGAACAACAGGGATAATCCCATTCAAAATAATAATATAATAAGCGGCAGAAACCCTGTAACCGAAGCTATACGCTCAGGCAGAAATATAGACTGTATATATATAGCTAAAGGAGAGCTTAACGGTTCAATAAAAGTAATTGCCGCAATGGCAAAAGAAAAACGTATACCTATAAAAGAAGTGGAACGCAAAAAGCTTGATATGATGACCGATCATGGAAATCATCAGGGAGTTGCAGCACTTGCGGCTGTAAAGGAATACAGCAGCATTGATGATATATTTGATCTTGCAGCAAGCAGAAATGAAAAGCCGTTTATCATAATGCTTGATGAAATTGAAGACCCTCATAATCTCGGAGCAATAATCCGTACTGCCGAATGTGCAGGGGCACATGGCATAATAATCCCGAAACGCCGTGCGGCAGGTCTTGGAGGAATTGTAGGAAAAGCAAGTGCGGGAGCATATGAATATATGCCTGTGGCAAGAGTGACTAATTTAGCATCAACCATAGATGAACTAAAAGAGCGAGGCTGCTGGATATTCGGTGCAGATATGGACGGAACTACATATTATAAAAGTGACCTTGGCGGCTCTGCTGTACTTGTTATAGGCTCGGAAGGAAAAGGGCTCGGCAGGCTTATAAGAGAAAAATGCGATGTTATACTTTCTCTCCCCATGCTTGGAAAAATAAATTCCCTCAATGCATCTGTTGCGGCAGGCATACTGATGTATGAATTCACCCGTCAGCGTATAGAATCCGGATCATGATAAGGGGGAAGATAAATGGATAATGAAAACAAGAAAAACGAGCCTGGTGAACTTTCGCCTATAAGGGAACTTTTTCGTCAGAACGAAGAAGCATATAATAAGCATCATCGTGAAGTTGAAGAACAGAAAAAAGTTTCCGAAAACGAAACGCCAAGACCCGAAATTCCCACCCCCGATTATAATGAACCGAAACTTGCAGAACAGCAACCCGAAGTCAATAATACTCCCGAAGAAAAAAAGAAGGGCATAAAAGGATTATTTCAAAGACTACACGAAATAATTACACAGCCCGAAGATTATTCTTTCAGCACAGATGATGAAGTCGAGGAATTCAAAGATATTTTTTCTGCGGAAGAGCCTGACTATCTCAACAAATACAAAGAAAAAGCCGATGATGGTCTGCCTGAAATAATTGACGAACCCGAACCTGTTAAAAAAGAAGAGCTTTATGCTTCCGAAACTGTCTTATTTTCTGCTGTTTCAGATGATGAAGGTGACGAAGTTGTTTATGATGAAAAACCTTCTGATACTAAGCAAAATGATGAAAAACAAAATGAAGATAACCCGGAAAAGAAAGCAGAGCCTTCCGAACCTGTAAAATTCGGAATAAGTCTTAATGATATATTAAAGGCTAAAAATTCTGCCGCTGTCGGATCACTTGTAACTATAAATGCACCCTTAGTCGGCTCGTCTGAAAATACCGTATCTAATGATGACAATAAAGAAGATATTTCCGTAAAATCCGTTAATGACCAAAAAGATGAAACTCCAGTCAAAGCAGATGAATTATCTCACGATAAACAAGAGGTAACTCCTGTAAAAACAGATGAATTATCTCACGACAAACAAGAGGTAACTCCCGTCAAAGCAAATAAATTATCTCACGACAAACAAAATGTAACTCCTGTAAAAACAGATGAATTATCTCACGACAAACAAGAGGTAACTCCCGTCAAAGCGAATAAATTATCTCACGATAAACAAGAAGTAACTTCTGTAAAGGCGGATGAATTATCTCACGATAAACAAGAGGTAACTCCTGTAAAAACAGATGAATTATCTCACGACAAACAAGAGGTAACTCTTGTCAAAACAGATGAATTATCTCATGATAAACAGAAAAAAACAGTAATTCCACCGCCGCCAAAAGTTGATGAATTATCGCACCAAACTGATGTTATCTCTGCTCCCAACTTTACTGAACGTAAAAATAAAGAACCGATGGTATACCATCACTATAACAGTAAACCTTTTATTGTTATGGCAGGAAAATTCACTAAAACAGTTCGCGGTGAGTATGAAAATATCAGGAGGATAAAAGGCATTACCCCTCCCTCTCCTCCTGACAAACCAAAGATAACAAAACAGCCTTCTCCGCCGAAAGCCGAAACAAAGGTATCCGAAAAAACTCCTGAAAAACCAAAAAAGGCGGAAATCAAAAGCAGCGAAAAACAGCCTATCAAATTCAAAGGTAAGAAAAAGTTTTCATGGAAAAAGCTGAATATATTTGCAGTCGATGATGACTCCTTTGATGATGAAGATGAATTTATAGAGAAACCGCCTGAAATCGTTGACTATGACAGCCCCGAAGAAGCCTCTGCCATAAAAAATGATATAAACAGTACATTCAGCAAGGTTTTTGCACGAACGATAATACTTTGTTTCACTTCTGTATTTTCAATAATTTTAGCTGTTCTGAATCAGCTTTTACCCGAAATTTTCAGGTCATGGATACATAACGGCTGGTTAGTATACGGAATAGCAAATTTCATTCTTTTTGCTGTATCTGTATTTGCCGAAAGATATACAATAGCAAACGGTCTGCTATGTCTGCGTCATGTAAAAGGAAACAGTGATACAGCTGTGGCTATGACATCACTTGCAGCAGCAATACAAGCTGTAACGGCTATTTTCAGTCCGGGACTTTATGTAAGCGGAACATATCATCTGTATGTCTGCCTTGCAATAACTGCACTCCTTTTCAACAGTTTCGGAAAACTGCTTATAATAAAAAGAACTGCCGATAATTTCCGTTTTCTGCAGAGCAAACAAGCCAACTTTGCCGGAAAGATATTCACTGATTCCGTTAATGCCGATAATTTTGTAAACGGAATGCCTGTACAGCGTCCGATCATCGCATATTCAAAGCGATCTGAATTTATGAGTAATTTTCTTCATTTGTCAAATTCATCAGATCCCGTAGAGGACAGTGCATCATATATCGCACCATTTGCCGCTATTCTTTCAATACTTACAGGTATTGTTTACGGAATACTGAATAATGACTTTTTCGGTGCTGCATCATCATTTGTACTGACATCCTTTATCACAGCACCCCTGTGCTGTCTTATCGCAATCAATATCCCACTCAAAAACCTTTGCAGTTCTACTCTTAAAAAAGGTGCAATGGTGGCAGGCTATGAGTCGGTGCGTCAGTTCAGCGATACAAATGCCGTTATGATAGATTATACTGACCTTTATCCCAAGGAAAATATAATACTCGCAGGTGTCAGAGCTGCAAACGAAAGCAAAATGAGATTCGCACTTGAAGCCGCTGCTGCTGTTACCTTTGCTGTAAAAGGTTCTATGTCAAATATATTTGAAACCATAATACAGGATCGTATAAACAGATTACCTCAGGTAGACAGCGTTTCCTACGAGGAAAAGAAAGGTCTTAAAGGCTGGATAGGTACACAAAGAATACTTCTTGGAAATCGTGAACTCCTTGAAAAACATAATATCACCATCCCTGATGATATAGCTCAGACAGCAGAAAAATATCATAATGCAGGAAATGAAATAAATTATATTTCGATTTCCGGTGAACTCATAGCAATATTCATACTCACATACAAAGTTGACCGTGAGATTGCTGATTCGCTCAGAGAGCTTACGGAAAACGGAGTTAATATAATCGTACGCACTATTGACCAGAATGTGACCGCTGAAAAGATAGCAAACGATTTTCACATTCTTCGCAGATGTGTGAATGTTCTTACAACAGGTATGGGAAATGTTTGCCATAAGGAGCTTTGTTCAAAAGAAAAAACAACTCGTGCTTATGTTGTTACCAACGGACGTATAAGTGCACTTGCAAGTGCAATAGTGGGATGTATAAAAGTGAATGCCGGAGTGAAAATAGCAAATATAATACAAATGATCTCAGTAGTGATGGGATTCTTTGCAGCTACGGGTATTTCAATGATCTCGGGCTTTGCAAAACTCGGCAATATTGAAGCATTGCTTTATACTGTGTTCTGGTGCGGTATGCTTATACTTCTGTCCGCTATTGCAAGAAAACTTACTTCATAAGAAAGGTATGATATAAATGAAAGTAGCACCTTCCATGCTCAGCTGTGATTTTTCAAAAATGGGTGAAGAAACAAGACGTATTTCAAAAGCAGGTGCAGATCTTCTGCATTTGGATGTAATGGATGGCCATTTTGTACCAAATATAACAATAGGTCCATCTGTCATTGCATCAATACGCCCCTGTTCAGAACTTCCCTTTGACGTTCATCTTATGATAGACGACCCTCTTAAATATGCCGAAGCTTTTGCAAAAGCCGGAGCTGATTACATAACATTCCATGTTGAAGCATCTTCCGATATTGACGAAACAATAGAAAAAATAAGGTCACTCGGAGTAAAGCCCGGTATCGTACTCAAGCCAAAAACACCTGCCGAGGCTGCTTTTCCCTATCTTGACAAAGTAGATATGGTACTTGTAATGACAGTAGAACCCGGTTTTGGCGGACAGTCCTTTATGGAGGATATGATGCCCAAGGTAAGGGCTTTAAGAAATGAAATAGACCGCAGAGGTCTCAGTACCCTTATAGAAGCTGACGGGGGCATCTCAGAAAAAACTATTGCTGCCTGCAGTAAAGCCGGAGTTGACATTGCAGTTTCGGGAACGGGAGTTTTTAAAGCAAAAGACCCCGCCGAAGCTATAAGAAAACTTCAGAGTTATTAAACAAAAAACCGCATTTCCCGTTTTTTTACAGCAGGAAATGCGGAATTTTTTATATATTTTCAGTTTTTATTCATCGGATGTTTCAAGACCGCTTGTAAGACCTCCAAGAATTGCCCCCAGAGCAGCCGAACCATCGTCCTCTTCTACCTTATAACCATCCGGAACTTTAAGTTTGGATGCATCTGCTTTATCTGACAATTCATTTATAGTGATAACCATTTTCTGACCCTGTGCAGAAATAACTCCGCCTACAGCCTTATCTCCGTCAAAGTAGAATTTCATCTCGTAACTTTGATCGCTGTCTGTTGAAACTTCTTCGCCCTCGAGAACTGCAAGCTGACTTGTTGCGTGTTTTACGATATAACGCTCATAATCGCACTTTTTGCCGTTAAAATCTTCGCTGCCGGTATCTGCAAGCTCCATACCCTCTGTATTCGTGAAGCTGTCTATCATATTGGACTCTGTGCTTGTATCATCGCCTGCTTTGGTGAAATATGCAGTCTTTGTTGCTTCATCAATAAGATATGTTCCTTCGGGGGTTGTAAGCGTATCGGTCTTCATAATAACCATATCCATGATATATCTTGAATTACCGTTTTTATCCTTTATGCTTTCAATAGTGAAGCCCTTATCACCCATCATAGAAAGCATTGCAGCCATTTGATCCTGAGATTCTTCACCCGTAGCTGTACTTTCCATCTTTATCGTTACCGATACGGTACATTCATCCGACTGCATCAATTCAAAAGCAGCCTTTGTCTTTTCTCCGAAAGCATCAAGATTTGTCTTATCAGATGAAGTCTGCTCTTTGCTTGTTTCATCCGGAGTTGACTCCGTTTCGGATTTCTGCTCTGAACTTTCCTGAGATTGTTCGGATTTTTCTTCTGTTGAGCTTTCTTTTGTTTCTTCCTTGTCAGAGGTCTTTTCAGAAGCTTCAGAGCTTTCCTCTGTTTTGCTTTCCGCTGACGATTCTGCTTTTGATGCGGGGGCTGATGAACTTCCGGAGTCGCCTCCGTTATTGCAGGCCGCAAAGGACACTGCAAGCATAGCCGCCATAATTACTGCAATAATTCTCTTTTTCATTTTGAAAACATCTCCTTTAATAATTATTTATCAAACAGGCTTTCCGCTGATATTTCCTGCAATTTCAATCAGTCTTGCAAGCCTGTGATTTACTCCTGAACGGCTTATCGGAACAGTAAGTGCTTCACCCAGATCACGAAGATTATATTCGGGGTGCTCTTCTCTTAGTAAAGCAAGCTCTTTCAGATCATCCGAAAGATTTGAAATTTCTCCTGCTTCTCTTATTATCCTTATTGCTTCAAGCTGTCTTGCCGCAGCAAAAGCCGTTTTTTTTGAATTTGCCATATCGAAATTAGTCTGACGATTGGCATTATTACGAAGGGATTTTACTATTTTTGCATCAAGAATATCAAAATACGACTTCTGTGCACCTATATATCCGAGTATATCGGCTATACTTTCACTTCCCTTTGTATATACAATATAATTACCCTTGCGGCATACAGATTTAATACCCTTAGGATTTATCTCCGTTTCACTTATTATCTTACAAAGGTCATTAGCAAGATTCATATGCACAACTACAAACTCCATATGATAATCCTTTTCGGGAGAAGCAACATTTCCGCATACTAAAAATGCACCCCTGAGAAAATAAGGCAGACATTCGTCATCGTATATATTTGAGCGGTTGATTCTCAGACTTGCTGCCCTGTCCGAATGCCCGAAAAAATCAAACACCTTTTTACAGTCATTTTTATCGGGAATGCATACAGTATAAAGTCCTTCAGCTCCTCCACGTCGGGTAAGCTGAACTGTTGTTTCAACTATTGCACCTGTGAGCGACGAAACCATTTCGGAATAATAAGCTGCTGTAGCTTTACATTCCGTTGTAAACGATACCGCTGCAGGAGAAAACTGCTTTGAAAATAGCACCATACCATAGACAAGGGCATGAAGCTTATTTTCATCAGACACTTCCATACTGCAAAGGTCTTTTTTTGTATCTTTTGAAAATGACATGATCTATCACCGTCTGTGCTTGTTTATATCTCTGTGATGTATTGCTGCCCTATGATTATTTTCGATAAGGTGGTCATACAGAACTCTGGCAAAAGTTACAGACCTGTGCTGACCGCCCGTACAACCTACTGCGATAACCAGCTGACTTTTACCCTCTTTCTGATAAAGAGGCAGAGTAAAATCAACCATATCGGTCATACGCTGTGCATAGCCCTTTGAACTTTCGGAATTCATCACATAATCATATACACACGCTTCAAGACCCGTATGTTCCTTCAGCTCAGGAATATAAAACGGATTCGGAAGACATCTTACATCAAATACTAAATCAGCTTCTGCCGGCAACCCATACTTAAATCCGAATGACATACAGGAAATCATAAGCCCCATCGATACATCACCTAAAAATAAAGCGGAGATTCTCTCTTTCAGCTGAGTAGATGAAAGCAGTGACGTATCAATTACATAATCCGCACGGTCACGCACAGATATAAGCAATTCTCTTTCAAGATTTACAGCCGCCTCAACAGAAGAAGAATTATCTATCAGCGGATGCTTTCTTCTTGTTTCTTTAAAACGCCTGATAAGAACATCATCTGCTGCATCAAGAAAAAGTATTTTATATTCCCTGTTGTCAGCCATAAACTTATCAAGACACGAAAACAGATCCGCAAACGCTTCTCCGGAACGTACATCGGTAACAACAGCGATTTTTTTAAGATGCTTATCCGATGATTTTTCGCAGAGATCATAAAAAGTAGAAATAAGCATAGGAGGTATATTATCCACGCAATAATATCCTATATCCTCCATATTTTTCATAGCAACGGATTTGCCTGCACCGGATAGTCCGGTTATAATTATAAATTCCATTTCAGGATCATTCTCCAACAAATTTTACTTCACACTCAAGCTCTACACCTGTTTTATCCTTAACACAGATCTGAACTCTTCTGATAAGCTCCTTTACATCTTCTGCACTTGCCTTGCCGTTATTTACGATAAAGCCTGAGTGTTTTTCGCTTACCTGAGCATCACCCACAAAACTGCCTTTCAGACCGCACTGTTCAATAAGAGCGGCTGCAAAAAATCCGTCGGGTCTTTTAAATACACTTCCTGCACTTGGACGATTGAGCGGCTGTTTTGCCTTCCTTTTCTCCATTGTATCCTGCATAAGAAAGAATATTTCATTTTTATTTTTAGGATAAAGCTCGATAGTGGTATCAAGTATGACCATATTCTTATCAGTAAAAAAGCTTCTTCTGTGTGCGAAGTCATGCTTTTTGCCCGTAAGCTCGCATATATTTCCGTCTTCATCAAGATAACGTGTTATTTCCACAATATCCTTCATTTCTCCGCCGTATGCACCTGCATTCATATATACAGCTCCGCCGATAGATCCGGGTATTCCCCATGCGAACTCAAGTCCTCCCAGACTGTTAGCCTGAGCAAAACGGCAGGCAGCTGCAAGGGTTGCACCTGCACCGCAGCGTATCTTATTTTCCTGAAGTGCTTCGATCTCGTCAAAATCTCCGCAAAGCTTTATTACTACCCCTCTTATCCCCTTATCCGACACAAGAAGATTTGAACCCTGACCTATCACAAAATATGGAATATCCTTGCTTTTACATGTTTTTATAACATCCGAAAGCATTTTTATATCCCTTACCTCACACCATATATCAGCATTTCCTCCGATACGAAAGCTTGTATGAAGCTTCATAGGCTCGTCTGTACTGATTTTTGCTCCGAGTGCAAGCAGCTCCTCAGAAATATTCATATTATCCATGCCAACCTCCAAATATAAAAAATCAGAACTCTATATTCTTAACAGGAATATCCTCTTCTTCAGGATATTCAAGTCCCAATGCGGCAAAAAGCTCTCTTGCAGCATTATAGCCCATTTTTCTCTGACGATTATTCATAGCCGCTACCTCAATTATTACGGCAAGATTTCGTCCGGGTTTTACAGGTATCGTACATATCGGCACCTGATTGCCTAAAATATCGGTCATTTCACTTGTCATTCCCATACGGTCATATACCTTGTTATTATCCCATTGTTCAAGGTTTATTACCATATCTATTTTCTCGGAAAGCTTTACAGAACCCATACCGAAAATACGTCTTGCATTTATGATACCTATACCTCTGAGCTCAATAAAATGCCTTATATTTTCGGGAGCCGAACCGATAAGCTGTGTATTTGATACCTTTCTTATTTCAACCGCATCATCTGCTATAAGACGATGACCTCTTTTTATAAGCTCGATAGCCGTTTCACTTTTACCTACACCGCTGTCTCCCACAAGAAGAAGTCCTTCACCGTATACTTCAACCAGAACACCATGACGTGTAACACGAGGAGCAAGCTCAAAGCTCATAAAGTTTACAAGAGCCGCTGTGACTGATGATGTAGGGTCGGGTGAACGAAGTACGGGTATCTTGCTTTTTTCCGCTGCGGACATAAGCTCATCATAAGGAACTATATCTCTTGTGACGATTATAGCCGGCGGCTGCATCTCAAACAAGCGGTTTATAACATGGAATCTCTGTTCCGGACTGAAACGGTTAAGGTAACTGTTCTCGGTATTTCCGAAAATGATTATTCTTGATGTATCAAAGAAGTCGAGAAACCCTGTAAGTTCAAGTCCCGGACGGGTAATATCCTTTGAAAAGATACGTATTTCATCAGGATCGTGCGGCATATAAGCCACATTAAGAGAAAGCTCGTTTATGATTTTTGATAAGCTTACCGAAAATTTCTGTTCCAAATCTCTGCACCTGCCTTTTTATTTTATTACATTATAGCTTATGCTTTAATTATAACCTATCTTACATGAAAATCAAAGACTTTTTTATATCATTTGACCACAACATTGATTTTATATGCTTTTATTGCCTGTTCATACGCTTTTATCATACATCCTGCCATATGATCAGCATCTTTATCCTTCATACTTGCCCTTACAGCTCTTCTTAGCTGATCACGTTCAGCGGGCGTAAAGCGTGTAAGCTTTTTGAGATATTCCAAAAAGTTTTTTTCATCGCTGTATACAAAACCATTTCCTCCGTCTTTTATCATATTGTATACAAATTTCTCCTTATCCTCTTTAACAAGCACAGGGAGTCCGCAGCTCATAGCTTCAACAAATGACATAGACATAAGTCCGTCATCAGACGAACATACATAAATATCACAAGCCGCATATACCGCCGGCATCATATTATGTGCCATCATGCCTGCGAAATGCACCTTATCAGTGATCTTAAGACGTCTGCACATTTCCTTGAGATGTGAAAGCTCTGTACCCTCACCCACAACAAGAAAATGTATATTATCCGATTTTTTAATACATTTCGCAAATGCCTTGAGTACAAACTCCAGATTTTTATCCACACTAAGCTCACCGGCAAATACTGCTGTCACGGCATCAAGAGGCAGTCCGAGTTTCTGACGAAGTTTCTTTATCGCAGCATCATTTATTCTCGTGTAATTGAACACACTTCTGTCGGCAGCAGACGGTATAAGCCAGACCTTACGTTTCCTTTCGGCAGCCTTAATGAAGTGTGATGCTCTTTTGTTGGACGAGGTTATAAGATGGGCATTATCTATCATATCGCAGAAATGTTTTTTTTCAAAAATAGTTTTTAATTTCCATACAAGCTTTGAATTTTCAGCCGCAAAACGATCCATGAAATAATCATGCACCGAAAATACTATAGGGCAGCCTACTCTGTCTGCCATTTCGATACCCATATATCCGATTTTTGTATCGGTATGTATATGTACTATATCAGGCTTATATTTATCAATAAACCTTGCAACATATCTGTCATGTACATTTTTGCACTCCTGCTTGTATTTGTTACGGCTTTTTATGCCTGCACACCGTATGATACCGTTTTTATATCCTGTTTTTTTTGCATGAAGTGATGTAGTAATTATAACTGCCCTGTGTCCGAGCTTTTCAAGACCTCTTTTCAGCACTTCAACATAACTGGCTATTCCACAGGCATAGGGTTCATACACCTCAGTAAAAATTGCAATTTTCATTTATATCACCATTATATTTACCCTTGCGGGCATTTTTCGTGTTTATAGCAAGCGACAATCATTTTTACTCTGTCATGTCATCCCGAGCAATACCCTTGTCATCCTTAGCGTAAGCGAAGGATCTCTTTCAGTAAAGTGATTATTCCGGAAAGATTCTTCGCTTCGCTCAGAATGACAGCCGGCGTGCCGCCGGTGTCGATTACCGCTACACAAAGTTTATTTTTACAATGAATTTGATTTGCTGCCAAAGTATTATTTGCATAGCG
>Ga0326511_10004045_pt1 | contig 11745 bp, 11 predicted proteins | sample 0_2496_0518_D_FD_203701 | JGI IMG/M metagenome (GOLD analysis project Ga0326511, IMG submission 203701) | Bovine rumen microbial communities from UC Davis, California, United States - 0_2496_0518 | ecosystem: Host-associated > Mammals > Digestive system > Stomach > Rumen | place: USA...
GATGGCGGCATCGGCAGCCTCCACCTCCTTATTGATGGCGATAGGCGAGATGCTGATCTCCGGATATTTCTGCTGGCCCATCATCTCTGTCTGGAACCACTTTGCAGGATGACGCTCGGCCTGGAACTTCGTCTTGGCATAGTCGATGTACTTGCGGTAGATGTCAGTGAGCGTCACGCTCGACTTGATGCCAGCATTCTTCAGACCTTCAAGCATATCAACCACGTAAGGCGGATGGACACAGCCGGAACCCGTACCACCAGAGAGGAAATCGTAGGAATTCTCGCCAAAGAGGGCGACGGTCTTTATTAATGGAGAATTGATAATTGAGAATTGAGAATTGTTATTACTCTGCTCGGTCCTAAATGGCAGGGCTCCATTGTTCTTCAGCAGCACGATACCTTCAGCGGCACTCTGACGGGTGATGGCGGCATGGGCCTTGAAGTCGGGCTTGTTTGAGGCAGGATACTGCTTGAAGCTTGGCGTCTTGACGATATACTCCAGCATCCTTCTCACGTTACGGTCGACGTCAGCGATGTCGAGTTTGCCGCTCTTCACGCCCTCAACGATCTCGTTCACCTGTGCAGGCTGTCCGGGCTCCATGAGGTCATTGCCCGCCTGCACCTCGGTGATGGTCTCCAGTCCCTTGCGGATGCCAATCCAGTCGGTCATCACGATGCCCTTGAAACCCCAGTCGTCGCGCAGGATGCTCGTCAGCAGGTCGCGGTTGCCCATTGAGAACTGTCCGTTAACCTTATTATATGATGCCATGATGGTCCAGGGATCGCTCTCGCGCACAGCTATCTCGAAGCCCCTCAGGTATAGCTCGCGTGCCGCACGCTGACTGACCCTTTCGTCGACACTGGTACGATCCGTCTCCTGTGAGTTCACGGCGAAGTGCTTGGCCGAGACGCCTACACCCTGGCTCTGCACACCACGGATATAAGCCGCAGCAATCTTTCCCGTCACCAGCGGGTCCTCTGAGTAGTATTCGAAGTTTCTGCCACAGAGCGGGTTACGATGAAGGTTCATGCCTGGTCCGAGGATGACGTCACAGCGATACTCCTTGGTCTCGTTGCCGATGGCCTCACCAACACGCGTCACCAGTTCCTCGTTCCATGTAGAGGCGAGACAGGTGCCAATGGGGAATCCTGTGGCGTAGAACGTCTGACTGGTACCCTTTCGTGTAGGGTCTATACGTACGCCGGCAGGGCCGTCAGTAAGTACGGTGGCAGGTATTCCCAGCCGTTCGATCTCCGGTGAAGTGCCAGCAGCGCCCGGCACGAGAGTCGCCTCTCCGCCTACCACCGCCTGGTCGCCAAAGAAGTTGTTTGCACCTCCGACGAGCAGTCGGGCTTTCTCTTCGAGTGTCATGGCCTTCATCACCTCGTCGATGTTTGTGGCCGATAGTTTTGGCTGTGCATTCATTGTCATCATGCATGTTGTGGCTGCGATAGCCGTAATAATCGTTTTCTTCATTGTTTTTGGTTAGTTAAAATTGATTTTGGGTACAAAGATAATGATTATTCAAAAAAAAGCCGTAACTTTGCACCCCAAATTAAGGTACTTTAATCAAATTACACAACAATGGCAAAGAAAGCTCTTTTGATGATTCTCGATGGATGGGGAATCGGTAAGCATGGTAAGGGTGACGTTATCTTCAACACGCCGACGCCTTATCTCGATCTGTTAACAGCAACATCAGCCCACTCTCAGCTGCAGGCCAGCGGCGAGGATGTCGGTCTGCCTGACGGTCAGATGGGCAACTCTGAGGTGGGTCACCTCAACATCGGTGCTGGACGCATTGTGTACCAGGACCTGGTGAAAATCAACCGTGCCTGCAAGGACGGTTCCATTCTGGAGAATCCGCAGGTAAAGGCAGCTTACACGTATGCCAAGGAGAACGGCAAGAAGCTGCACCTGATGGGTCTGTGCTCGGATGGTGGTGTACACTCAAGCCTGGACCACCTGTTCAAACTCATTGAGGTGGGTAAGTCCTATGGTCTGAAGAACCAGCTGTTCGTCCATTGTTTCATGGACGGTCGTGATACCGACCCGAAGAGCGGCAAGGGCTTCATCGAGCAGGTGACGAAGGTGTGTGCTGACAACGATGCCGCCATCGCCTCGATCGTTGGCCGTTTCTATGCTATGGACCGTGACAAGCGCTGGGAGCGTGTGAAGGAGGGCTACGACCTCATCGTCAACGGTACTGGCAAGCAGGCTACCGATATGGTTCAGGCCATGCAGGAGAGCTATGACGAGGGTGTGACTGACGAGTTCATCAAGCCCGTCCACAACGCCAGCGTCAACGGCACTATCGAGGAGGGTGACGTTGTCATCTTCATCAATTTCCGTAACGATCGTGCCAAGGAGATGACCATCGCGCTGACTCAGGAGGATATGCCTGAGCAGGGCATGAAGACCATCAAGGGTCTTCAGTATTACTGCATGACGCCGTACGATGCCAACTTCAAGGGTGTCAACATCCTGTTCCCGAAGGAGAACGTCGAGAACACGCTGGGCGAATACCTGAGCCAGCAGGGTAAGAAGCAGCTGCATACCGCTGAGACCGAGAAGTACGCTCACGTCACCTTCTTCTTCAACGGTGGCCGTGAGGCTCCCTATGATGGTGAGGACCGCATCCTGGTGCCCAGTCCGAAGGTAGCTACCTACGACCTGAAGCCCGAGATGAGTGCCTACGAGGTGAAGGACAAACTCGTCGCTGCCATCAACGAGGCCAAGTACGACTTCATCGTCGTGAATTTCGCTAATGGTGATATGGTGGGTCATACAGGTGTCTACAACGCCATCGCGAAGGCCGTCTGGGCTGTCGACAACTGCGTGAAGGAAGTCATCGAGGCTGCCAAGGCCAACGACTATGAGGCCATCATCATTGCCGACCATGGTAATGCTGACAACGCCATCAACCCTGATGGTACGCCCAATACCGCCCACTCGCTGAACCCCGTACCTTTCATCTATGTGACGAACAACAACTCGGCAACGGTGAAGGACGGTCGTCTGGCCGACGTGGCTCCCTCTATCCTGCACATCATGGGACTGGAGCAGCCTAAGGACATGACGGGCGAGAACCTGATTACGGATTAATAATTTGACTACCATGAGGCATTTCATGCTTCTTGTTCTGATAACGGTCGTGTCCTGTGCTGTGAAGGCGCAGGACACGCTGTGGTTTCATAGCGGTGCCACGAAATACTTCACGCGTACCTACGTGGTGAACGTAAAAGTGATTTAATGTATTGAATAGCAACAAGATAGAAAACAGCAGGAAGGAATGGACAGGAAGTACGACGTGATTGTCATCGGCGGCGGACATGCTGGCTGTGAGGCAGCTACGGCGAGTGCCAATATGGGTGCGCGGACGCTGCTCATCACGATGGACATGAACAAGATAGCCCAGATGTCGTGTAACCCTGCTGTGGGGGGCATCGCCAAGGGTCAGATTGTCCGTGAGATAGACGCCCTGGGTGGTCAGATGGGTCTGGTGACGGACGCTACCGCCATCCAGTTCCGTATGCTGAACCGCTCGAAAGGACCTGCCGTCTGGAGTCCCCGTGCCCAGTGTGATCGCGGGAAGTTCATCTGGCAATGGCGCTACGTGCTGGACCATACACCCAACCTCGACATCTGGCAGGACCAGGTGGAGGAACTGATAGTGGAGAGCGTCGCGACACAGTCGCGACAAACGGTAAATGAAGACCAACAAACGAAGCGCGTGACGGGCGTAAAGACCATCTGGGGCGCAGAGTTCCAAGCCCGCTGTGTCGTATTGACAGCAGGCACGTTCCTGAACGGACTGATGCACATCGGAAGGAGGATGGTGAAGGGTGGACGAATAGCCGAGCCTGCCGCTGAGCGACTGACGGAGAGCATCACCCAGCACGGCATACGGTCGGCACGCATGAAGACAGGCACCCCCGTACGTATTGACAAGCGGAGCATCCATTTCGAGGAGTTGACACAACAGGACGGTGAGAATGATTTCCATCGCTTTTCATATCTTGGCAAGAGTCTTGAGAACGTTGAGAGTAGTGAAAACGGCCGTCCCCTACCCCAGCTGCCCTGCTGGGAGTGCTACACAAACCCAGAGGTACACGAGACGTTGCGCTCAGGACTGGCCGATTCGCCGCTCTACAACGGTCAAATTCAGTCCATCGGACCAAGATACTGCCCATCAATAGAAACGAAGCTGGTGACGTTCCCTGAGCGCGAGAAGCACCTTCTGTTTCTGGAGCCCGAGGGTACGGATACCAACGAGATGTACCTGAACGGCTTCTCGTCATCGCTGCCGATGGACGTCCAGATAGCCGCCCTGAGGCATATCCCTGGACTCAGGGACGTTCGGGTGTACCGTCCTGGCTATGCCATAGAGTACGACTTCTTTGACCCCACACAGCTGAATCATTCGTTGGAATCGAAAATCATTGACGGACTGTTCATGGCAGGTCAGGTGAACGGTACGACAGGCTACGAAGAGGCTGGCGGACAAGGAACGCTAGCAGGCATCAATGCCGCCCTGAGGGCGGGGGGTGATGGTTGCGATGGAATCGCAACAAACGGGACGTTTACGTTGGGGAGAGATGAGGCGTACATCGGGGTGCTGGTAGACGACCTGGTGACGAAGGGCGTCGACGAGCCCTACCGAATGTTCACGTCAAGGGCGGAGTACAGGATCCTGCTGCGTCAGGATGATGCTGACGCCCGACTGACGGAACGGGGTTATGAGCTAGGTATCGTCAAGCGTGACCGCTACGACTGGTGGATGGAGAAGAAACAGGAGGTCGAAAGAATCATACAATTCTGCGATTCGTTCGCCATCAAACCAAAGGTGGTGAACGGTGCGCTCGAGGCTCTCGGCTCTACCCCACTCCAGTATGGCTGCAAACTGACAGACCTCGTCAGCCGTCCAGAGCTGAATTTCGAAAAACTGAAAGAGGTAGTGCCTGAGCTGAAAGAGCAGATAGAGAAAGCACCCAACCGCCACGATGAAATCAGCGAGGCGGCAGAGATACGTATCAAATACAAGGGCTACATTGAGCGTGAACGACTGGTCGCAGAGAAGATGCACAGGTTGGAAAATATCCGCATCAAGGGACACTTCGACTACGAGAATCTGAACGCTATTTCGACGGAAGCACGACAGAAACTGAAGAAAATTCAACCCGAAACGCTGGCGCAGGCCAGCCGCATCCCTGGTGTATCGCCCAGTGACGTCAACGCAATGCTGGTGCTGATGGGGAGGTAGTTTTTAGATAATAGATAAAGATGTTTCACGTGAAACATTTGGAGGATGAAGGGATGAGAAGAAGTGAAAAGGGGAGGGAATATTGATAGAATTACTAACCATAAAAACGAAGAAAAATGAATAATCCAGTACTAATTAAGAATCTGCGGAGCATTCCTGATTTCCCAATCAAGGGCATCAACTTCCGCGACGTGACTACCCTGTTCAAGAGTGCTGAGTGCATGAAGATTATGTTGGACGAGCTTTATGAGATCTACAAAGACAAGGGTATCACAAAAATAGTAGGTATAGAAAGTCGCGGTTTTATCATGGCTGCTGCCCTTGCCAGCCGACTTGGAGCAGGCGTCGTACTGGCACGCAAACCAGGCAAACTGCCGTCTACAACCATCAAAGAGACTTTTACCAAGGAGTATGGGCCTGATATCATTGAGATACACATCGATGCTATCGAGGAGAACGATGTCGTGCTGATTCATGACGACCTGTTGGCAACGGGCGGTACTGCAAAAGCTGTCTACAAGCTCGTGCAGCACTTTCATCCGAAAGAGGTGTTGATGAACTTCATCGTCGAGATAACTGATGAGGGTCTTCACGGCCGCGACGAGTTTGAGGGTATCGACGTGACGACGCTGATTACCGTATAGAAAACTAAGGGAAGAGCTGAAAAGGCAATCATTGTTTCACGTGAAACATTTTAGTGGGAAACCATAGTGCATAAAGGGGTTTCGGAAAATGACAAAGGAAGAGAACAAGAAGCGGCTGGCCTATCTGAAGGGTATTGTGAGCAGGTTGCCTGAGAGACCGGGCAGCTACCAGTACTATGATGAGAACCACACAATCATCTACGTTGGTAAGGCGAAGAACCTGAAGGCACGGGTATCGTCGTACTTCCACACGGAGGTAGACCGTTTCAAGACAAAGGTGCTCGTGAGCAAGATCTGGGACATCAGCTACTCGGTGGTGAACACAGAGGAGGACGCGTTGTTGTTAGAGAACGCTCTTATCAAGAAATACAACCCCAGATATAACGTCCTGCTGAAAGACGGAAAGACCTACCCCAGCATCTGTGTCACGAACGAGCTGTTTCCCCGTATCTTCAAGACACGTACCATCAACAAGAAATTCGGCACATACTATGGCCCCTACTCTCACGTCGGAGCGATGTATGCCGTGCTGGATATCATCAAGGAGCTGTACCACCCGCGTACCTGTCGACAGCCGCTGACAAAAGAAGGTGTTGAGACGGGCAAATACAAGGTTTGCCTGGACTATTATATCAAAAAATGTATGGGTCCGTGTACGGGAAAACAGAGTCTCGAGGACTACCAGAAGAACATCCTACAAGCCCGCGAAATACTAAAAGGGAACACACGTCAGGTGATGCGCGAACTAAAGGAAGAGATGCTGCGCTTAAGCGATGAACTACGCTTCGAGGAGGCCGAGGAAGTGAAGCGCAAATACCTCGTTCTGGACGGTTTTGTGAGCAAGAGCGAGGTAGTGAGTCACACCATCGATGATGTCGACGTCTTCTCGATAACAAGTGACGAGAAGATGGCGTTCATCAACTATATCCACGTGTCGAACGGCAGCATCAACCAGAGTTTTACGATAGAGTACAAGAAGAAGCTGGAGGAGACGGACGAGGAGCTGTTACAGCTGGGTATCGTCGAGCTGCGTGAGCGCTTCAAGAGCCATTCTAAGGAGATTATTGTGCCTTGTGAAGTGGATGTCGAACTGGACGGCGTAACGTTTACCATCCCACAGCGAGGTGATAAAAAGACGCTGCTCGACCTGTCCATCATGAACGGCCGACAGTATAAGTTCGACCGTCTGAAACAGGCCGAGAAACTGAACCCGGAACAGAAGCAGACACGACTGATGAAGGAGCTGCAGGAGAAGCTGCACTTACCTAAATTGCCGTACCAGATAGAGTGCTTCGACAACTCCAACATCTCAGGTACAGATGCTGTCGCATCATGTGTCGTTTTCAAGGCGATGAAGCCAAGCAAGAAGGACTACAAACACTTCAACATCAAGACCGTCACAGGCCCTGACGACTATGCCTCGATGAAGGAGGTGGTGCATCGCCGCTACAGCCGTCAGGTGGAGGAAAGCAACCCCCTACCCGACCTCATCATCGCCGACGGCGGAAAGGGTCAGATGGAGGTAATCCGCGAGGTCATACAAGACGAGTTGGGGCTCGACATTCCCATTGCCGGTCTGGCTAAGGACGACCGTCACCGCACGAACGAGCTACTTTACGGGTTCCCGCCGCTAAAGGTGGCGCTGAAAGTAGACTCGGAACTATTCCACGTTCTGACACGCATCCAGGACGAGGTTCATAGGTTCGCCATCGAACACCATCGAAATAAGCGCTCTAAGCGTGCTTTACACTCTGAGCTTGACAACATACCGGGCATCGGCCCAAAAACGCGTGACGGGCTTCTAAATACCCTTAAATCAGTCCGTAGGATACGTGAGGCAACGATAGAGGAACTAACTGCCATTGTAGGACCCTCAAAAGCCGAAACCATTTATACTTACTTTCATAGTTAAAACGCTAATAATCAAACTGTTAAACGATAGAGAAAGCATATTCTTGAAGAATCGTTTGGTCATATCAATGAAAAAGCGTATCTTTGCAGCATGAGAGCAGTAATACAACGTGTAAGACACGCCAGCGTGACGATTGTTGACAGCAATGAGACTGGCGCAAAAGGAAACGTAAAGCGCGAGGACAAGCGCAGCATAGGACAGGGATTCCTGGTGCTGCTGGGCGTGTGCGACGAAGACGAGATGGAGGATGTGGAATGGCTGGTGAAAAAGATAGCCGGCCTGCGGGTGTTCGACGACGCCGACGGTGTGATGAACATCAACATTCAGGACATCGGCGGCGAGGTGCTGGTAGTCAGCCAGTTCACGCTCTATGCGTCGTACAAGAAGGGCAACCGTCCTTCGTGGTTTCGTGCCGGCAGTCACGAGCACTCCATCCCACTATATGAAGCCTTCTGCCGTCAGCTGTCCGAGGCTGTTGGCAAGCCTGTGAAGACGGGTGAATTCGGGGCGAACATGCAGGTGGAACTGCTGAATGACGGGCCAGTCACCATCTGTATGGACACGAAAAATAAGGAGTAATCCTATGACACAAGAAACAGTAATAAGTAAAAATAGGAATATGAAACAGTATATCAACTATGGGTATTTTGCTGGACTGACTCTGTGGCTCATCGGCCGCGCAATAGGCAACGAGATTCTGCTATGGATAGCCACAGTCATCATGGCCATCTCATGTATACTGGTACTGAAAAACTGGAAGGAAAACGAGGAGATGCAAAACATCATTTCGGGCATTTTCCTGATTGTTGTCGTACTATGGATAGTATTCAAACTGATATGAAAAAGTACCTGAAAGAGATTGAAGTAGCGAGTATGATCCTGATGCTCATCGGCAGCATCGGTCACCGCTTCAGCAACTGGGATTGGACCATCTGGATCTGCATCGTCGGTCTCGTCCTGTGGGTCGCACAGCTCGTTTACAAGGCCTTCCACTGGAAGGAGTATCAACGTGAAAACAAGCAGAACATCGTCATGATGTTGATAGCTATAGCAATACTCTACATGATAATTTTAAGCCGATGACGATACGTGAGGCACAGGAGGCGGTAGACCGCTGGATTAGAGAGTACGGCGTACGCTACTTCTCGGAGTTGACAAACATGACCGTCCTGACGGAGGAGGTAGGCGAGCTGGCCCGGATTATGGCCCGCCGCTATGGTGACCAGTCGTGGAAAGCGACTGACACGAAGGGAGCTGACAACGGCCGCGAGGCGATGGGCGAAGAGATGGCCGACGTACTGTGGGTGCTCCTCTGTCTGGCCAACCAGACGGGTGTCGACCTGACCGCGGAGCTGCAGAAATCCATCGAGAAGAAGACCCGTCGCGACAGTCTGCGACATATTGAAAACCCTAAGCTGAAGGCCTGAAAAAAGCCTGAACACCAATCTATTGTGGCAAAAAAACAAACTAAAAACATAACGATTATGGCAGAAAAACCGATGTACGAAGAGGCTCTGTCGAAGTACAACCTCGAAGTGAGCGACCAGGAAGTCAGCGAGGCCGTGAAACGGATCATCGCCGAGAAGGTTCACGAGAACGACACGCCCGAGGTGAAGAAATTTCTCATGGGCAGCGTCGAGCTAACAACGCTGAAGACGACAGACTCCGACGAGTCCGTACTGGCCTTCACAGAACGTGTCAACCAGTTCGACGAGCAGTACCCCACCCTACCCCATGTAGCTACCATCTGCGTCTATCCGCGCTTCGCACGCATCGTCAGCGAGACACTCGAGGTGGAGGGCGTCGAGATAGCGTGCGTTTCAGGCAGTTTCCCATCCTCTCAGGCCCTTATCGAGGTGAAGACGGTAGAGACAGCGCTGGCCGTAAAAGACGGCGCCACAGAGATTGATATGGTGCTCTCCGTGGGTGCCTTCCTCAGCGGCGACTACGAGACCGTCTGTGACGAGATTCGCCAGATGAAGGATGCCTGCGGCGAGAAGAAGATGAAGGTCATCCTAGAGACGGGCTGTCTGAAGACGGCTTCGAACATCAAGACCGCCTCGCTGCTGGCGATGTACAGCGGTGCCGACTACATCAAGACGTCGACAGGAAAGCTTGAGCCGGCAGCCACGCCCGAGGCCGCCTACGTCATGTGTCAGGCCATCAAGGAATACTACGACGAAACGGGCATACAGATTGGTTTTAAGCCCGCTGGAGGCCTTAACAGCGTGATGGACGCGCTGATCTACTACACAATAGTAAAAGAAGTCCTGGGCGAAAAATGGCTCACGAACCAGTGGTACCGTATGGGCACTTCTCGTCTGGCAAATATGCTGCTCAGCGAGGTCGTTGGCGAAGAGGTCAAGTTCTTCTGAGGACTGCCACCCTACCCCTCTCTGAGTGAGGAAAACACACAGAAAACACTAATAATTACGCTGGATAACGTAGTCGAGATAGGCCGTCAGGGCATCCCTGATGGCCTTTTCCTTAACATAGCGCTCAATGAAAACACGACACTCAACGGCTATCTCTTCCATCCGGCGCTCAGCATAGGCAATGCCGCCCTGCTCTTTCGTGAACTCCACCAAAACGGCGATTTCATCAGCATTAACCGTACCCGCTTTCACCTTGCGAGCCAGCGTGTGCATCGACTCCAGATGCGTGTTGTTCAGCGCATAGAGCACGGGCAGCGTCAGCTTACCCTCCATCATGTCGTTACCCGTCGGCTTTCCTATTTCCTTCGAGTCAAAATAGTCGAAGATGTCGTCGCGAATCTGGAAAATCATGCCAATGTTTTGTCCGAATTTTGCAGATTCAAGAATCTCTTCGTCAGTAGCACCTGCAGATAGCGCACCAATCTTGGCACAAGTCTCAAAAAGAGCGGCAGTCTTACTATTAATAATCTGATAATAAACGTCTTCCGAGAATTCCTGATTCTGGATATTCGATAGCTGAAGAATCTCTCCCGCTGCCAGCGTACGTCCCAGCTCAGCCAGCAATTGTACGATTTTCTGATGGTCTGTCAAGGCCACTCTGAGTAGGGCAGTCGACAGGATATAGTCACCCACCAGCACCGCCACCTTATTATCAAAGGTAGCGTTCACCGACGGCTGGCCTCGACGCTCACCACTCTCGTCCACCACGTCGTCGTGAACCAACGAGGCCGTGTGTAGCAGCTCCAGACCGACAGCAGCATTCTGTGTCACTTGAGTCACCTGTCCGAAGTTGCGGGCCATCAGCAGGATAAGCATCGGTCGCATACGCTTGCCACCGCGTTGGCGGATATGTGCCAGGACAGTCTCAAGAAGTCCTTCAGAATGTGTCAGCGACTCGTTGAACAGGTTGACAAACTCGTCCAACTCCGTCATAATGGGCTGTTTGATAAGCGGTAAGTAATCCATAATCAAGAATTTTGTGACAAAATTAGTGAAAATCTTTCGATAATGATAATTTTTTCGTAATTTTACGCGAAAATTCGCGATTATTATGGAAAAACTCTTTCTTTTAGACGCCTACGCACTCATTTACCGATCGTATTACGCGTTCATCAAGAACCCCAGAATCAACTCGAAGGGCCTCAATACTAGTGCCGTTATGGGATTCCTGAACACCCTCAACGAGGTGCTCACCAAGGAGCGTCCCACACACATCGGCGTGGCTTTCGACCCCCACGGACCGACGTTCCGCAGCGAAGCCTTTCCGGCCTACAAAGCGCAGCGTGAGGAGACGCCCGAAGACATCCGTAAGTCCGTTCCTATCATCAAGGACCTGCTGCGGGCCTACCGCATCCCCACCCTTCAGGTAGACGGTTTCGAGGCTGACGACGTCATCGGTACACTCGCCAAAAAGTCCGGTTCTATCGGCGTCGAGACCTATATGCTCACTCCTGACAAGGACTACGGACAGCTCGTCGGCGACAACGT
>Ga0326511_10004046_pt1 | contig 11745 bp, 8 predicted proteins | sample 0_2496_0518_D_FD_203701 | JGI IMG/M metagenome (GOLD analysis project Ga0326511, IMG submission 203701) | Bovine rumen microbial communities from UC Davis, California, United States - 0_2496_0518 | ecosystem: Host-associated > Mammals > Digestive system > Stomach > Rumen | place: USA: California...
ATCTTAACTGGCCGAGTATCTCATTTCTTTTCAGAATGACGGTTCGTACTTGTTTCTCTTGTACTACAATTTCTGTCTATGGAATCATGTCAAAGAACTGTGCTCCCGAGTTACTTGCGAACCCCCGATGGGGCCGTGTTTTCTCGTTTGCGGGTGCAAAGGTACAACAATTCCGCAAACCAACAAAACAATTACACGTTTTTTTCGAAAAAAAATACTAGCAAAAACTCGCTACCTTATATTAATATATGTGCGCGAAAGGCGAAAGGAGTGTTGTGCATTGACAGGAAAGCTACTTATCTTCATTTTTTAACAGTTTGAGGGGAATACGAAAAGAGCAAAAAGCGGGACCACCAGAGCTCAATGCATCATTTTTGACACTATTTTGTCGAAATTAATATAATTTATTGGATAAATTTTGCAACATGTACACAAATTTATGTATTTTTGTCTTCAAAGCAGCAAATATTGTACAGATTAAGCATTAAAAAGTATGAATATGACAAATATCTTTTCATTAGAGGGCAAGAATGCCTGGATTACAGGAGCCTGCTATGGCATCGGTTTCAACATTGCAAAAGCTTTTGTGGAAGCAGGAGCCCGATACATCATTTTCAACTGTCGCAGCGAGGAGGCTTTGCAGCAAGCATATGAAAATTACAAAGAAGCTGGCATTAAAAATGTAAGGGGTTATGTCTGTGACGTAACCGACGAGAAAGCCGTGAAGGCACTTGTAGAACAAATACATCAAGAGATTGGAAAGATCAACATCCTTGTCAACAATGCCGGTATTATCAAGCGCATTCCGATGCACGAGATGAAACGCGAGGAGTTCCAACAAGTCATTGACATCGACCTCGTAGGACCATTTATCTGTTCCTCTGCCGTCATTCCAGAAATGATGGAACGTCGCGAAGGTAAGATTATAAATATCTGTTCAATGATGTCGGAATTGGGCCGCGAGACTGTTAGCGCCTACGCAGCCGCCAAGGGAGGTCTGAAAATGCTGACACGTAACATCTGTTCGGAGTACGGTGAATACAACATCCAGTGTAACGGAATCGGTCCAGGTTATATAGCTACGCCACAAACCGCCCCGCTACGTGAACGTCAGGCGGACGGTAGCCGTCATCCTTTTGACTCATTTATCTGTGCCAAAACGCCTGCCGGACGTTGGCTCAACCCTGAGGAGATTGGAGCTCCCGCCGTATTCTTAGCCTCTCATGCATCCGATGCTATCAATGGACACATCTTGTATGTTGATGGTGGCATTTTGGCTTATATTGGGAAACAACCGAAATAAAAGCCCACTAAGAGAGATAAAAATTATGTCGAGAGAGAGAAAAGATAAAAATTAATGCGCTAACCAATTAACATGGAGCAAGTATTCAGCTATATTATCAGTCTTGGTGCATCGGTCATGATGCCCATTCTGTTTACCGTTATTGGCCTCTGTATCGGGTTAAAGTTCGGAAAGTCTTTAAAATCAGGGCTTTACGTAGGCGTAGGATTTGTAGGTCTGGGCATTGTTACAGCTCTGCTTACAAATAATTTTGGCGATCCGCTTTCTGAGATTTCGAGCTTGTACAACCTCCAGCTCGGCGTGTTCGACATGGGTTGGCCCGCTGCCGCTGCTGTAGCATACAACACGGCTGTAGGCGCATTGATTATCCCCATCTGTCTGGGTGTAAACTTCCTCATGCTCATTACCAAAACCACCCGCACCGTTAATATCGACCTGTGGAACTACTGGCATTTTGCCTTTATTGGTGCCGTAGTCTATTTTGTGATGGACCAGAGTTTGGCATGGGGCTATTTTGCCGCTATCGTATGCTACATCAACACATTGGTAATGGCTGACCTTACAGCAACTAAGTTCCAGGGCTATTACGAGGGAATGGAGGGCATCTCAATCCCTCAGCCTTTTGTGCAGAGTTTTACCCCGTTTGCCATGCTTGTTAATAAGGGCTTAGATATGATTCCTGGTTTCTCAAAACTGGATATCGATGCCGAGGGCTTGAAAAAGAAGTTTGGCGTGTTGGGTGAGCCCCTGGTATTGGGTGTTATCGTTGGTGCGCTCATTGGTGCTTTGGCGCAGTTGGATATCAAAAAAATCCTGTTCTTAGGCGTTAACATGGGCGCAGTGATGGAGCTTATCCCACGTATCACCAAACTGTTTATTGATGGTTTGATGCCTATCTCTGAGAAAACTCAGGAGGTGGTAAGGAATTCCAAATTTATAAATTCGAAATTCAAAATTAGCAAAATTTACATCGGCATGTCACCAGCATTGGTAATCGGACATCCCACCACATTAGTGGTATCGCTTTTGCTGATTCCTATAACACTAGGGGTGGCTGTTATCCTGCCAGGCAACCAGTTCCTGCCATTAGCCTCGTTGGCAGGCATGTTCTATGTGTTTGTGATGGTGCTGCCTTACACCAAGGGAAACGTGGTTAAGACATTTATTGTAGGTTTGGCGGCTTTGGCCATCGGATTGTGGTTTGTAACCGATATGGCGCCCGCCTTTACGCAGGCCGCCCACACTGTGTTTGAGCAGACTGGCGATAACGCCGCCAAGATTCCTGAGGGCTTCGAGGCTGGTGCGCTCGACTTTGCTTCAAGCCTGTTTGGTTGGTCCATCTATAAGTGCGTTAACAACCTGCAGTGGGTTGGTCTGGGCGTGCTTACTATCTTCACCGCTGGTATGATGTGGTTCAACCGCCAGCGCATTATTGCCGATGAAAAGAATAATCAATAATAATTTATAACAATGAAGAAATCAATTTTCACTTTGATGCTTATGGGAAATCTGATAACGGCCTTTGGCCAGCAGAATATGTCGTTCCAGACGGCTTGTCACCCTGCCGACGTGAAGCATTACGACACGCAGACCCTGCGCGACCGTTTTGTGATGGAGAAGGTGATGGCGCCCGATGAGATTAACCTCACTTATTCGTACTACGATCGCTTTATCTTTGGTGGCGCCATGCCAGTAACCAAGGATTTGAAGCTTGAGACTCATCCCCAGCTGCGTGCTGATTACTTTATGCGTAATCGCGAGTTGGGTATCATTAATACTGGTGGTCCCGGTGTGGTTATCGTCGATGGTCAGGAGTATCCACTCGGCTATAGCGAGGCGCTTTACGTGGGTCGCGGATGGCTGGGTAAGGATAAGAAAGGTAACGATATCGACTGCAACAAGGAGGTCATCTTCCGCTCAAAGGATGCCAACAACCCCGCTAAGTTCTATCTTAATTCGGCTACTGCCCACCAGCACTACAAAACCCAATGGGTTACACTCGATGGGCGCAAGAACGGTAAGGTTCAGAGTCTGAAGGCTGTGATTGTTGGTACCAAGGAGAAGCCCTTGGGCACCAAGGCCGAGAGCAACCAGCGCACCATCAACCAGCTGATTGTCAATACCGCCCTTGAGGAGGGGCCCTGCCAGTTGCAGATGGGACTTACCCAATTACAGGAGGGCAGCGTATGGAACACCATGCCACCTCACACCCATGGTCGCCGTATCGAGGCGTATTACTACTTCAATTTACCTGATGGGCAGCAGGTGAGCCACATAATGGGAGAACCTCAGGAAACCCGTGTGGTATGGCTCAAGAACGAGCAAGCCATTATGTCGCCCGAGTGGAGTATCCATTGCGCATCGGCCACCTATTACTATACCTTTATCTGGGGTATGGCAGGCGAGAACTTGAACTATAACGATAAAGATAACATTCAGGTCGAAGACTTAAGATAAGTCCGCGACCTGAATCATCGGAAAAGGATTTGCCCAGCGTATTCTTTAGGCTACGCAGAGCAATAGAATAATGAGTTGCGCTGTAAGGATGCGCAAGAACATACTTAGGGGATAAACTGTGCTATACCCTACCGCCGGCGCATCATTTCCTGCTGTCTGATTGGCAAAGGCCAATGCTGGCGGATCAGTGGTAGCTCCTGCTATCAAACCCATAAGGGTGCAATAGTTAATCTTGGCCCATTTGCGTGCCACGATTCCCATAATAAGAATAGGGAGTACGGTTATCAGGAATCCGCACCATACGTATGTCAGTCCATCGCCATCTACTACGGTATCCACAAAGTTGGCTCCAGCCTTTATGCCCACGCTGGCAAGGAAAAGGGACAAACCTATCTCGCGTAGCATCAGGTTGGCGCTGGTGGTAGTATATGCGTTTAATTTAAACTTATAGCCATAGGCTCCTATAGCGATAGCAACAATAAGGGGACCACCGGCCAAACCCAATTTTACGGGAGTGGGAACGCCTGGGATAGCAAAAGGTATAGAACCGAAGACGATACCTACCAGAATACCTATAAAAATAGCCGACAGATTGGGGTGATCCAGTTTCTTCACACTGTTACCCATCTTGGCAGCCACGCGGTCAACGGCATCCTCAGGGCCGACAACCACCAGGCGGTCACCCATCTGCAGACGCAGGTTACGCTCGGCAAACAGGTTCAGGTCGCCTCTGCGGACACGTGTTACGTTCACGCCATATACACTACTGAAATGTAGCTCGCCCAACGTCTTACCAGCCATAGCGGCCTGCGTAACCATCACATGCTTGCTTACCATAGGAACATCCTGTTCCTCCCACTCGATACTAACATCCTCGGGACCGATAAATGCCTTGACGGCCTCGGTATCTGCAGCAGCACAGGTAACGTATAGCTGATCGCCTTCACCCAAAACAGTGTCACGGTTAGGGATACTCACATGCCCTTTCTGAAGGATACGGCTGCATACGAAGTCGCGTCCCAGGAATTCGCGCACCTGCAAGATAGTCTTGCCTACGATATATGGGTTACGGCAACTGATTGTCATCCTGTGAGGAGTAGCATGCGGGTTGGCAGCCTTTTCCTGTTCCAATGCCTCCTGTTCATCCTTCAGCGAAGTACGCGTAAGCAATCTTACTGCAATGATTGCCAGTATAATGCCCACCACACCAAGGGGGTAAGCACAAGCATAGCCATTCGCTATCGAAGGAGCACTGGCACCGAAGATATTTCCGCATGCCTCGGTGGCTGCACCCAAGCCTGGTGTATTGGTGATAGCTCCACAAAGCACGCCCACCATCATTGCCAGATTGCGACTGTTCTCACCTGCCATAGGACCACCATTATAGAATATCATGAAGAACAGGCCTATGCAGCACAATACATTCAGTAGAACGACACCGACTGCGATAAGATTCATCTTCAGTCCGCCCGTCTTGAAGGATTCCACAAAGCCTGGACCCACCTGAATACCGATGCAATAGACAAAAAGAATCAGTCCGAAATCCTGAATGAAGGTCAGCACATTTACAGGAGCGGCAAAGCCCTCCTCAGACACGATGCCTGTGCTTTTATGAAGATGTCCCATGAGGATTCCCACAAACAAGACGAAAGTCACACCCAGGGCTATACCGTTCTTCTTTCCACCAATTTTTACACGTCCCAAAGCAACGCCTACTGCAATTACAAAGGCATACAACATGACAATGTGCCCCACACCGGAAGTGTTTGTCAGAAGACTAAGAAACCATTCCATATTTAGTTTACGTTTACTGTTTACTGTTTAGAGTTTACCGTTGGTAACTATTATTTTTCACTCTTCACTTTTCACTCTTCATTTTTCGGGTGCAAAGGTATGAAAAAATGGGATAGATTGTTATTCCCGTCATCGAATTCTGCCCTTTTGCGTGCATAATTATTCATTTTGTGCGGTTTTTTTTGTTGTTATTCCAAAATTAACTTAACTTTGTATCCACTTAAGCTGATAACATTATTTATTTTATTACAAAGAAAATGGCAGATAGTAAAGAAAAACTCTTCTCTGACTTTACCGCCCCTACACGCCAGGAATGGCGTGACAAGATTGAGGTTGACCTCAAGGGAGCAGACTACCAGAAGAAGATGGTATGGAGAACCAACGAAGGCTTCAGCATGGAACCATTCTACCGCAAGGAAGATGTTGAGAACCTGGCCCTCGTAAACGCCCTTCCCGGCGAGTTCCCCTATGTTCGCGGCAACAAGGCCGCCGACAATGAGTGGTATGTCCGTCAGGACATCAAATGTGATTGCCCCAAGGCAGCAAACGAAAAGGCACTGGACATCCTGAACAAGGGCGTTGACAGTCTGGGCTTCTCAATTCCAGGTGAAAAACTGAGCGCAGAGTACATCGAAACCTTATTGGAAGGCATCTATGCAGAGTGCGTGGAACTGAACTTCAGGACCTGCCAGCGCCACAGCCTGGAGCTGGCCAAGTTGCTGGTAGCATACTTCGAGAAGAAGGGTGCCGACAAGACGAAGATTGCAGGCAACATCAGCTTCGATCCCATCGAAAAGATTCTCTGCGGCGGCAAGGACCGCTCAGACCTGATAGCTCAGGCAAAGGAATTGGTCGAGGTGCTGAAGGACTTCCCCCTGTTCCGTGCCGTTAGCGTAAACGCCTACAAGCTGACCGATGCCGGAGCATACAGCTATCAGGATTTGGGTTATGCCCTGGCTTGGGGTAACGAGTATCTGGCTGCAATGGTTGAGGCAGGCGTAGCTCCTGAGGTAGCCGCCCAGAACATCAAGTTCAACCTGGGCATCAATGGTGTTTACTTCATGGAGATTGCCAAGATACGTGCCGCACGTATGCTTTGGGCTCAGATTGTTAGTCAGTACACAGCTGACAAGGAGAGTGCCAAGATGCACATCTGCGCCGTTACCACCACCTACAACCAGACCCTTTTCGACAGCTACGTCAACCTGTTGCGTAGCCAGACAGAGGCTATGTCGGCTGCTCTTGGTGGCGTAGAGAGTATGGTAGTTGTTCCCTTTGATACTCCATATGAGACTCCCACAGATTTTGCCGAGCGTATAGCACGTAACCAGCAGTTGTTGCTGAAGGAGGAGTGTCACTTCGGCCGCATCGTCGATGTAGCCGGCGGTTCTTATTTTATCGAGACCCTGACCAAATCACTGGCCGAGCAGGCCTGGAAGCTCTTCCTCGATATTGAGGAGAAGGGCGGTTTCCTGAAGGAAGCTATGGCTGGTAATATCCAGAACACCATCAACGAGACCAACGCCACCCGTCATGGCAATGCCGGCAAGCGCAAGGAATTCCTGCTGGGTACCAACCAGTTCCCCAACTTCTCCGAGAAGAGCGAGGGCAAGGAGCCCGCTACCGGTTGCTGCTGTTGTGCCGAGAAGGGCGAGATTGCTGCCCTCAAGCCCACACGTCTGGCTTCCGACTTCGAGGCTCTTCGCCTGACTACCGAGAAGGCCCAGAAGGTACCCGTTGCCTTCATGCTTACCATCGGTAATCTGGCTATGCGTCAGGCTCGTGCCCAGTTCTCTTGCAACTTCCTGGCTGCTGCCGGTTACAAGGTAATCGACAACCTGGGCTTCGCTACCGTTGAGGAAGGTGTTGACAAGGCTCTGGAGGCTGGTGCCGACATCGTAGTCATCTGTTCTAGCGACGACGAATATGCCGAGTACGCTATTCCCGCCTTCAAGTATCTGAACGGTCGTGCCCTCTACGTTGTAGCTGGTGCACCCGCTTGCACAGACGACCTCAAGGCTGCAGGCATCGAGAATTTCATCCACGTAAGGTCTAACCAGCTTGAGACTCTTAAGGAGTACAACGCAAAACTCGGAATCTAATTATGGCACGTAAACAATTTAGCAATATCGATATCTTTGCCGGCATTGAGGCAAAGAATGGCCAGACATGGCAAAAAGAGGCTGGTATTACTGCCAACTGGAGAACTCCCGAGCAGATCAACATTCAGCCCGTTTACACGAAAGAGGACCTTGAGGGTATGGAGCATCTGGACTTTGCTGCCGGTATTCCTCCTTTCCTGCGTGGCCCCTATAGTATGATGTATCCCTTCCGTCCTTGGACCATCCGTCAGTATGCAGGTTTCTCTACCGCCGAGGAGAGTAACGCCTTCTACCGCCGTAACCTGGCTTCAGGTCAGAAGGGTCTTTCCGTAGCATTCGACCTTCCCACCCATCGTGGTTACGACCCCGACAACCAGCGTGTTGTAGGTGATGTGGGTAAGGCCGGTGTAAGTATCTGTTCTTTGGAGAACATGAAGGTGCTCTTCGATGGCATCCCCTTGAATAAGATGTCCGTTTCTATGACCATGAATGGTGCCGTGCTGCCCGTTCTGGCATTCTACATCAATGCTGGTCTGGAGCAGGGCGCTAAGCTCGAGGAGATGGCAGGTACCATCCAGAACGATATCCTCAAGGAGTTCATGGTACGTAACACCTACATCTACCCACCAGCATTCTCTATGAAGATTATTGCCGACATCTTCGAGTACACCTCTCAGAAGATGCCTAAGTTCAATAGTATCTCTATCTCCGGCTATCACATGCAGGAGGCTGGTGCTACCGCCGACATCGAGCTGGCCTACACCCTGGCCGACGGTATGGACTACTTGCGTGCAGGTATCAATGCCGGTATCGATGTGGATGCCTTCGCACCCCGTCTGAGCTTCTTCTGGGCTATTGGTATGAACCACTTCATGGAGATTGCCAAGATGCGTGCAGGCCGTCTGTTGTGGGCCAAGATCGTTAAGAGCTTCGGTGCCAAGAATCCTAAGTCTATGGCGCTGCGTACCCACTCCCAGACATCAGGATGGTCGCTCACCGAGCAGGACCCCTTCAACAATGTAGGCCGTACCTGTATCGAGGCCATGGCTGCCGTTCTGGGTCACACCCAGTCACTGCATACCAACGCCCTCGACGAGGCTATCGCCCTGCCTACCGACTTCTCTGCCCGTATCGCACGTAACACCCAGATTTACATCCAGAACGAGACTCAGGTCTGCAAGCACATCGACCCATGGGCAGGTTCTTACTACGTTGAGAAACTGACTCAGGAGCTGTACACCAAGGCTTGGGAGCATATTCAGGAAATCGAGAAGCTGGGCGGTATGGCCAAGGCTATCGAGACAGGTCTGCCCAAGATGCGTATCGAGGAGGCTGCTGCCCGTACTCAGGCACGTATCGACTCAGGCGCTCAGACCATTGTCGGTATCAACAAGTATCGTCTGGATCACGAGGATCCCATTGATATCCTGGAGGTTGACAATACCGCTGTACGTCTCCAGCAGGAGGCTGCCCTTAAGGAGCTGAAGGCTCACCGTGACGAGGCTCAGGTGAAGAAAGACCTGGAGGCTATCACCGAGTGCGTCCGCGAGTTCAACGAGGGCAAGAAGTCAGAGCACAACCTCCTGGATCTGGCTGTTACAGCAGCCGGCCATCGTGCTACTCTGGGTGAAATCAGCGACGCTTGCGAAGCTATCGTAGGGCGTTATAAAGCAGTAATCAGAACAATTTCAGGCGTGTATAGTTCAGAATCAAAGAATGACAAGGACTTCGAGGAGGCCAAGCGCCTTACCGACGAGTTCGCTAAGAAGGAAGGCCGTCGTCCACGTATCTTTGTTGCCAAGATGGGTCAGGACGGTCACGACCGTGGTGCTAAGGTAGTGGCAACAGGTTATGCCGACTGCGGCTTCGACGTAGATATGGGACCCTTGTTCCAGACTCCCGAGGAGGCAGCCCGTATGGCTGTAGAGAACGACGTACATATCGTCGGAGCCTCATCGCTGGCAGCAGGTCACAAGACCCTTATCCCTCAGCTTATCGAGGAGTTGAAGAAACTAGGGCGCGAGGACATCATGGTAACTGCCGGCGGTGTTATTCCCGCTCAGGACTATGACTTCCTCTACAAGGCCGGTGTTGCCTGCATCTTCGGCCCTGGTACCCCCATCCCCTATTCAGCTATCGAGATGATGAAGATTCTGCTCGACAAGGAATAAATCTCTCCTTGCAAAGCATGTGTATATTATAAATAAGGTGGGACCTCATTTTCAGGTTCCACCTTATTATATCCCCCCCACTGACACCCCATTCCTTTGTTTTTTGATTTTAATACTTTGCTTTTTGGTATATTCCACAGGGGAATTTCTTTCATATCCCTTTTCTTTATAATTTTGTTGACATAATAAAATTTCAGAGTATTATGCGACACCGTATTCTTTCCCGACTGACAGCTTTTCTTTTCTGCTGTGTTCTATCCCTCTCGTATATTCACGGGTGGAATAACCCCATGGTTCTTCCCGGCTTACAGGACCGCAGCCTGGGCGACCCCTACATCATGAAGTACAACGGCTATTATTACCTCTACGTAAGTGCAGGCGACAGGAACATTTATTGCTGGCGCACCAAAGACCTGATGGAATGGTCCACGGCCTACATCTGTTGTACCGACGAGACTACCGCCGTAGCCTATGCCCCGGAGGTTGTCTATTGGAACGGCACCTTCTATATGTGCACATCGCCGCGTGGCGGAGGTCATTACATCCTCACCAGCGACAGTCCAACGGGTCCCTTCGTCCACAAGACCGGCAACCTGGGCCGAGACATCGACGGTTCTTTCTTTACCGATGATGATGGCAGGCACTATTTCTATCATGCCAACAACCAGGGTATCCGCGGCTGCACCATGCCCACCAACCTGTCATTCGGCAACGATGTGGATCTGGGCTGCTGTATCACCGGCCAATGGACCGAGGGCCCCTGCATGTTCAAACGCAACGGCCTCTACTACCTGCTTTATACCGGCAATCACGTATGGACTAACGGCTACCGCATAGATTACGCTATCAGCCGCAGCGGTGCCCTTTCAGGCTTCACGCCCCAAAGTGAGCAGAATCCCATACTCGTAGATACAGAGACCCCTACCCATAAAGCTCTTGGGCACGGAACCGCCTTTGTAGGCCCTGACCTGGATACCTATTACTTCTGTTATCATAACCTGCAGGACAACAAAGCCCGCCGACTGCTCAACTTCGAACGTATAGCCTGGTGCGGCGACAAACTCATCATGACCGGCCCCACCTGCTGGGAACAGGATGAGCCACTGGTGGCAAGGAACGACTACTTCGAACGTACCGGGCTGGGCAACAATTGGTCTGTCCGTGGCGGCGAATGGAGCATAAAGGAAAGAAAATACCTACGTCAGACACTCCTTGAAGACACCTGTCAGGCAATCTTCACCCCCTGCTCATATGACAGCTATACCGCAGAATTCACACTACGCTCCTGTGAGAAGCAAAATGGGAAGTCAGGATGTATCTTCTCATACCAGAACCCTGGCAACTACACAGAAGCCCTCATAGATGCCGCTACCAATACCTTTATACTGAACAACTACGTAAACGGAACCGTCAGCCTGACCCGCAGTGCCAGCCTTCCCGCAGATTTTAACCCTACCTGCTGGCATAACGTCCGTGTAGAGAAGAATGCTAAACGGGTCAGAGTATATATCGACGGCATGCGTAAGTTCCAGATTAACCTAAGCGAGACGGGCGGACAGATAGGATATGTCACCCACGCCGGCACGGCAGACTTTGCCTACGTGGCCATAAGTCCTTACGTGGACGGTAGCGGTATCCTGGATGTCAGCATCCCCCTTCCCGGCATGATTACAGCCAATCTGTGTACCGAGAAGTCCGATGCCGTCAGAAGCCTTTCCAGCGCCCTCTCCGCAGGTAGTGCCACCCTCATGCGCTGCCCTGCCGGAAGCTATCTGAAGTACCGCGTAAACGTACAAGCCAGCAACGTCTATAATATCGGACTCCGATACAAATCAACCAGCGTCTCACACATCCGCCTGCTTATTGACGGTGAAGACATCACAGGTACAACCGAACTCCCCAACACCCGCTCTGCCCT
>Ga0326511_10004047_pt1 | contig 11744 bp, 10 predicted proteins | sample 0_2496_0518_D_FD_203701 | JGI IMG/M metagenome (GOLD analysis project Ga0326511, IMG submission 203701) | Bovine rumen microbial communities from UC Davis, California, United States - 0_2496_0518 | ecosystem: Host-associated > Mammals > Digestive system > Stomach > Rumen | place: USA...
GGCCCAGTTCCACGGCTTCGATACCGAGGCGCAGAAGACCTTCCGCGTGCCCATCGATACCCACAACATCGAAAAGGGCCTGATCAAGGTCAAGATGAACACCTCCGAGCGCCTGCGCGAGCTGACCCGCTCCGGCGTCCAGGGCGACGAGAATATTTATGACTATGTCATGAACGACGGTCTGCGCCTGGCGGACCAGGTCGTCACCCGCACCAAGGTGGCGAAGAATGAGCTGCTGGCCACTGGCAAGGTCACCATCAAGGAAAACGATCTGGACATCACCGTGGACTACGGCGTGCCCGCCGCGAACCTGGCGAAGACGCTGGACTTTGGTGCCGGCGCTTCCGCGACCATTCCCGAGCAGCTGCAGGCGCTGGTCGACGAAACCACCGCAAAGGGCATCAGCCTGACCGGCATGGTTCTGCCCCGTGCTGTCCTGACCAAGCTGCGCCAGAATGAAGCCGTGCAGAAGGCCGTCAACGGCGCCCTGATGGTCGGCCAGCTGGTGCGCAACAGCGACCTCCGCGCCTACCTCAACGAGGAATACGGCATCTCCCAGGTCATCACCAACGACCTGACCTACAATGTCGCCGGCGCACTGAGCGCGTCCACGGGCATCCCCGCCCTGACCGCCCATCGCTACTTCCCCGCGAACAAGGTGTCCTTCTTCGCCACCAACGCCAGCGGCCGCATCGGTGCCGGCCTGTGGGGCGACCCGCCCGAGGTCGACGCTGCCCGCGCCTTCGACGGCGGCGTGACCGCGTCCAGCGAGTCTCCCTACGTCTACATCTCCCAGTGGGGCGAGACCGACCCCGCCGTGCTGTGGACCAAGGCCAGCGCCCTGTTCATGCCCGTGCTGTACGACCCGAACGCGCTGTATGTCGCCAGCGTGACCGAGACGCCCGGCGCCTGATGTTCCGGGTAGTTTCTACGTTCGCAGATCTGCAGGACGGCAAGCACCTGTATAAGCCGGGGGACACGTACCCCCGGCATGGCTTGACCGTAGATGCGGCGAGAATCGCCTCTCTTGCGTCGTGCGACAACGCAACGGGAAGGGCGCTCATAGAGGCCGTAGAACAGCCCGCAGACGCGGCGAACGATGGACCCAAGGAAACACACGCACGCAGCGCCAGACCCGCACAGACTGGCCGCAGGGGGCGCAGGAAGGGGGCGTAAACCATGCTCGAGCAGATTTGCGCCTACATCCACAACTTCTTTGTTTATGCCCGCTACAGCGGAACCTTCACCATTGCAAACGGCAGCATTACGCTGCCGTTTCTTGTCGATGGGCAGTATTTCCGCATCTGCGGTAGCCGGATGAACGACGGCGTCTATATGTACCCGACCGACGCCCTGGCCGATGAAACCTTCGACGGCGTCATCTGGGAAATGCGCGTCCCTCGCGCGTTCCTTGACCTCGTTGCGGAGATCGAAGCCTGGCAGGAGAAATACGGCAGCGCGACATCCGGCCCGTATCAATCCGAGAGCTTCGGCGGCTACAGCTACACGCTGAAAAGCAACGCGACCGGGACCGGCAGCGACGCCGGCGCGGGCTGGCAGGGCCAGTTCCGGCATCAACTCAACCAATATCGGAAACTTTCGTAGGAGGACACCATGAGCCTGATCGACGAGGCAAAAGAGCTTTGCACGCTCATAGACCGGCGGACCGTGTCGGATGGGCAGGGCGGATTCACCACACAGTGGGTGGACGGCGCGCAGTTCCAGGCGGCCATCGTCAAGGACAGCAGCATGCAGGCCCGTCTGGCGGAGAAGCAGGGCGTGTCCGAGGTGTACACCGTGACCGTGGACAAGGGCCTGCCGCTGGAATTCCATGACGTATTCCGCCGGGAGAGCGACGGCGCGACCTTCCGCGTGACGAGCAACATCGCGGATAGCGAGACCCCGGCCCGCGCCTCGTTCCAGATCGGCCAGGTGACCGCTGAAAGGTGGGCGCTGACATGACAAACACCGCCACGGCCCTGTATAAATTCTTCAGCGGCTTCGGGCTTCCGGCGTTTGTCGAGTACAATGTGCCCGATGAAATGCCGGACGGAACGCCCGTCAAGCCGCCATACATCACCTACCAGGTCGTCAACCCCGACTGGCCGGATTCCGCGCCGCTGTACGCCCGTGTATGGTACAGGGACACCAGCTATGCGGCCATCAACGCCACCGTGGACGCCATCGAAGCCGCCGTAAAGGGCGGCATTACCATTCCCACGGAGGGCGGCTGCGTGGTGCTGAACAAGGGCACGCCCTTTGCCCAGGAGCAGCCGATGGAGGGCGACGACACCCTGAAAGTCTATTACCTTCTCTTTGAAATCATGGCACCGACCGACTGAAAAAGGATGTGAACAATCACCATGAAATTCACTCAGATTCCCGCGAACACCTTTAAGGAGCTGCAGCTGAATGCCGGCATCCTGCTGGGCGACTTCGACCCGTCCGACGGCAGCTTCGAGGCCGCCGACATGCTGGGCGCGACCTCCGGCGGCGTCTCCTTCACCGCCCAGGCCGAGTTTACCGACTTCGCGGAAGACATTGACAACGCGGCAAAGAACATGAAGGAATTCAAGGTGCTGGATTCTTGGACCGCCACCATGTCCGGCACCTTCGCGTCCCTGACCACCGCGCTGGCCAAGATGCTGGTGGGCGCGGGCGTCATCGACGGCACCAACGCCAACAAGATCGTGCCCCGGAACGACCTGGACCAGGCGGACTTTTCCGACGTCTGGTGGGTGGGCGACTACAGCGACAAGACCGGCGCCACCAACGGCGGCTTCCTGGCCATCCACCTGCTGAACGCGCTGTCCACCGGCGGGTTCCAGATTCAGAGCGGCGACAAGGCCAAGGGCCAGTTCGCATTCGAGTTCACAGGCCACTATTCCAACGCGGCGCAGGACACCGTGCCGTTTGAAATCTACGTGAAGGCCGGCACCGCTGAACCCAACGGCTGACCGACTGACGGGAGGAAAACATGAGGAAAATCTCTGATTACCGCGACGAAGATGCCATCGACCTGCTGGCGGACATCATGGAGCCCGCTGTGGAAATCCTCGCCGATGAGACCGTGCGGAAGACCTTCGAGAACGGGAACCGGATGAAGCTGGCGACCGTGGCCATCAAGAGCCATAAGGAAGCTGTCATGCAGATTCTGGCCCGCCTCGAAGGCGTCCCGCGCGAGGAATACCACTGCACCATCTTCACCCTTCCCGCCGTGGTGCTTGAAGTGCTGAACGACCAGGAGCTGCTCGGTTTTTTTACCGCGCAGGCCAGGACGATGAGTACCGCCGCGTCTTCTGGCAAGCCTACGGCGAATATCGAGGCCGTCGAACCCGCCGCAGAGTAACCGCTTTCCTCCAGTACGTCGACGCGAAATACGAGGCGTGGTTCCGGGAATACGTGTTCCGGAGCTACGCCTCCGACGCGCTGATGTACACCGCGAGGGGCATGGGAACCAAGATGGAGCGCCGGTACATCGACATCATCTCCACCGATACGGACAACACGCCGGAACAGACGGGGGATGAAATCGCGGCGGACATCATCGCCCGTTGTGGGCTGGAGGTGAGAACCTAATGGATATATTTTCCCTGTCCGCCCACCTCGGGCTGGACAAGTCCGGCTATGATAGCGGCATCCAGGAGGCCAAGAGCGACTTTACAGGCCTCGCCAGCCACCTGCAAAACGTGGCAAAGACCATCGGCAAGATGTGGCTGTTCAAAGAGGCTGTGCAGGGCATAAAAAACCTGACAAGCGCGGTCGTGAACGCTTATGCGGAATACGAACAGCTGGCCGGAGGCGTGGAGACGCTGTTCGGCAACGCGGCGGACGCCGTGAAGGCCTACGCGGACGCGGCCTACCAGACGGCGGGCATGTCCGCGAACGAGTACATGTCCACCGTCACGTCTTTCGCGGCGGCACTGGTACAGGGCGCGGCAAACAGTACCAGCCAGTCCACCGCCATCACGAAGGAGGCCGCCGACGCGCAGTATCAGGCCGTAAAGGACAGCTACGACAGGCAGTACGAGGCGGCTCAGGATGCCTATAATAGGCAGTACAGCGCCATGCAGACGTCGCTGAACAAGCAGTACAAGGCGCTGCAAAAGAGCCTGAAAAAGCAGTACGAGGCCGCCAGCCGGAACGCGGAGGATGAAATCGAAGCGTATTCCGAGAGCCTGGACAAGCGGCTCGAAAAGCTGCAGGCATCCCAGGACAAGGAGTACAGGCGGCTTCAAAAGGCCACCGACAAAAAGCTGGCGCTCATTGAAAAGGAGTACCAGGCGACGATCAAGCGCATTGACCGCGAACGTGCAGCGCGGATTGGCGCCATCGACGCCGAGCTTGCCGCTCTTGACAAGGAACAGGCCGAGAAAGACAAGGCGAACCGCGATGCCGAGCGCGAGACCACGAAGCAGCGACTCCAAGAGGCTGTCCAGTGGGCGCGGACCGTCGGCGAACGTGTCAATGCCCAGAATAAGCTGAACGACTACCTGGAACAGATTCGGATCGAAGATGAAAAGGATGCCCGACAGGCCCGAATCGACGAGCTGAAAGATCAGAAGACGCAGATTCAGGACGAAGCCAAGGCCGAAGAGGACGCGGCCAAGGACAAGCGGGATAAAAATTCCAAGGCCGTCAAGACGGAGGGCGACGCCCAGCTTGCCGCGCTGAAAAAGAGCCAGCAGAAACAGCTGGCCGCTATGCAGAAAAGCAACGCGGAGGCGCTCAAGCAGTTCCGCAGGGCAAAGCAGGATGAATTGCAGGCGCTGCAGGAAAGCCAGAACGAGCAGCTGGAAGCCGTCAGCGAATCCAACGCGGCACAGCTGGCGAACCTCAAGCGGAGCCAGCAGGCGCGGCTCAAGGCCATGAAGCGCGGCCAGAACGCCCAGCTGAAGGCGCTCAAGGCGTCGCTGAAGCAGCAGCAGAAGGTCGTCAATGAGGGCGTCAAGGTCACCGCCGAAGCCCAGGCGGCAGCCGCCGAGGTGGCGAATATGGCCATCCAGGACATGGCCGACAACGCCAACAAGATGGGCACCCCGCTGCAGTCCATACAGAACGCCTATCAGGGTTTCGCCAAGCAGAACTATACCATGTTGGACAACTTAAAGCTCGGCTACGGCGGTACGAAGACCGAGATGGAGCGTCTGCTGAAGGATGCAGAGGCTATTGAAGCCCAACAGGGACGCACCACAAAATTCAGCATAAACAACCTGTCCGATGTGTATAAAGCCATCCATGTCGTACAGGAAGAACTAAAAATTACCGGCACTACTGCCGCCGAGGCATCGGGGACCATCTCCGGTTCCTGGGCCGCCACAAAGGCCGCGTGGCAAAACCTGATCGTCGCCATGGGGCGCGGCGAGGACATCGAAACCGCCACGAACAATCTCATTGACAGCTTCGGAAACGTCGTCAAAAACGTCATCCCCGTGCTGGGGCGGCTGTTCCCGGCTGTCGGCACGGCCATCTGGACGGCCATCAAAACCGGCATTAACGCCACGCGGGATTGGCTGTACAGCACTCTGTTCGGCGAGAATTGGACACCGGAGGCCAGCTGGGACGGCGTCGGCGCCAAGATTTGGGAGGCCATTCAAAACGGCGTCAACGCCGTGAACGGCTGGCTGCTTAGCCTCGTGCTGGGCGACGATTACACCCCGGAATCCGGCTGGGGCGACGTGGGCGACAAAATCTGGGGCGCCATCAAGGCGGGCTTCGCGATCACCAAAGGCTGGCTTTTGAGTTACCTGCTGGGCGATGAGTACACGCCTGAACCCGGCTGGGAGACCGCCGGCGCGAAGATATGGGCGGAGATCAAGAGCGGCTTTGATGCGGCGGGCGACTGGATCAAACAGCTGGTGCTCGGGGATGAATACACGCCTGACGCGTCGTGGAGCCAGGTCGGCGTGGACATCTGGAACAAGATCGTCGAGGGCCTTGCGGGCGCGGTGGACTGGCTCAAGGGACTGTTCGACGATTGGACGAAGAAGCTGTCCGACGGCAGTATAGACTTCGAAAGCATTGGTAGCACCATCTGGACGGCCATCAGCGGCGCGTTTGCGGGCGCTGTGCAGTGGTTTAAGTACCTGTTCGGCGGCAAGACCGACGGCGATACTGAAAGTGTCAAGGGTGTCATCGCATCTGTCGACTGGGCCGGGCTCGGTACGTCCATGCTGTACCTGATCGGCAGCGCGTTTTCGGCTGTCGGCGAGACTTTCAAGGGCTTTTTTGTGGAGGCCTGGAACAGCATCAACAAGCTGAACTGGTCCGGCCTTGGCAAGAACATGTGGACCGCCATCAAAAACGCGTTCAAGGGTGTCACCGCCTGGTTCAAGGAGACGTTCAAAAAGCCCATCAACGCGGTTATCGACTTCCTCAACGACATGATTGGCAAGGTGGAGGACGCTGTCAACACCATCGTGGACGGCATTAACAGCCACCTTCACATCACCATCCCGAACGTATCCTGGAGCTGGGACTTCTACCACGGCAACGGCGGCTTTTCCACAGATTACGCGAACCCGTTCATGGACTGGAACCCCCAAATCGGACGCGTCTCATTGTCCCGTATCCAGAAGCTGGCCGAGGGCGGCGTCGTGCGTAACGGCGGTCATGCCATCGTCGGCGAGGGCGGCTACCCCGAGTACCTGCGCGTGGTCAACGGACAGGCCATCGTTACACCGATGAGGAACGCGGCACCGGCGGGCACCAATGTCACCATCAACGTCTACCAGCAGCCCGGCGAGGACTCCCAGGCGCTGGCGAATAGGATACAGCGCGTGTTCGTGCGGAATGAAATGCAGAGAAGGGCGGCGCGTGGACGATGAGCGGATATTTTGCATTCCAGCAAAACGGCGAAACGTTTGATACGCGGGACTACAACATTACCGTTGTCCCCGCTGACATCGACGGTGCCCCTGCGCGAAGCTACACCGCGTATCCCCGCGGCGGTGGAAACGGCGATATCCTCGTCAACACCGGCAGATTCGACAACGTCCCGCGCTCCTATTACATCCTGATCGACCACGATTTTGTGTCCACGTATGAGGCGATCTGCGAAGCGCTGCTGCCGTTCAGCGGTTACGGCAAATTGACGGATTCATGGTCCCCGGATGAGTTTTTCACCGCCTACCTTGACGGCGACCTGAAGCCCATCCTGACCCGGAACGAGGAAATGGGGAAGGTGCTTGTCACCTTCTCCAGAAAGCCGCAGCGGTGGTTGCTGAGCGGGGAGAACTGGACGATTCTGCTTCAAACTATAATTACAAATTCAACGCCGTTTGCCGTTCAGCCTACGTTTCGCATTCAGATCAAACCCAGCCTCACAGATGAAACAATAAACCAAATTGCCGGACTGCTGTTTCCTGAAATAAACGGAGTAACGCCGGAATTGTGGGATTCCGACTTTGTGCGCTCGTTGTTGCGAAACAATCGTGGCAACGACCTTATATTCGATTACGCCGCTGGGCGCGCATATATAGATGGGAATCCTGAATACGACGACGGGCTGAATAGCCGCATGAGGCTCTACAGGTCGTCTGATCTCGAATGGGTATATCAATATCCGGCGATAGAGCCGGGCCGGAACACGATTTATACCCGTCACAGCAGCTGGGGGAATACTGCATACGTTCGCTGGGGGTGGTACACCGTATGAACAGCAACGGCTATTTCATCTACAACGGCGTGGACACCCGAACAATCGCTGGGGTTTCCGTCTACCGCAATGACCTGTACGGACGCCCCACGCGAGGCTATCAGGTGATCAATCCTCCGGGGCGTATGGGCAGCATCATCCGCGACAACATGCGCTATCCGAACGTGGAAATGGTGTATGACATACTGATCGAAAGCAACTTCGACACGAAGTACCGGCAAATTCGGGGTATGCTGCTCAGCGTGGACGGTTATGCCCGGCTGGAGGACGCGTGGAACCCGGACGAGTTTTATCAGGCGTATGTAAGCGCTCCGCTCGAACCGCGCGTAAGCGTCGACCGGGAAAAGGGCGCGGTGACCGTGGTTTTCAGCCGGCGGCCGGAGCGGTGGCTGAATAGCGGGGAAACCATCATCAGAGGCGGCTCCGGTAATATAACAAACCCGACCAAGTATAACGCGTATCCATATGTGTCAATCGATTTGGACCCAGATAAAATAGCGGCAACAACACTTCACAGATACCTTCTTGAAATGTTTGTGGCCGGGGGTGTATACATAACTTTCAGCGATGGACTGACAGACAAACCAGATCGAAAAGACGCAAAAGAAGTATTCGGCAGCATAACGCGTGTTACAATCGACTGCGCGACGGGGGACATTTACACCCCACTACAAACAAGTGCAAATCTGCGCCAATATGTATACTTGTTTGACACAAACCTTGTATACAATAACCAACCATTCCTTAACGATATGTCGTACTTTCCGCCCGGCACATCCCAATATTATGTAGGGAGTTGGTTTAGGAACATGGCAACAAGCAGTAACGAAGTGTGTGTCACACCGAGGTGGTATACAATATGATACCATGGATTTATAGTCCGATAAATAACCTGGAGTTCAGATCAACAAGTATGGGCGAGGCGTATTTGATCGGTGCCGGCCTCGGACGTCTCCCCGACTGTATCAGCAGCGCAACGACAATCTCCGTTTCCGACGGCGTATACGAGACGAAGATCGTGTACCCGCTGAACGGCACGAATTACGATCTGATCAAAGACGGATATGTCCTTGTCAACGCCGCCGACGTGCTCCACGACAGGGAACCGTTTATCATTTACCGCCGGGAACTCAACCTCGATGATACCGCCACGATTTACGCCCACCATGTGAGTTACGCGCTGCGCTATATCGTCATACCGCCCGGAACGGTGGCAAGTATGAGTGACCTGCTGACCCTGCTGCATTCCGGGTATGTAGGTGCGTCATCGAATACGGGCGACCTGTACGACGGATCAAACTTCACATACATATATGATGGCGACTTCGATTTCTCAAGCCCGTTTGTCATAGACCGCTTCATGACGGCGCAAGAGGTTATCAGCAGGCTGATTCAAGAAGAAGGTTTTCGCGTGAAGTATGAGGGCTTCGTGGTGACCTTCATCCACGACGAAGTAGAAACAGACGACATACCAACAATCTATTACAGCGGCAACCTTACGAACGCGACGCAGGAGTACGAAACGCGCGACGCGTACAACGCTGTTGTGCCGTATTGGGTCAACAGCGATACGGGAGCGCCATTCCCGTCTGCCACTGCCGATATACGGATTGTGAAGCCGACGCAGAGCTCCGACTACGTCTATCCCGGAGGGTACAAGCGGCGAATCCAGCCTCTGGACCTGAGCGGTGAGTTTGACAGCCAGCCGACGGTTACAAACCTCGTGGATGCTGCGAACGAACATCTGAACAACAGTACGCCATGGGTGCCGTTCGAAACCCTGACGGTCAACTTCGTGCCCTACGAAATAGACAACGACCAAGCTGTAAATCAGACCGATACCGTCTGCGTCTATGACCGCGTGCGCGTGGTCATCCAGCCGATGGAGACAGATGTTATCGTCCGCGTCATCAAAACAGAATATGACGCACTTCTGGAACGCTATACCAGCATGGACGTGGGCCAGCCCCAGGTAACGCTCTCGGACGTCTACGGCTCCGGCGCCACGTATACATCGGAATCCGGGGGCGGTGGCGGCGGAGGCCAGCAGACCTTCGACAACCCGGTGCAGTTCAACAGTTCCGTGGCAGTAAGCGCGGGCAGGCTGTTGAAGGTAGTCCGAATTACGCTATTCTCAAGCGTGAGTATCGCGGCGAACAGCAATAAGACCGATACCTATACCATCACATCCAGCGACATTGGCACGGGCTGGACGGCTGTCGGCATTGTCGGCTACAGCATGGGCCAGGGCACTTTTAATGTCTACCGTCTGCGCCTGGCAGTCGACAGCACCGACACCATTGAATACAGCGTGAGCAACATCGACAGCAGCGCCCACACGGGCAGTCTGGGCTGTATGGTACTGTGCATCCGCACCAGTCTATAGGAGGGATAACCCATGAACAACATTATCACAGCTGTATTCGGCGGTCGGCGGGAGGCCCGCACGGCATCGCTTTTTCAGTGGGACTACGGCATCATCCTGCAGCTGATCGGCCCGGCGCTGCCCGTGGCGTATGAGGTGCACTTCTCCGCCAGCCTGACCGGCGATGCGGCGGTGGTCATCGGCGACGAGGACGGCGTGGCTATCCCGGACGAATATCTGATCACGGCGGGCATCCTGTATGCGTGGATATACCTCCACACCGGCGACAGCGATGGGGAGACGCGGTACACGGTGACTATCCCCGTGACGGCCAGGGCCAAGCCCAGCGACTACCAGCCCACGCCGGTTGAACAGGGAGTCATCCAACAGGCCATCGCCGCGCTGACTGCTGGCGTGGCTGCGGTGGAGGAGGCCGTGCAGAACGTCGACCAGACTGTGGCCGACGCACTTCAGGCGGCGAAGGAAAGCGGCGAGTTCGACGGGCCGAAGGGCGACAAGGGCGATAAAGGCGACAAAGGCGATCCCGGCCCGAAGGGTGACACAGGAGATACCGGTCCCGCTGGCCCGAAGGGCGACACAGGCGCGACAGGTCCGCAGGGTGAAAAAGGCGATAAGGGCGACACCGGGGATACAGGTCCGACAGGAGCCACCGGCCCGCAAGGTGAACAGGGGCCGAAGGGCGACACCGGAGCCACCGGCCCGCAGGGCGTTCAGGGCGAGACCGGCCCGCAAGGCCCCATCGGCCCGACGCCCGATTTGACCATCGGCACGGTATCCACCCTGCCCGCGGGGTCGGACGCCACGGCGACCATCACCGGCACGCCGGAGGAACCCGTGCTGAACCTGGGCCTACCCCAAGGCGCGAAGGGCGACACGGGGGAAGTGTCCCAGGCTGAGTTCGACGCTCTCAAGCAGTACGTCCTCGACATGTCGCCCGTTACAACCGTCACCGCCCCCGTGGTATCCGTCACCGACGCCGCGCCGCTGGACGCGGAGGACGTGGTAGTGAGCATCGAGCCGGCGCAGGATTTGCACGGGTATGACCATCCGTGGCCTGCGGGGGGCGGGAAGAACCTTTTGCCGCTGCAATCAGCGCCAGCGCAGACGATTAACGGCATTACATGTACGCTGACTGACGGCGTTATCTCAATCAAGGGGACTTCCACTGCGAATGCCCGATTCACGTTCCCTCTTTCTCAAAACGTAGATTTGAGTCCGTCCACAAACATGATTGCGTTTTTCAATTCTTCCGCCAACGGCGATGTCTATTTTTACTTTTTGCGGAATGAGTCGAACGTCCATTTCTGGGGCATGACACCGGCGAATCGGACAGCGGTCGGGTGGACGGACAGTGGCAACGAGGTTTGCGATTCTGTCAGCGTGCTGATTTATTCGGAGCATACCGTTGACATGACAATCTCCCCGATGCTGCTGAATCAGAACGCAGATTATTCGACCTTCGCTCCTTACTCCAACATCTGCCCAATCTCCGGCTGGACGGGGGCGAAGGTGACGAGGACGGGCATCAACATCTGGGACGAGGAGTGGGAAGTCGGTGGATTAAACGCGTCAACAGGTGGGAATTGGAATACCAATACAAGAATTAGAAGTAAAAATTATTTCTCGGTTAAGCCAAACACTGTTTATTTCAATTCGTTTCCAAGTTATGGTGTTGGAATTGATTATTGCTTTTACGACATC
>Ga0326511_10004050_pt1 | contig 11740 bp, 8 predicted proteins | sample 0_2496_0518_D_FD_203701 | JGI IMG/M metagenome (GOLD analysis project Ga0326511, IMG submission 203701) | Bovine rumen microbial communities from UC Davis, California, United States - 0_2496_0518 | ecosystem: Host-associated > Mammals > Digestive system > Stomach > Rumen | place: USA: California...
GAACCCCCGGTACGGGAACCCGTACGGCAGTTTAGCAAACTGCTGGTTTCAGCCACTCACCCATCCTTCCTTAGGACTACCGGAGTTAGAAACCGTGGGGTTATCTCCTTGATTGCGGGTGCAAAGGTACGACTTTTATTTGAGCCCTGCAAATTTTTCGGCGTTTTTTTTCATTTTTCGGTGAAATTTCTTTATTCCGCCTTTTCTCCTTTTCAAATACGAGCGGAATACGGGACTCGAACCCGCGACCCTCGGCTTGGGAAGCCAATGCTCTACCAACTGAGCTAATTCCGCCTATGAAAAGGAGTCAGAACCGTTGATTCTGACTCCACTTGTAAAAGAGAGCCGATAGCCGGACTCGAACCGGCGACCCACGCATTACGAATGCGTTGCTCTACCAACTGAGCCATATCGGCAGCCTTTTATAAGGTTCGTATTGCACCTTGTTATTTTGTTCAAAGAACACTTTTGCTTGAAAGCGAGTGCAAAGGTAATACATTTTTCTGTAACCGCCAAATGTTTTTGGCTTAAAGTTTGTCTTTTAGGAATTTTCCTGTCAGGCTCTTGGGGTTGGCAGCAATTTCTTCCGGTGTTCCTGTGGCCACGACTTCACCTCCGCGGTCGCCACCGTCAGGTCCCATGTCGATGACATGGTCGGCGCACTTGATGATTTCCATGTTGTGCTCGATGATGAGTATGGTGTGTCCGCGCTCGATGAGGGCATTGAAGGCGGCAAGCAGCCGCTCAATGTCGTGGAAGTGCAGTCCTGTGGTAGGCTCGTCGAAGATGAACATCGTGGGTTCTTGTTTCTCCTGTCCGATGAAGTAAGCCAGTTTGACGCGCTGGTTCTCGCCTCCGGACAGTGTTGAGGAATTCTGTCCGAGCTTGATGTATCCCAGGCCGACGTCTTCCAGTGACTTCAGGCGGTTGACGATGGTTTTCTGGTTGTACTGTCCGAAAAACTGGATGGCCTCCGAGATGGTCATGTTCAGCACGTCGTCAATGTTCTTGCCGTTGAAGCGCACGTCGAGGATGTCGTGCTTGAAACGTTTACCGTGGCATGCCTCACATTCCAGAATGAGGTCGGCCATGAACTGCATCTCGACAGTGATGATGCCGGCCCCTTTGCATTCCTCGCAGCGCCCTCCGTCGGCATTGAACGAGAAATACTGGCTGGTAAAGCCCATTTGCTGGGCCAGCGGCTGGTCGGCAAACAGGTCGCGGATGGCATCGTATGCCTTTACATAGGTGGCGGGGTTCGAGCGTGTCGACTTTCCGATAGGGTTCTGGTCGACAAACTCCACATGCTTGATGGCCTCGTAGTCGCCCTCCAGTCCCATGTAGTCGCCGGGTGCGTCGCAAACCTCTCCGAGGAGCCGTTTGAGGGCAGGGTAGAGGGTGCCTTTGATGAGCGAAGACTTGCCGCTGCCACTGACGCCGGTGACGACGGTCATGGTATTGAGTGGTATTTCGACATCGACACCTTTGAGGTTGTTCATGCGTGCCCCTTTGACGATGATGCTACGGTTCCATGCGCGGTGGCTGGTGGGAACGGGAATGACGTCCTGATGGGTCAGATAGCGTATGGTGTAGCTTTTCGGATATTGTGCGATGAGTTGTGACGACAGGGATGTGTCTTGAGGCACCTGTCCTTGGAAGACGATTTCGCCGCCCAGCCGTCCGGCGTCCGGTCCGATGTCGATGAGGTGGTCGGCGGCACGCATGATTTCCTCGTCATGTTCGACGATAACCACCGTGTTGCCCAGGTCGCGCAGTTCCTTAAGCACCTTGATGAGGCGGTCGGTATCGCGCGAATGCAGTCCGATGCTCGGTTCGTCGAGGATATACAATGAGCCTACGAGCGAAGACCCCAGCGACGTGGTGAGATTGATGCGCTGGCTTTCGCCGCCGCTCAGTGTGTTCGATGTGCGGTTCAGCGTCAGATAGCCCAACCCCACGTCGAGCAGGAACTGTAGGCGCGAGTTGATCTCCGTCAGCAGTCGTTTGCCGATGAGCTGTTCCTGGGCGGTCAGTTCCACAGAGTCGAACCAGTGTTTTAGTCTGATGATGGGCATCTGTACCAGGTCCGATATGCTGCGCCCTCCGATTTTGACGTAGTCGGCTTCAGGCTTCAGCCGTGTACCATGGCATTTCGTACAGGTGGTTTTTCCGCGATAGCGGCTTAGCATGACGCGGTACTGTATCTTGTACTGGTTCTCCTTGACCATCTGGAAAAAGGCATCAATGCTCACCTGGTCGTGGATGTCCTTATGTCGCTCGGAAGGCAGTCCGTGCCATAGCTGGTCTTTCTGTTTCTGCGTCAGATTGTAGTATGGTTCGAAGATGGGAAAGTCGTCTTTGGCAGCACGATGGCAAAACTCGTCTTTCCACATCTTCATCTTTTCGCCATGCCAGCATACTACACAGCCGTCGTAGACTGACAATGTGGTGTTGGGGATGACCAAGTGTTCGTCGATGCCGATAATCTTTCCGAAGCCTTGGCACTCAGGACAGGCTCCGGCTGGCGAGTTGAAAGAGAACAGCTGGTCGGTAGGTTCTTCAAATGTCATGCAGTCGGCTTCAAAGCGTGTGGAGAAGTCGTACGTTAATCCTGAAGGGTGAATCATCAGGCGCAGTTCGCCGTTTCCCTCGTAGAATGCAGTCTCTGCCGAATCGACCAGTCGTGAGATGGAGTCTTTTGTGTCATCGACAGACAGACGGTCGATGACGAGGTAGAGCAGATGCTGTCGGTTGCCGGGCGTCTGGTGCTGTTGGTCGGAAAGCCAGTCGTCAATGCGCACGATGTCACTGCCCACAGCCATGCGTGCATAGCCGTTCTTGACATACAGCTGCAGTTGCTGCTCCATGGTGCGCCCTTCAGCGGGGTGGATAGGAGCCATGATGACAAAGCGTGTGCCTTTGGCAAACTGCTGTGTACAGGCGATGATGTCCTCGGTGGAGTGCTTCTTGACCTCTTGTCCGCTGACGGGCGAATAAGTACGTCCGATGCGTGCGAAGAGGAGGCGTAGAAACTCGTAGATTTCCGTTGTTGTGCCAACTGTCGAACGGGGATTGCGTGCGATGACCTTCTGCTCGATGGCAATGGCGGGCGGTATACCTTTGATAAAGTCGCATTCGGGCTTGTTCATACGCCCCAGGAATTGACGCGCATAGCTCGACAGGCTCTCTACGTAGCGCCGTTGCCCTTCGGCATAGAGCGTATCGAACGCCAGCGACGATTTTCCGCTGCCGCTGACGCCCGACACGACTACCAGTTTGTCGCGTGGTATGCTGACGTTAATGTTCTTCAGGTTGTTGACTCGTGCTCCTTTTATCTCGATATAGTCACTCATTCGCGCGCGTACCTTAATATTATATATATAATGCTTGTGTTACATGGAGAAGACGTTGAATCCGCCGTCGACTACGGCCACCGTTCCCGTAACGAATTTGGCGGCGTCGGACATAAGGTAGTGGATGGTGCCGCACAGTTCCTCGGGCTCGCCCATGCGTCCGAACGGAGTCTGGTGGATAACGTCCAGTCCGCGCTGGGTGTAACTGCCATCAGGATTGGTCAGCAGGGCGCGGTTTTGCTCGGTGATGAAAAATCCCGGTGCAATGGCGTTGACGCGAATGCCCTCGCCAAATTTCTTGGCGCACTCGGCAGCCATCCACGCCGTGAAGCTGGACACACCGGCCTTGGCAGCCGAATAGCCGCAGACACGCGTAATGGGCCGGAAACTCGACATCGAGGCGAAATTGATAATGTTGCCTTTGCCCTGCTTGACCATAGGTTTCAAGAATACCTGTGAGGGGATGACGGTGCCGGTCAGGTTCAGTCGCACTACACGGTCAAAGTCCTCGGTTGACAGGTCGAAGATGGTTCCAGTAGGCTGGATGACAGCACCGGAGATATTGCCGCCGGCTGCGTTGAGCAGGCTGTCGACCCGCCCGTAGCGCGCCACGATGTCATCGCAGTTGCGCTCTATCTGTTCCTTGTCCAGCACGTCGGTCTTGATGAACTCGGCCTGGCCTCCAGCCTTTTGGATGTCGTCGACCAATGCGTGGCCTACGTCCTCCTTGCGGCCTAACAAGATAACCTTGGCGCCTTCCAGAGCCAGATACTTTGCAATGCAGCGTCCCAGAATGCCTGTTCCGCCCGTGATGACAACTACGTTGTCCTTGATGTCGAAAAGTTTATTCATTATATGATAGCTTTTAAGTATTATGTTGTTGGTTTCTCGTTGCTTATTCGTAGCGCATGGAGCGTGCAGGATGGATGTGGGATATGAGGAAGCTTGGTGCCACCAATACCAATACAGATATCATCAGTGTTGCCACGTTGAGTGCCACGATGATGGGGATGTTCAGTTCCACCGGCGCAGTGTCGACATAATAACTGGCGGGGTCCAGCTTAACGATACCAGTAAACCGCTGCAGCGTGACAATGCCGATGCCCAGTATGTCGCCGAACAGCAGCCCGCGCCCGATGATGAATGCCGCGAACCATAGGAATGTGTGGCGTACTGTCGCGTTGCGTGCGCCAAGGGCTTTCAGTATGCCTATCATCTGCGTACGCTCCAGAATGATGATGAGCAGTCCGCTAATCATGGTGACTCCTGCCACGCATACCATCAGTGCCAGAATAATCCACACATTGATGTCGAGCAGTGACAGCCACGAGAATATCTGCGGATAAGACTCGTAGATGGTCTGTGCTGTCAGAGTCTCGCCGTATCGGTCGTTCTGATGTCTGACAGCCTTGACCACTTGGTCGGCCGTGGTACTCAACAGGTTGAAGTCTTCGACCGTGATTTCTGCGCCGCTGCACTGGTCTGGTTCCCAACCGTTCAGCCTGACCGGCACGCTGAAGTCGGTAAAGCAAATGGCGTCGTCGAACTGCTTCATGTCGCTCTGATAGATGCCTGTGACAGTGAAGCGTCTGGCACGTACGTCATCATAGCCGATGAAGTAGGCATATATCTTGTCGCCCACCTTTAGCTCCAGTTGGTTGGCCATCTTGCGCGAGATGAGCAGCTGTCCCTTACCCTTGGGATTTCCGAATGCCGGGAGGCGTCCTTCTTTCAGTGTCCGGTGCAGGAAAGTCGTGTCGTAGTCGTTCCCCAGTCCCTTGAAAGCTACACCCAGAAAGTCCTTTTCTGTTTTCAGAATGCCTTGTGTCATCGCATAGCAATCCACATGTCTCACATTGGGTATGGCCTTGAGTTGCCGTATTAGTGTGTCGTTGATGCTGACGGGCTGTATACCGGCTGTCTGTTGGCTTATGAAACTCAATACTTGGATGTGGCTGCCAAAGCCCACCATTTTGTCGCGGATGGTATGCTTGAAGCCTGCTATGACACTGACGGTGATAATCATTACGGCCAGACCGATTGCAACTCCGATGGTTGCTATGCGGATAGCGGGACGACTGACCTGATGACGGTCGCCGTCGGCAGTATAGATATGTCTGGCTATGAATAGCGGCAGGTTCATTCCTCAACTCTCCCGGGATATGCTTCCAGAGCCTTGCGCAGAACGACGAGTGCCCGCTCCAGGTCTTCCTTCTTCAATACGTAGGCTATACGCACTTGGTTGATGCCTGCGCCGGGGGTTGTGTAGAAGCCTGCAGCAGGTGCCATCATCACCGTCTCGCCTTCGTAGTTGAAGTCGGCCAGGCACCAGCGGCAGAATTTCTCCGCATCGTCGACCGGCAACTTGGCCACCGTGTAGAATGCCCCCATGGGGATGGGTGAATAGACACCGGGAATGCGATTCAGACCGTCAATCAAGCATTTGCGGCGCTCTACATACTCGTCGTATACGTCGCGGTAGTATTCTTCTGGGGCGTCCAGCGATGCTTCGGCGACGATTTGTCCGATGAGGGGCGGCGACAGGCGTGCCTGACAGAACTTCATAACCGCCTTGCGGACCTCGGCATTCTTGGTAATGAGGGCGCCGATGCGGATGCCACACTCTGAATAGCGCTTCGACACCGAGTCAATGAGAATGACGTTCTGCTCGATGCCTTCCAGATGGCATGCCGAGATATAGGGCGACCCCGTATAGATGTATTCACGATACACCTCGTCGGAGAAGAGGTACAGGTCATACTTCTTTACCAAGTCGCGAATCTGGTTCATCTCACGACGGGTGTACAGGTAGCCTGTGGGGTTGTTCGGGTTACATATCATGATGGCGCGCGTACGGTCGTTGATCAGTTCCTCGAACTTCTCGACCTTAGGGAGCGAAAAGCCCTCGTCGATGGTAGTGGCGATGGTGCGGATCTTGGCTCCTGCCGAGATGGCAAAGGCCATGTAGTTGGCGTATGCCGGTTCGGGCACGATGATTTCGTCGCCTGGATTGAGGCACGACAGAAATGCGAACAATACCGCCTCGGAACCTCCGGAGGTGATGATGATGTCGTCCGCGGTTACGTTGATGTTGTATTTCGCGTAGTAACCGACCAGCTTTTCCCGATAACTCAGATAGCCCTGCGAAGGCGAATATTCAAGGATGTTACGGTCGATTGTCTTCAAAGCGTCCAAACCCACCTGCGGTGTGGGCAGGTCAGGCTGTCCGATGTTCAGGTGGTAGACCTTCGTTCCACGTTTCTTTGCTGCGGCAGCCAGAGGTGCAAGTTTCCTGATGGGCGACTCGGGCATCTCCAGTCCACGTACTGATATTTCTGGCATATTTGTTACATTTACGTAAATCGCTTGCAAAGGTACGCATTTTAATTTATAATTCATAATTAATAAATCATAATTCTTTTGTCTTTTTCAAAAATAATGAGTACTTTTGCGCTCCGTAAATTGTAAATAACAGCAAGGTGAACTACGAAGAATTGTTATTGGCGCGCAGCGACGGTAAACTGAACAAAGCCCAGCTTCCCATCGGCGAATACTACCGCAGGCAGACTGACGGCAAGTACCGTGGATGTGTTGACATCCGTTCCGAGATGAATGAAAGCATCGTCTTCTCTGAAGCTCTGAAGAACGAGTGCGAGCGTAACAAGACACTGATGGATTCTCACCAGCTGCACTTTGAGCCTGTTGTCGAGGGCGGCGAGGTGCGCCGGTTGGAGCTGGAACAGGGCGTGTTCCTGTCGTTTGAACAGTTGCTCGATGAGCAACCTGCCGTGGTCGCCGAGCGCGACTTCCTCGACCGCACGCTGTCGGCACTGGTCGATGCCGCCACCTATTTGCATCAGCAGGGCATTATGCACGTATGTTTCTCGCCCAAGACGGTTTTTGTCCGTAAGGGCGACCACGCCGTTTTCCTGCTCAGTCATGGCTCTTTCTATCTGTCGCTCAGCAATCAGGAGGAATTCTATGGTGATGATGTGCGCTATGTAGCCCCCGAAGTGCTGAATCACGGTACGGTCGATGAGCGATGCGATGTTTTTTCCATCGGTCGCTTTATGGAAATGCTTTATGAGCATTCTTCCATGCCAATGGCCTATCGGAAGGTTATCAAGCGCGCCACCAGTGAGCATCCGGAAGACCGCTATGCCACCCCTGCCGATATGATGAAGGCCGGACAGAAGCGGCGCAGCACTATACGCTCGGTCATGTCGCTGACTGTTGCACTGGGTATTGCACTGCTGTGCCTGGCGCTTTATTTCGACATGGTGCCGCAGACCACGCAAGTGGAGTTTGTCAAGCCCGTGCCCCGTCAGGCTACCGATGACCTTATCGACGACGGCTTCTCGCCCGAGGATTTGGGCGTTACTAATGCCGACTCGCTGACCGAAGAAGACCGCCAGACCGAGCGTGAGTATCAAGCCAAGGCTGAAGAGATATTCCGCAAGCGCTACGAGCAGGAGGCCGACCGCATCCTGTCGAAAATCTACAATACGGAGTATATGAGCAATAGCGAGAAGCAGTTTCGTGCCCAGAGCCAGTCGACCCTTGAGGAACTGATGAAGCTGCAGCAACAGCTGGGTGCCGAGGCCAGCTTGACGCCAGAGCGCTCGCAGCTCATTGCCGCCGAGATTATCGACCGCATCACCGAGAAGAAAAAGAAAGAGTGGGGTGGCACTAACAGCCGCGCCATACAAAAGTAACCCCTAAATATACTATCAAACAAGATGAGAAGCAGAACAGCAACATGGTTTGAATGTAAAATCGCCTATGAAAAGACGATGGACGATGGCTTGCAGAAGAAAGTGAACGAGAACTATGTCGTCGATGCCCTTAGTTTCACCGAAGCCGAGAAGCGCATTATGGAGGAAATGTCCAGCTATATCAGTGGTGAGTTTACCGTCCGCGACATCAAACGTGCACCCTATGGCGAAATATTTTTCTCCGACGAAGAGATGGCCGACCGTTGGTACAAGTGCAAGTTGCAGTTTATCACCATCGATGAGAAAACCGAGAAGGAGAAGCGCTCCAATGTCACCTATCTGGTGCAGGCCGGTACGCTGAACGGTGCTGTCAAGAATGTTGACGAGGTCATGGGTGGCACAATGATAGACTATGTCATTGCCGCTGTCAGTGAGACAACGCTCATGGATGTCTTCGAATATGGCAAGAGCAAGCAAGACGATAGACCGGAATACGAGGAGCAACAATAACATGGACTACGACGTCAAAGGAAACCTCCGCCACGTGCGCGCTCAATTGCCTGAGGGAGTACGCTTGGTGGCTATCAGCAAGTATCACCCCAACGAGTACATCGAGGCAGCTTATGCCGAGGGGCAGCGTATCTTCGGCGAGAGCCATGAGCAGGAACTGCGCCAGAAGCATGAGTCGCTTCCCAAGGATATTCAATGGCATTTCATTGGCCATTTGCAGACAAATAAGGTGAAATACATTGCCCCTTATGTTACAATGGTCGAGGCTGTCGATTCGCTGCGCCTGTTGCGCGAGATTGACAAGCAGGCTGCCAAGTGTGGCCGTGTCATCGACGTGTTGCTCGAGTTGCATATCGCTGCAGAGGAGACCAAGTACGGACTGACACCTGACGACTGCCGACAGCTGTTGGCAGACGGCGAGTGGCGCCAATTGCAGCATGTACGTATCTGCGGACTCATGATGATGGCATCCAATGTTGACGATACCGAACAGATACGCCGTGAGTTCCGCATGGCTCGCCAGTTGTTTGACGAGTTCAAGGCTCGGTATTTTACCGATGCTCCGTGGTTCTGTGAACGCTCGTGGGGAATGAGCCACGACTTTCCCATTGCCGTGGAAGAAGGCTCCACCATGGTACGTGTGGGAACTATGATTTTTGGTCCTCGCGTCTATTGAAGTAATATTGGCCGCGCTTCATCTTGCCCCAGTGTATGGCATGCCGGGGGCAGTGGTGGTAGCAGGCCAGACAGTTGGTACAGCTGCCGTCGTGCTTCCATCGCGGCGGCAGTCCTTCTATATCGTCCACGGGACATAGCTTGCCGCACAAGCCGCAGCGGATGCACACGTCGGTGTCTACCCAGAATTTCTTGTCCGTGATGAGATGCTTGTTATAATACTCTCCGATGACATAGCTGTAAGTATAAGGAATGGCACCCTTGATAAGTTCACTGACGCCCGTCTGCCGTCTGACTATTATATCGCAGACGTGCACCATGCGCTTACGGGCATCTTCAATCTTTTGGCGTTCGCGTTCTGGCGTATCCAAGTGTAGGAATGGAAAACAGACATTCGACTCGGGCATTAGTATGGCAAAAACAGAATGGGTCTTTATGTTTTTTGTTTGCAGTTCCTTGTTGAGTATAGTCATCGCCTCACCCATATTGTCGCCGCATGTCGTTACAGCGAATACAAATGTCGCCGGTGTCGTGTGGAATGTCGAGCGTCTGATGAACTGCCGTACCAGCCGCGGGGGCTGCCAGCCGTGTGTCGGAAAGCAGAACCCAATGCGTTCGTTGTTGCCGACTTTATAGTCGTTCACTGTGCCGCGCATCTCGTCGGCCATGTTGACCAGTCGTTCGCCAGTGGCTTGTGCCAGTTGCTCAGCCACCCACTTCGTATTGCCCGTTCCGGAGAAGTAGAATATCATAATGGCTGCAAAGGTAATTGATATTTCTTATACCTCCAAATTTTGGCAGTCTTATTTTCAGCAGCCAGCAGGAACAACACTTCCGGGAGGAAAGAACGTCACATGCTCCAAACTTTTTAGGTGTTTTCAGTGGTTGATTGGAAAAAAAACAGTAATTTTGCAACTCCTATTAGAACATAGACGTGAAAGAAGTATGATTTCAGTAGAACAATTGCGCGTAGAGTTCGGTGTGAAGCCATTGTTTGCCGATGCAACATTCGTGGTGAATGACCGTGACCGAATAGCCCTTGTGGGCAAGAATGGTGCCGGTAAGTCTACGCTGCTCAAGATACTTTGCGGTATGCAGCAGCCCACGAGTGGGGTGGTCAGCGTGCCGTCGGACACGACCATTGGTTATCTGCCGCAGGTCATGGTGCTACAGGACGATACAACAGTACGTGAAGAGGCATTGAAGGCTTTTTCTAATATTACGCGCCTCAAGCAACGGTTGGACGAAATGAACCGCCAATTGTCGGAGCGCACGGACTATGAGAGTGCTGACTATCTGGCCTTGGTGGAGCGCTTTACCCAAGAGCATGAACGCTATATGATGCTGGGTGCAGAGAATTATGAGTCCGACTTAGAGCGTACGTTGACAGGTCTGGGCTTTCAGCGTACCGATTTGGATCGTCCCACCAGCGAGTTTTCTGGCGGCTGGCGCATGCGCATCGAGTTGGCGAAAATCCTGTTACAGCGTCCTGACGTCCTGTTGCTTGATGAGCCAACTAACCATCTCGACATCGAGTCCATCCAGTGGTTGGAGCAATTCTTGGCCACCAGTGCCAAGGCTGTGGTGCTGGTATCGCACGACCGCGCCTTTATAAATAATGTGACTAATCGCACGCTTGAGATATCATGTGGTCAGATAGTCGACTACCGGGTTAAGTATGACGAGTATGTCGTACTGCGCCGTGAGCGCCGTGAGCAGCAGTTACGCGCCTACGAGAACCAACAGAAGGAAATTCAGGAGATGCGCCAGTTTATTGAACGTTTCCGCTATCAGGCCACGAAGGCCGTACAGGTTCAGCAGAAGGTGAAGCAGCTGGAGAAAATTGTGCCCATTGAGGTCGACGAAGTCGACACCTCTGCACTGCGGCTGAAATTTCCGCCCTGCCTGCGTAGCGGCGATTATCCCATTATTTGCGAGGATGTCGAAAAAAGCTATGGTGCGCACACGGTGTTCAGCAGTGTCAATCTGACTATCAAGCGTGGTGAGAAAGTGGCCTTTGTCGGCAAGAATGGCGAAGGTAAGTCGACTCTGGTCAAATGTATCATGGGCGAAATTCCCTTTAATGGTCACCTGAAGGTGGGACACAATGTGCAGATAGGCTATTTCGCGCAAAACCAGGCTCAGTTGTTGGACGAGCAGTTGACGGTATTTCAAACCATAGACAACGTAGCAAAAGGAGATATCCGTCTGCGCATCAACGACATATTGGGAGCATTCATGTTTGGCGGCGAGGCTTCCGACAAGAAAGTCAAGGTATTGAGTGGTGGCGAGCGCAGTCGCTTGGCAATGATTCGGCTACTGCTGGAACCGGTCAATCTCCTCATCCTCGATGAGCCAACCAATCATTTGGATATGGCATCAAAGGACGTGCTGAAAGAAGCTATTCGCGCTTTTGACGGTACAGCCATTATCGTCAGTCATGACCGAGAGTTCCTGGATGGGCTGGTCAGCAAGGTCTATGCATTT
>Ga0326511_10004051_pt1 | contig 11739 bp, 12 predicted proteins | sample 0_2496_0518_D_FD_203701 | JGI IMG/M metagenome (GOLD analysis project Ga0326511, IMG submission 203701) | Bovine rumen microbial communities from UC Davis, California, United States - 0_2496_0518 | ecosystem: Host-associated > Mammals > Digestive system > Stomach > Rumen | place: USA...
AAGCTTGACAGAATCCACCGCTCACTCAGGAACTTCCTGAACATGCAGGACACGCTCGATAAGTACAACTGTGATTGGTTGGCAATCTGGGAGCCGATGTATGACAGCTCAACGCCACAGGGGAGAATGATCATCAATACCATGATGAACCTCGCTCAATTCGAAGCGGAGCAAACGGGACAGCGGATCAGGCAGGTGTTCCAGTACAAGAGGGAAAAGGGTGAGGTATTATCGGGTAAAGTACCATGTGGTTTAAAAATCGAGAACAAGCATCTTGTAGCAGATGGAGATTTCGAGAATGCAAAGAAAATATTTGAGTACTACCAAGAGCATGGGAACCTGAGAAAAACCGTAGATTATGCAATCTCGATCGGCGTGATGCTTGGCAGTTCCGGAGTTAAGAAGATGCTGAAGAATGAAAGATATAGGCCTTTTGTCGGAGCGGATCTTTTTGACGATGTACAAGCACTATTCTCAAAAAACATCAAATACAATACATACCGAACTTATATCTTTACAGGGCTTGTCGTATGCGCCGAATGCGATGGCAAGCTTGGTGGACATACAAGGAACCATGAACTACAATATTACAGGTGCCTGAGGCACTTTAATAAAGGCAATGCAGTGTCGCCTTGCGGAAATTCAAGAACAATTGGAGAAAATGTAATAGAGCGTTACTTATTAGAGCACGTAAAAGAGAAGCTTGCCGAATACCTTTTCCAGAAACAACAGAACAAGCCGAAAGATAACAGTAAGAGGATAGCAACCCTGCAGAAGAAAATAAACAAGCTGAAAGACCTGTACTTGAACGACCTTATCAGCTTGGAAGAATATAAAAAAGACAGGCAGAATTATGAGGCAGAGATAGCGTCGTTACAGACGCCCGTACAGCGCGATTTTTCAGCCCATGAAGCTGTTTTACAGATGAATCTGGAAGAGTTATACCCTGCACTCACACAAGAGCAGAAACGGGCATTTTGGCGGTCTATTATCAGCAAGATTACTTTTTCAAAAGACAGGAAGATAGAGGTCTTTTTTTTATAAAGAAAAGTGGTACTAACTGAATGTAACCTGTTGGATGATGTCAGTTAGTACCACCATAACAAAGGAGCCTTCCGCAGTGGTTGGCTCCTTGTATTATATCGCATGTATGCATTTGATAAAAGAGCACAAAAAAAGAGGGAGCCTAAGCCCCCTCTATTTTTTTATACACTCAGAATCTTATTCCATGTTACCGGTCCACATACCCCGTCTGCAGTAATCCCCGCGTGGCTCTGGAAGTTCTTCAGGGCGTGAATCGTGTTGGCGCCGGCATCTCCATCGATGGTCAGTGCTTTCCCGTTCGCTCCGTAATAGCCAAGACCTCTCAGCAGAGTCTGTAAGAGTCTTGCCGATGCTCCGGATGATCCGTTTTTAACTGTCTCTGTTGTAAACATATATGTCCCTCCTGCAGGCTCCTGATCCGTAGCCTCGTCCTCATCAACTGATTCGTACCGAAGAACCGCATTCCACGGATAATTCCGGTATGTTCTCCGGAGGATCTCTCTACCTGTCTGATCTCCAGGCGTACCCCATTTTGCAGTCCCCTTTTCGTTGATCGATGCCTCCACTTCATAACCGGCACCGCAGTACATGGCAACATGGTGTACGTGATTAAGCAGCACATCACCACGCTGGAGGCCGGCTCCTGTTGTGAGGTTAACTTTGTAGGTCACATCCTTAAAGCCAAACTTCGTGAATGCTGCATACATGTTTCCCGTGTATGTCGCTCCACCTTTTGATTTGACCGGTACACCGTTTGTTTCCCAGGCTGTGATCACTGCGGAGCTGCAGTCAAAGTCACCCTTTTCGCCCCATCTGTAGATCTGATCATATCCGTGGCTGTTATCTGCTGCCAGCGCTTCCATCCATCGGATGGCCTTTTCAGTCGTTGTCATATCATCACCTCTCTTAAAATACCCAAAAGCATCGCAATGCCCATCCGCACCATCCGGAAAGCCATAGAAAATGTAGCTGTCCGCATCCGTGCCGTAGACGTTGTATATGCGTGTTATATGCGGAATATAGGCTGTACGGTCCTCAACATCTATCTGTATGCCGTTGTTGGTAGCCTTGCGGATGTCCGATAAGCAGTCGTATTCCACGACATATTCCGGCAGTGTCCTGTTACCGTTGCAGATAACATCACGCACCCAATCGACCATTTCATCTGTTACGAGGCTTCGGTAGACGAGCATACCATCGACTACCTCTTTGGCACTGCCGTACCATCCTGAGTGTATGACGGTCTGGTATGGAGTCTTGTTCTTGTCGCTCCAGAAAGCATCGTGGTAGTTGCACATCTGAGAAGCACAGGCTTTAATTCCTGCTTCTGACCGTCCTTGCTCTCGGTAGCAGATGCCTGTCAGGTCTTGGAGTTCGTGGATGTCGAGAGAGTAAGTCTTACTCACGCTCATCACGCCCCTCTATCCACTGCTTGAAAATCTGATGGAATCCCACTGAGGCAAGTCCGCTGAATGCCCCATAGACGATGTTTTCAAGGCTTACGCCCCTGTTTGCGATACAGCCTAAGATTGCACCGATGATTGCAAGAAGTCCAGGAATTAAGTGGTTATCGAGCCATGCAAGGACAGGTGTGTGTTTTACACAGTATCCGATGATTAAGCAGGCAATGACCACGATAGGCATATAGTATTCGGTTAAGAAATCAAGACTCATGTTCTTCCTTCCTTTCCTCTGGCATCTCCAGAATTTTCTTGTACAGGCTTGTCGCCACGTCGTTGCCGCCAAGGTCATGGTATGCACAATAGACCTTTTTTAAGCTTTCCTTGGCATATATCGGGCAGTAGCCTTTGTCCAGATATCTGTTATAGTTTGTTACAATGCTTTCCCGGAGGAGGCTCTGCACCCCCTCCGCGATCGCTTCGTTCTTCTCATGTTCAACTTTGATCCGTGCTGATACTGCCCGCCATGCTGCTGTGAGGATGGCCAGGCAAACCGCAAACACCCACTCAAGCCAGTGTTCGCCTATATACGCAAGAAATGCATCCATTTCTTTTTCCTCCTGTTTATGCTGATGCAAGCTCCTCCAATGTTGCCCACTGTACGTCTCTCCTTTCGACGTACGGCACAACAAGCGACCATCCCCATATATTTGGAGTGTTTCCGATGTTGTCGTCAAAATCAGATTCCCACTCCATCCCGCCGCTGGTCACCCTGTCGCCTTTTGCGTAGGTCTTTGTATTGTAATAAGTAGGATACAGATTTGTGTTGGCATGCGCGATATAAGAGACGGCAACAGAAGCTTCAATCTCACAGTATGACTCCGGCGTGAGGAACACTTCCGTGTAGGTGTATGGCGCATCTTCCACGTCATGAACGATCTCGTAAATTTCCTCCGTTCCGTCCTTGCGAAGATAACCTGTTAATTCAGCCCATTCGGTGGTGTCTGCTCCATCCGGCAGTTCTGATGCGATTTCGTGAGTAGTCACGTTGTAAAAAAGCTTCGATGTCTTAATGAGGATTGTCACCGCATCCTTCTTCCGAAAGTTGGTAGACTCAATGACGTTTATCATTCAAATCACCCCTCTTCCTCATAGATATCGTCTGCCTTGCCTGCCCATCCTGTAGCGGACTTATAAGCTTCCAAAATGCTGTGGTCTTCGCTGTACGGGACATAGATCTTCATGGCGTCATTGCCAAAAGTGGATTCGAACGCCGTCGGTTCTACAGTTGGCGGCACAGTTGCCATGACATGAAAACTGTTGTTGCCATCGTTGTACAGGAATGCAAATTTCCCGATGCTTGTAACGGTCGACGGGATCACGAAATCAAGGAATCCAAAGCATGACGCGAAGGCATTCTGTCCGATGGTGGTCACGCCCTCAGGGAGTTCGCACTCTCTCAGATTATAGCAATTGTGGAAGGCATAATTTCCGATACTGGTCACGCCATCGGGGACATTGATTTTATCGATTCCGTAGCAGTGTTCAAACGCGTAATTCGGGATAGCGCCTTCGATAGTATCCGGAACAACAATGTCTCTTGCATTGTGAAGCCCACTGCATACATACTGATCCAGCGCGGTCACTCCTTCCGGAATGCACAGCCTTCCAAGAATGCTGCACGTTTTGAAGGCGCTCTTCCCGATCGCGTTGATGGTCGGCGGCAGGGCAATGACCTTTGCGTTATAATTGTATGCAAACTGTAAGTTATTGACTTTCAAAACGCCAGACGGAACGACAACGGCCTCAAGAGCTTTGCAGGCGAAGAACGCAAGGCCATAAACTGATGCGACAGTATTCGGGATCGTGACGTATCTCAGATTCGTACAGTAAGCAAGTCCACCAACGCCTATAGCTGACACACCGTTGCCGATTTCCAGCCCGACAAGTGCATCTTTACCTGTCGTTCTGCCGTGTATGCCCTGAGTAAAGAATGTGATACCGGCTGTGTAACTCGTAGCAGTCGCGCTTGTACTGGTTCCGAGCTTAATGTCACCGCCCTCAGATACATCAAGTGCTATGATATAATGCCCTTCATCTGCATACGTATGCCTTTTTTCTACATTGCCGCCTGGAACAGTGGTTACTTCAGATGTTTCCTCAGAACCATCGCCCCAGTTAATCGTGACAGTGCTTCCTGCCGACTGGACATACTTGAGGCAGACGGAAAGATTCTCCGTATACCCGATCTCAATATAAAGCCTTGTCTTACCGTCATCCGTTGTGTATGTCTGGCCGATATCAAGTACTCCGTACTTCCGCACGTATTCCTTCGCCTGGGCGAGCGTCCAGTTCCATCCCTGAGCAGTAAGTCCGCCATGTACCGGATTGGCAGGAAGCGCTTCCATGGCAAGAAATTCCGCCTTGTCATAGCTGTATACTCTCGTACCGTCATAGTCGTAAAAATTCACATCCTTCGACGGGATCTCGATTACCTTTTCTGACCACAATTTTTCCGCGATAGATTTCAGCCTGTCCGCGATCAGCCTGCCTGTTTTGTCAAGTATAATCGGTTCTGTTATGACACTCATAATCCTTCTGCCTCCTCTTCATAAACAGCATTCAGTTTGCCATCAACTACCTTCAGTCCAAGTGCTTCTCCAGTTACTTCATAAATGATTTCCTGCTTGTCTTCTTCTGTCCAATAGTCCACCCCGCGCTGTGGCGTATAGCCATCATGTCCCGTGGGGATCCTCACTTCTCCCCTGATCGACGGGGTCTGTACATGGTTAAGCAAAGAATTCCTTACTACCACACTTCTCATCAGTGCACCTCCTCGTCTAAGATAAAGCGTTTCTTGATTATGTAAGTGATCACAGTGCCATCCGCGAAGGTGATCTCAACATCGTACCAGTACTTGCCGAATTCAAGCATCTTGGTGTCGTCAGGATCCAGCTGCAGCATGTATCCGTCGCACTGCTTGCAGATACAGGGCTCTGTATCATCCCAGTCTGCTTTTACCGCAAACCGTACCTGATCACCTTCCTGCAGTTCGTATGCTTCGCCGTTAAGGTATAAGGGAAACTCACAGAAAAATGAGTCTCCTCTTGTAAGCGTGATCGAATCATTTGTATCTATGCTGTATGCCACGTTTGGTCACCTCCTTAATTTGCAATAGTCCAGTTCTTAGCTGTTGCAATTGCTTTTTCCTCTGCAGTAAGCCGTGACACATTTGTTGCTGTCAGGTTTATAGTCCTTCTAGTCGTTACTGTAGGAAGGCTGTTGATTATCTTCATCAACGCCTCATGTGACAGCGACCTGTCTGTCGCGTAGCTGTGATTAAGCGGTATCGCAGGAGGATCCACGTCCTCAAGGTTCCAGCAATCGCCGAGGAACTGAGCCGGTGCTGTAGCGGTCAGTTTGGGGAGTAACCAGCCGGACAGGACGGCTCTCTTCAGGTTGTAGCAATACCTGAACATTGTCGCGATCGTCGTACATGCCGCAAGGTTCCAGTTCCTGATCGTGACTTCTTTCAGGGATACGCATGACGAGAACATTGACGCTGTCGTTGTCACTTTGCTTACGTCCCACTCTGACAGGTCAGCAATGGATTCGAGTGACAGGCAGGCATTGAACATGCTTGCCATGGTGGTTACCTTCGCTGTGCCCCATCCGGAGATATCGCCCACCGTTCTCAGACTGTGGCAATCGCTGAACATGGACGAAAGATTCGTGCAGTTCTCAGGATTCCAGTCGGAAAGATCCAGCTCTCTTAAAGACCAACAGTTAATAAACATCGAAGCAAAGCTCGTAATAGTATCAACCTTCCATCCAGAGATATCCAGTTCTTTCAGGCTTCGGCAAGCTGAAAACATAGATCCGAGCGAGTTCGTGAAATTGAATTGCCAGTTTGAAATGCCTGTAATACGTTCCAGACTGTAGCAATTCGCAAACATTGAGTTCGCCGTGTTGTTTCCACTTCCAAGGCCTGACACATCCCATGTTGGAAAGTCGAGCTCTTTCAGGCTCCAGCACCCGCTGAACATAGAATAAATGCTCGTACATGCGGATGTTACCTTGATGCCGGATATATCCACATGCTGAAGTGCATAGCAGCTGTTAAACATGGTCCCCACAGTTGTCAGCAGATTTCCGGTCTCAAAATCCTTCAGGTTGATGATTTTTGCACTCTGGCATGTCGTAAACATACTCAAAAGCGTTGTAACAAGCGGTGCACTCCATCCGTGCAGATCTATTTCCTGTATTCCACGGCACGTTGAGAACATTGCTGAAAGATTTGTTGCCTTTTCAACATTCCAGGCGTGAAGGTCAAGCTTCTTTAAGCGAAGGCAGGTAAAGAACATGCTCGACATGTTGGTGACATTTTGGGTGTCGAAATCCTCAATCCCTGTTATTGTCTCCAGCTGACGGCAGTTATAAAACATGCTTGCCATGCTTGTCGCCGCACCGGTATCCCATCCCGTCAGGTCAAGCTCCGTCAGGTTATAGCATCCATTGAAGGTATTGGAGAAGTTCGTAACTTTACCCACGTCAAAATGATTGATGTCCAGTTTCGTAAGCGCCATGCAGTTGCTGAAAGCATAAGTCATGTTGGTTACATTTGGAGTGTTCAGCCCTGTCAGGTCAAGGTTTTTGAGCCTCTGGCACTCCGTCCATCCATACTGCATGTTTGTCAGAGCTGTTCCGTCTCCGTTGCTCACCTTGTCGCTTTCCTGAAGCCACATACCCCACGAACAGTTATTGCCGTAAGTGAGATAAATCATATTAGGCACATACGCCACTCGTGCAAGCATCGGCTGCTGCCTGTGGTTCTGTGTTGCCCCGTTTGCAGTGGCATTTACCGCATAGCAGTGGGTGATATGCCCCGTGAACCGCACAACAATCAGGCCTTCGTACTCGTCAAGCCACTTAATATAATTAGTGTTATTGTTGACGGTGGCCGTCTCATCCACAACAAACGTCCCGTTCTCAACATGCCCGATGTCAGCCGTGACTGTCAGGGCATTGCTCCCGGTATCGATGTGCCACGCTATGGCGGAGACATCATAATCCGCGTCGTAGAGCATCCAGATGGTATCATCCCCCGACTGCTTGTCGATCGGCAGGGCATTAAGATCAGGCCATTCGGAAGGCCATTCCCATGGTTCTGTAACTATACCTGCATACTGTTGATCATCCAGTTTTTCAAAATACTGTGTGGCAAGTTCTTCCGTCATCTCCCCGATGGTCATCTCATCGACCGTCCCGGTTCTGTACCTCACCGCATCCGCAAGTGCCTGCATGGTGTCATCATGGACGGAGTAATAGCGCCCCGGCAGTCTCGGTACTCTTCCCATCAGAAGCCCACCTCCTCGACCGCCGGATAATCTGACAGAACAAGGTCATAGATCTCTGCCTTGTCTTCCGCTGTCAGAATATAGGCATCGCCCTTTTCACCGCGTATCGGGATTGGCGTTGTGAAGGTATTCCCGTCTGTCCATGTAAGCGTCAGAGTATAATCAGGATTTAATACAGCGCCTGCGATTCCGTTTCCGGTGTCTCCCTTATCTCCTTTTTCGCCCTGAACGGATCCTGTGTTTATCACAGTGCCATCGGTCAGCGTGATAGCAAGACCGTGATCAGCATTAAGCTCGATGCTCTGTATGCCTACGCCCTGTGGGCCCAGAATGGAAGGAGACTTGAAGGAAGTCCCATCGTTAAAGACGATATTAAGACAGCTGCCATCATCAACAAATATGCTAATCGGTTCTTTCCCGTCTCTTCCGGGATCTCCTTTATCTCCCTTATTTCCTTTAAGAAGGGTTTCTCTTATATCTCCGCTGGCGCTTCCGGCAGCTGACACATGTGCTGATATGCTTCCCCTGTTTCCTATCGCTCCCATCACCCCACCTCCGTTACTTCGTCAAGTACTTCGAAGGTGGACACTGGAATTATGGTGAATACATCTCCACTGTCCGCTATCTCGACCTGTACGTCATAAAAGTAATTGCCGGGCTTCATGCGTGATGTGTCATCCGGCCTGATGTGCCATATATACTTACCTTCTTCGGGTTCCAAATCTGCTTCAAACCACAGATACCCACCGTTCGGCTTGGATCTTACCTGACAGTGCACTTTATCGGTATTCCTTAGCTCAATACCGTCCATGTTGATACTAATAGTTATGTACGCCGTATCGCCGCGCGTGAGATGGATAGCGTTGTTGCCGTCAAGAATCAGCATTTCCAATCACCTCCGTTTAAAGTAATAAAGAGTCTTCATGAAGAAGACCCCGTTGATGAGCTATTAGATTACTCAGATGTTGTTATCTCATTTCCGCTATGTGACCCATAGCATCCAGTGAAACGCACATTGTTGTTGTCAGTCACAACAATATCGGGAGCATATTGAACATCATTCATAAACATACATCCTGTAAAAACAACAGCACCGCCACGATTTATTCGAATAGTTGCACCACCGCCAGTTGTCCCCCTGCCAAATTCCATACCAGTGAAAGCAACTCCGTAACTGTCTTCGACAAGAATTGAACAATACCATACTTGACAATCTGAAAACACGAAACCATTTACGATATTTTTTACGGCAATAGCCGTCCCAGCATTATCTCCAATATGGCAAAACGTACAGCCAATGACACTGCCGTGGGCATTATTGGCTTTGTCTCCTGCTGAATTATCAATTAAAAACCCTGTATTTGTTGCTCCAAATGTGCAACCAATAAATGTATTATTTCCGCCGTCATTTTCGCAGGCAATATAGCAATGTCGTGTATTGATATGCTCAAACTTATTAAATTCAGAATATTGGTCGACAAAAACGCCAGTCTGGCATCTTTGTATTTTTGCTTGATTCACATAAATTCCTCTGGCAGTGCTTATACTCGTGTTGTAACATTTAATCCCACAGCCAACGAAATTATCAATAAAAACGTTCTGAATGGTGCAATGTTCTGTCTGCTGTGTCCCCTCTTCGTACTGGGAATTGAAAATAATTCCGTGTCTCGTTCCTTTGTCAGCAGTAAATGAAGAATATGGAATGTCACTATACGAACCGCTAATCCGAAGATTACTAACGGAGTTGTATTTTTCCATCTTTACTGCATATCCTTCTGTCACTGACGCAAGAAGACGAATGACAGTGCTTCTCCCACAACCCTCAAGCATTGACCCTGCCGGCATATCAATGTTTCCAGACACATAATAAACACCAGGGGCAAGATGACAATAACCCGTCTGAGTAAGCATTGTCATGATTGCCGAAGTCATATCTGTTTTGTTTGATTCATCTGCCGATTCGGTATCGACAGGCTGTAGCCACCCATTTGTATCTGTCGTAATCTGCGGTGACGCATTGATATTATACGTATTTTCAAATGTGTCATTATGGATTTCCTGATTGACTATGGTTTCGTATCTATCTACGGCAGCATACATTGAGATGCTAACTGTTTCATTAACAGTTGTCTCTTTAGGAACATACCACCTTACAATAACTCTTGTGAGGTCAAACGGCATAACGATTTCGTCAGCCGAACTAACCGTGACCGCCGTGCTCCCATCTGGTGTATAAGTAAAAATTTGCACAGCAACGTTTGTGTTGCCAGTAATTGCCACTTTGTATTTTCTTTCAGGGAAAAGAATCTGCTTAGTTATGCCGTTCGTATCTATTATGTTCCTGAAGGAAAAGTCAGAAGAAGTTTCTCCAGTGATTGTCCAACTGTTATTTGAATTTTTAGTATATGTTACACCGTGATTTGCTCCAGAAGCGCCATTGCCATCTGGAATCACATCAATCGAGCCCCATTGATATAAAGATTCGTAAAACCTATTGATTGAATCATTATCATAATTTACCATCCATGAAGTCCATGCTCCCTGTCTGTATACACGAAACTGAATTGGATAGTCTTGACTCAATGGTGCCCATGCATAAGCAATCTGCAAGCAGGTGGATGCCTGTGGCATTACAATAAGCCACCCAGAACCATACGGATAATTTTCGGGAACGGCATTGCTACTAACAAAATAATATCCCGATGTTTTGATATCATCGCATGACGGAAAAGTAGTCGTGGAAATGATACCTTTTTGAAAAACACTTTGTTCCAAATCTGCTATCTGCTCATCCATTTCATTGAGGTCATCGGCGTGAATGATATCACCTGCTGTAAAGTTGTGTACTGTATAGCTCATATAGTGGCCCTCCTTTTATACGCAGAATGCGGGATAATAATCATAGTAAATATTAGCATTCGTGAATTCAACTCTATCGCCACTTTTAACATAAAGAAAATGTTCATGGCTTGAGCAGCTTTCCACTTTGTGAGTACTTCTCAGCCATTCCGGTTGAGTTTCATCGTGAGGCAACGGATTTCCGTTTGCGTAATATTCATACTGTGATAGTTCTGTATTTTCGATTGTTGGTGCACTAGTATTTGAACCAACCAGTTCTTTTGCGGCAAGAATAAAAACCTCGTCAGCACAATCAACCATATTATCCCTATTGTTTGATTCCAGATAGACCGCAGTTCTTTTATTTACTGTTCGTATAACGGCTTTCATGTCATCTGTGAAGCTTTCGTAAACAGCGGGCATTACGTTAGTTCTCATAAGGCATGTTTTCCAGCCCCCGACATTTGTAGCAGACATGTTCATTTTATCTTTGTCCCATTCCTCTGTTGTCTGGAATGTGATTCCGGCATAACGTTTCCCGTCAGCATAGGCGTCCTGATTGTAGGATGAGTCGGAATATCTGCTGTCAGAGGAATCCAGATAATCATGATCAAACCCGATAATACGAAAGCTCTTCAGCGTTCCGTTAATCGTTTCTGTTTTAATATCACCTATGTTCCAAATTTCACCGGCAAGTCCAGCAGCTGAAACTATCGATATCATTCTCCATGAGTTATTATCAAGTATCGGGTCTGGTGTTCGCAAAACCAATGGAATTGACACACGCTTTGTCGTACTGCCTATCGTTGCTTCTACCAAAAACTCGGCAGAGGTGTCGCTTAAAATATTCATCTCATAAGTATAGTTATCAGGTGTTAAGGTAACTTCGCTCCTGCCGATATCAGCAACAATCTTCGCCCCTGTCAGATCTGGATCTGTACCACCATAAAAAGTCCCGTTAAAATACAGGTACGTCGTTTTATCCGGCGGCACCGGCACCCTCAGCCTCTTAAACCTAACCCCGTTGTTTCCTACCAAAAAAGCTTCACTCATCTTATACACCTCACTTGCAGCGTGATCGCTGTCTCAGGTATGCTGTC
>Ga0326511_10004053_pt1 | contig 11736 bp, 8 predicted proteins | sample 0_2496_0518_D_FD_203701 | JGI IMG/M metagenome (GOLD analysis project Ga0326511, IMG submission 203701) | Bovine rumen microbial communities from UC Davis, California, United States - 0_2496_0518 | ecosystem: Host-associated > Mammals > Digestive system > Stomach > Rumen | place: USA: California...
AGAAACTGATGCATTTAAAGATGTAACTTTTCCTTTCATTGGTATTTTTACTAAAAAGTCACAATTATTCTTTACTTTACTACTTATTCCACTACCTTCGTTTCCAATTACTATTCCCAAAGGACCTTTTAAATCTTGGTCATAATAATATTTATCTGTATTTATATCTGTTCCACAAATCCATAGCCCAGCATTTTTTAATTTTTGTATAGCATCTGATATATTAGTTACTCTAGCTATTTTCATATGTTCCACAGCTCCTGCAGATACCTTATTTACAGTGCTATTTACTCCAGCAGCTCTTCTTTTTGGAATTATTATCCCATGAACCCCTGCTGTTTCAGCTGTTCTAATTATTGATCCCAAATTATGCGGATCTTCAATTCCATCTAAAATTAAAACAAATGGTTCTTCATTTTTACTTTTTGCTTCTTCTAAGATGTCTTCTATTTCACAATATTCAAAAGGTGGAACTATTGCAATTACTCCTTGATAATTTTGATTTTGTGCCATTTCATCCATCTGTCTTTTATCTTTTTCTACAATAATTACTTTCTTCTCCTTAGCTATTGCAATTATTTTATTAATAGAACCATGTTTTTCTCCTCTTGTTATAAATATTTTATTAATGTCTTTTCCACTTTCTAATAATTCTAATACAGAATTTCTACCTTCTACTTGGTCGTCATAATACTTTTCTTTTTGATTTTCTTCTTTATGAAATTCTTTTTGTTTTTGATTTTTACCTTTCATTTTTTCCCTTTCTTTGTTATTCATCATCTAACTTTAATACTGATAAAAATGCTTCTTGTGGTATTTCAACATTACCTATTTCACGCATTTTTTTCTTTCCTCTTTTTTGCTTTTCTAATAATTTTTTCTTTCTAGTAATATCTCCTCCATAACATTTTGCAAGTACATCTTTTCTCATTGCAGATATTGTTTCTCTTGCTATAATTTGTCCTCCTATTGCAGCTTGAATTGGTATTTTAAATAGTTTTCTTGGTATAACTGTTTTTAGTTTTTCTACCATCTTTTTACCTCTATCATAAGCTCCTTCTTTATGTACTATAAAGCTTAATGCATCTACCATTTCTCCATTTATATAAATATCTAATTTCACTAGATTTGATTTTCTATAATCTTTAAATTCATAATCTAATGAAGCATATCCTTTTGTTTTTGATTTTAAGTTATCAAAGAAATCATAAATTATTTCATTTAATGGCATTTCATATATTAAAGTAACTCTGTTTTCATCTAAATATTTCATATCTATATAGATACCACGTCTTCTTTGACATAATTCCATTATGTTTCCTACATATTCTTTTGGTGTTAAAATATTTGCTGTAACAAATGGTTCTTCTATATATGATATTTCTTGTGGTTTTGGTAAATCCTCTGGATTATATAACTCCATAACTTGTCCATCTGTCTTATATACTTTATAAATAACTGATGGTGCTGTTGTAATTAATCCTAAATCAAATTCTCTATCTAATCTCTCTTCTATTATTTCGAGATGTAATAAACCTAAAAATCCACATCTAAATCCAAAACCTAATGCAACAGATGATTCTTGTTCATATTCTAATGCAGCATCATTTAGTTTCAATTTTTCTAATGCTTCTTTTAAATCTTCATATTGACTTCCATCTATTGGATATAATCCACAATATACCATAGGAGTAACTTTTTTATATCCCTTCAAAGGTTCATCTGCAGGGTTATCATTTAGAGTTATAGTATCTCCAACATGTATATCTGACAAACTCTTTATTGATGCTGCAATATACCCAACTTCTCCTGCTTTTATTTCATTTGCTGGCATATAATTACCTGGTAAGAAATATCCTACTTCTGCAACTGTAAATGTTTTATTTGCTGCCATTAATTTTATTTCATCACCAACTTTTACAGTTCCATCTACCACTCTAACATATGCTAAAGCTCCTTTATAATTATCATAATATGAATCAAATATTAAACATTTTGTTTTTTCGTTTTCATCTCCATTTGGTGCAGGTATATCTGTTACTATTCTTTCCAGTACTTCTTCTACATTTAATCCAGATTTTGCCGAGATACATGGTGCATCTTCTGCTGGTATTCCAATTATATCTTCTATTTCCTTTTTTACTTCTTCTACTCTTGCATTTGGCAAGTCTATTTTATTTAGTACTGGCAAAATTTCTAAATTATTATCAATTGCTAAATATACATTTGCTAAAGTTTGTGCCTCAACACCTTGACTAGAATCCACTACAAGAATAGCTCCATCACATGCAGCTAAACTTCTTGATACTTCATAATTAAAATCCACATGACCTGGAGTATCTATTAAATTAAATGTATATTCTTGTCCATCTTTAGCTTTGTAAATCATCCTTACAGCTTGAGATTTAATTGTAATTCCTCTTTCTTTTTCGATATCCATATTATCTAAAACTTGACTTTCCATTTCTCTTTTAGATAATACTCCTGTCATTTCAATTAATCTGTCTGCTAAAGTTGATTTCCCATGATCTATATGTGCAATAATACTGAAATTCCTGATGTGTTCTTGTCTGTTATTCATCTTTCCTCCTGTTTACTACTTTATTATACTGATATTCTAACATAAACCTCCAAAAATCACAATAGTTTATTTTAAATCATTTACCAAATTATAAACACTAGTATATCCTAACTTTTCTAATTTTCGTTGTGCTTTTTTACTTCTTAATCCATTAGAACAATATACGATTATTGCTTCATCTTTAGATTTAAAATTTTTTGAATGTTTACTTATAAGCTCATATTCCGGAATTAATATTGCACCTTCTAAGTGTCCCTCTCTATATTCTTGTGGACTACGAACATCTACTAAAACTGCTCCATCTTTTAAAAATCTTTCTAATTCATTTTTATTTATATCTTTTTTATTTAATGAACGTTTTAATTTTTTATCAAATATTTTTCTTAATTTTCCAAACATATTATTTAAATGATATTAATATACCATTTTCCTCCTTTTTATACAGTTCTATAATATATTATATGTAAAAAAAAATCTGATGTTATTTATGATTATCCATAATATAAATTTTGTATTTTTCTTTTTATTTTTACAAAAATATTTCATATATATTTCAATTTCTACGCATTTTTCGAGTTTTTCTTTTTTGTTTTGATTTTTTTCTATCTTTTTCTTGCCATTTATTACAAAAATGTTACTAATTTATTACTTTTTCATATAATTATGTAACTTACTTTTCTTTACATTTCATCAATTTAACTGTGGATGATTTGTTGTGGATACTGTGGATAACTTTGTGAATAACTTTAAAATGGTCATTTGTAGTTGCAAAGTTATTCACATTTAATTTTGGTTTAAATAATTTTTTTATGTTTAGTTAGTGATGTACTTTGATTTATGTGTACTATTTTTTTATAAGAACAATAGTGGGCTGGCATAAATTTTCTGTTTTTTTAATGTAGAGTTCAGCCCACGTTTAATTGTTCGTGTGCGAAAATTTCTTTGAAATTTTCTGTGCAATGTGTTTTTCTATAATAGGGAAAGTTCTACTTTCCTATTATAGAAAAAAGGATTGGAAAAACCAACCCTAATAATAGACATACGGAATGTTAGCATACGCCGCACACAAGGCCGATGAAACTTGAGCGCCAGTTACCTGGAATCCTTTTTTTTGAAATTCCTTTTTGATTTCATGGACAAATATCCATATCTTTTTTTCTGTTTTCCAAAAAGGAATTTTAAAATAAAGTTTCAAATCTTTATCGCCATACTGTGCAATCATGAGGCAATTCCGCTTGTCTAACTTTTGACATATTATAGTTGTATACATATGTCATTCCTCCTGTAAAAATTTTTTTGTACATATATAATTTTACCATATTTTACATAATTATTCAAGCTTATAATTAATATTTATTTTAATATAAAATATAATATTGTAATAATTTCAAGTATTGTAATAAAAGGAAAACCTATTACAAATCCTAACTTCTGTGTTTTATGTCTAAAAGTATACATCCCTGCAATAGTACCAATCCCTCCACCTAAACCTGTTATTATAAACAATGTTTTTTCTGGAATTCTCCATGCTCCTTTTTTTGCTTTTCTTTTATCTAACCACATTATAAAAAAGCCAATTATATTTATAATTATAAAATAAATTATTATATTCTGTAATGTAAAAATCTTACTAAAATCAATTGTATTTACTATCATCCTTTCTTCCTTTCTATCCAAACAAACTCATTTGATTGCTTTGACTCATTCCCTCTAAACATCCATAATTTTTCAATAAATCTGTAACAGAATTACCTACTTTAGAACGAATTTTTAAATCATCTATCGACATGAATTTTCCATCTTTTCTTGCATTTATTATACCTTCTGCAGCCACTGTTCCAAGTCCTGGAATACTGTTTAATGGTGGCCTTATTTTTCCATCTTCAACTAAAAATTTAGTAGAATGTGATTTGTATAAATCCATTGGTAAAAATTCTAATCCTCTTTCATACATTTCTAATACTAATTCTAATATCGCATACATATTTTTATCTTTAGTTGATGCATTATTTCCTTGCAAGTCAATTTCCTTCATTTTATTTTTTACCTTTTCCTTACCAAATATCATACAGTCACTATCAAATTCATCTGCTCTAATGGAAAAATACGATGCATAATATGCTAAAGGTTCATGTACTTTAAACCAGGCAATTCTAAACGCATTTGTTACATATGCTGCAGCATGTGCCTTTGGGAACATATACTTAATTTTTTCACATGATTTTATATACCAATCTGGTACATCATGTTCTTTCATCATTTTTTTATACTCTTCCCATTTTGCAGGATCTTTTAATGCCTTTCCTTTACGAACTGTTTCCATTATTTTAAATGCTGGATTAGGTGGTAATCCCATTTTTATTAAATATATCATTATATCATCACGACAACAAATTGCATCTTGAAGTGTAACTGTTCCTGCTTCAATTAAGCTTTGAGCATTTCCAAGCCACACGTCTGTACCATGTGATAATCCTGAAATTCTTATTAATTCGTCAAATGTTGTAGGTCTTGTATCAACTAGCATTCCTCTTACGAATTTTGTTCCAAATTCAGGGACTCCAAAACTTCCAACTTCTGAATGTATTTGTTCTTTTGTAACTCCTAATGCGTCTGTTGAACTAAATATTGACATTGTTGCTTTATCATCAAGAGGTACTTTTGTTGGATCTTTTCCAGTTATATCTTGAAGCATACGTATCATTGTAGGATCATCATGTCCTAGAATATCTAGTTTTAATAGGTTTTGATCTATCGAGTGATAATCGAAATGCGTTGTTATAATATCAGAATTTGCATCATCAGCAGGATGCTGTACCGGACAAAATTCATATATTTCTCTTCCTTTTGGAACAACTATAATTCCTCCTGGATGTTGTCCTGTTGTTCTTTTTATTCCTGTACAACCAGCAGCTAATCTTTGCGTTTCTGCCCTATTTATTGGTATATTTCTTTCTTCGAAATACTTTTTTACATAACCAAAAGCTGTTTTATCAGCAACAGTACCAATTGTTCCAGCTTTAAAGGTCGTTCCTTTTCCAAATATTACTTCTGTATATTTATGTGCTTTTGCCTGATATTCTCCAGAAAAGTTTAAGTCAATATCAGGTTCTTTGTCTCCATTAAACCCTAAGAATGTTTCAAATGGTATATCCATTCCATCTTTATCTAATCTATGTCCACATTTAGGACACTCTTTATCTGGTAAATCAAATCCATTTTTATAACCATAGTCTGTAAAATCTGAGAACTTACAATTTGGACATCTATAATGCGGAGGAAGTGAATTAACCTCTGTTATACCTGTCATATTTGCAACAAAAGATGAACCAACAGAACCTCTAGAACCTACTATATAACCATCTTCATTAGACTTCCATACTAATTTTTGAGCAATTATGTACATAACTGAGAATCCGTTTTTTATGATTGAATCTAATTCTTTATCTAATCTTTCCTGTACTATTTGTGGCAACGGATTTCCATATAATTCATGTGCTTTAGAATATGCAATATCCTTAATTGTTTGTTCACAACCTGGTATATGTGGAGGACATTTTTCTGGTGATATTGGACTTATCCTATCACACATATCTGATATTTTATTTGTATTTATAACTACAACTTCATAAGCTTTTTCTTCACCTAGATATTTAAATTCCTCTAACATTTCCTCAGTTGTTCTTAAATAAAGTGGAGCTTGTGTATCTGCATCTGCATATCCTTGTCCCGCTTCTAATATTCTTCTATAAACTTCGTCTTGTGGATCCATAAAGTGAACGTCACATGTTGCAACAACTGGCTTATTTAATTTTTCTCCTAAATCTACTATTTTTCTATTTATATCTCTTAGAGCCTCTTCATCTTTTACAGTTTCATTTCTTATTAAGAAATTATTGTTTCCAATTGGCTGTATTTCTAGATAATCATAAAATTCAGCTATTTCTTCAATTTCTTCATCAGTTTTTCCAAGTTCAATTGCTTGATATAGTTCTCCTGCTTCACACGCACTACCTAAAATCAAACCTTCTCTATATTTTTCTAATAAACTTTTTAAAATACGAGGTTTTCTATAAAAATACTTAATATGTGATAAAGAAACTAATTTATATAAATTACGTAGTCCTACATAGTTTTTAGCTAAAATAATTGCATGGTATGTTTTTAATTTTTTATATCCTTCTTTTTTTGCTTCTTCTGTACTACTTACTTGTTCAATATCTTCTAATTTCTTAGCTCCACGTTCTTTAAGCATTTTAAGCATTACTTTAAATACTTTTACTGTTGTATCAACATCATCTAATGCACGATGTGCTACTTCTACCTTTATTCCTAAATTATCTGCAATTTTACCTAATTTGTATTTTTTGTAATCTGGAAATAAATCTTTTGCTAAACTCAAAGTATCTAAATATGTATAATCGAATTTATGTCCTAATCTTTTAGCATTTTGTTTTAAAAATCCCACATCAAATCCAGCATTATGAGCAACAATTACAGAATCTCCTAAGAATTCTAACATTTTAGGAAATACTTTATCTATTGTTTCTGCATCTTTTACCATATCATCACTAATATTAGTCACTTCTGATACCCTTTGTGGAATATGTTTTTCTGGATTTACAAAACAACTAAACTGATCAATTACCTCTCCATCTTTAAATTTCATTATTCCTATTTCTGTAATCTTTTCAGTAGTTGCAGAAAAGCCTGTTGTTTCTAAATCTAGAACACAATATGTTGTATCTATACTTTGTCCTTTTGCATCTGTAACTATTGCGTTTTTATCTGGTGCTAGATATGCTTCTACACCATATATAACTTTCATATCTGGGTTATCATATCCGAAGCATTTTATGTGCTTCTGGAAATGCTTGTACTACTCCATGGTCTGTTATTGCAATTGATTTCATTCCCCATTTCATAGCTCTTTTTATCAGATCCGTTGCTGATGTCATTGCATCCATTTGGCTCATTTGTGTATGCATGTGTAGTTCTACTCTTTTTACTTCTGCGTTATCTTGTCTTGTTGTCTTTTTTAATCCTTCACATTCTACAATAGTATTTGCCATAACTGTTAATTCATTTGCAAATGTGTCCATTTGAGCTGTACCAGCAATTTTTAGCCCTTTTGCATTTTTTATTCTTTTCATTATTTTTTTAGCTTTATCTTTCTCTAAAAAAGCCTTACATGTTATTGTACTTGTTCCATCATATAAATCAAAACTAAATAGTGTTTTTCCTGATTTTAAGGTTCTATCTTCTGTAAATATTACTTCACCTTGCAAAGCGACTTTTCCATCATCAACTCCTAAATCTTGAACTTTAACTAATTCTTCAGTTATATTTTCTGATGTTCCTAAAATAATTGGTGTATCATCATCTTCTTCCTCTGGTGCTTCTGGAAAATCCACATTTGTTTTTACTATTGTATTTGCAATTACTGTTACATCTCCTACATAAGTATCTAACCCTGCTTTTCCAATTATTTTTATAGATTTTGAATTCTTTATTTTTTCTGTAATTTCTTGTCCTTCAGCTAAATCCTTTGCAAATGATTTAACTGTTATTGTTCCTGTTCCATCATATAAATCACAAATAAGCATTCCTTTTCCAGATCTAGTTTCACGCACTTCACAAGTTAGAATTCTTCCTTCTAACGTTACTCTTCCATCATTTGCTGTTATTTCTTTTATGCTTATTCTTTTTTCTTTTGCCTTAGATGGTTTTCCCATTATATATTCTTGTTCTTCCTCTACTTCTGGAATATTTCCTTCTTCATCTTCAGGAGGAATATAACCTTCTAAATCATCAGGCATTTTATAGTCTACATCATTATATTCTGGAACAGAATTATCTTCCATCTCTTTTACATTTTGTCTATTTTCTTCTTCAATATGTGCTACTATTTCCTCTTGTTCTTTTTTTAGTCTTTCTTTTATTTTCTTAATTTCTTCTGACGATATTTCTTCAATTAACTCAACTTTATAATCTATTTCAAATAAATTTTTTAGTACCTTTACAAGTTCTTTATCAGTTTTTTTAGCTCTTAAAAAATCTGCTCCTTTTATATGCATCTTAATTAAAATATTATTACCTTCTACTTCTAAGTCACTTTTTAATAACAGCATAGGCTTTGTTAAAGGATATTTATGAGCCATATATGCTATTATATTTTTCCATTCTTCTTTTATAGATTTTTTTTCTACTTTTTCATGATACTTTATTTTTATATCAACATTTTCAAACTTAAATCTCTCTCTTAAGAATTTTTCAAAATACCATATTTCTTTTATTTCTATATATTCATCAAAATAAAGGATTACTTCTAGTGCATTTATCCTTTTTACTACATTTAATCCTCTTACTTCTGCATATTTTATATTTGAATTTGTTTTATAATCACTAAATATTTCTCCTACTTTCTTTGATTTATCAGACATTTAAACTACATCCCTTTCGTCCTATAACAGTTAGCATTGTATCATATTTTTTTTAGATATTAAAGCGAACATTAAGTAAAAAAGAAAATATTTTTATTTTAAAAACATTTTTATATCTGTAACACAATTTTTAAATTCTCATATTATATATCATACAAAGGAAATAACAAAAGAAAACAAACATATTTCTTTAATTGGAAGGAGGTCTAGACTATGCCAGAAAATAGAGGATGCGGTGGATTTGGTTTCGGTGATGATAATTGTTGCTGGATTATAATCCTTATATTATTAATTTGCTGTTGTTGCGGTGGTAATAGAGGAGGTTGTTGCTAATTCTATTACTTAACAAAGGAGTTTCTATAAGATAGAAACTCCTTAATCATTTAATTTTATATTTTTTATTTCTTCTATACTTAATCTTGTAATTTTCTGTATTTCTTCAATACTAAAATTGTTTTTTAACATTTCTACTGCGATTTCAATTTTAGCATTTTTCTCTCCCTCAGATACTCCTTGTTGTATCCCTTTCTGTATTCCTTGTTGTATTCCTTGTTGCATTCCTTGTTGCATTCCTTGTTGCATTCCTTGTTGCAAACCTTGTTCCAATCCCTCTGCAATTCCTTGTTCTAATCCTTTTCGTCTTCCTTCTTCTAATCCTTTTTTTGTAGCATAATCTATTGCAGATATCTCATCTCTAATTGCTTTTAATCTAAATTCGTAATTATTTCTCTCTTCTCTACTCAAACTCATTGAAGCAAGTTTTTTATTTATTTTTTCTATTTCTTTATTATACTTACTTGCTTTTTTCACTTTTTCATCACTCCCAATAAATAACCATAACCATTGTTCAAGTTTTGTATGGATATCTGGATTTTTCTTTTTAAACTTCGGTAGTTCTATAACATGCATTTCTATGTATTTAGTTGCATACATATCCTCATCTTTATATCCCATATCTACTATTTCATTCTCACTTGCTTCTTCAAATTTCATTTTAGCTACAGAATGATATGTATTTCTTTTATAATAATTAAAATTTAATATGTCTATTACAATCACTTTTTTACAATTAGTATAAGGTTCTCCTTCTCCTAATTGTCCTGCATAAGTACTTGCCATATAGTATGTACTTCTTGGTTCAATATTATGCTGATTTTGTAATTGCATTTCTACATTTACTATAACTGAATTATCTAATGTAACTTTTAAATCTAAAACACCATATTTACTATCATAAAAATTTTTAGGTATTTCAGGATTATTTATTTGTACGTCATTTATTTTTATATTTAATATACTTTGTAATAAATCCTTTAAAGCTTCTTTATTTTCCTCTTGACCAAATATTCTTTTAAATACATAGTCAGATGTTAAAGGAAGTTTATTAATATCCTTTAATTTTAAATCTATCATATAATTCCTCCTTATTGTATCATTTTAGTTTCTATTTTTCAATAGTTCTTTGATTTTTTGAACAAATTTTACCCATTAATAAAATATAATATCTAAATCTTTTACTGATTTTTTGTAATAATTTGCTTTTTAGAATCTAATAAAAATTTTGATTATAAAAATTTGAAATAATAAAATAATAAATTAAAGAAAAACTGCAGTTTTTAATATAATATCACATAATTTACAAAAAATTTGTCGAAATTTGTAACAAATACAAAAAAATATCACCTTAAATGTGATATTTTTTATTTTATTTAAATCTTTTTCCTTTATGTTTTTTATCTCTTGTTTCTTCATCAATATCTTTATATGAATTAGATACTTTATCATTATCATAGTTTTCTAAAAATTTTTTTCTTGCATCTTCTTTGCTTAGTTCTTTTTCTTTTCCCACATAATTCATATCGTCATCATAATCTTCTAATTGATTATGATCATTTTCTATTTCATCATCTTCTTCATAATTTTCGTCATAATCATCATATTCCCAATCTCTATTTTTTCTTTTCTTTATAATAATGATAATTACTATAATAAGTATTAATGCTAACGCTATACCAGCACTAATCATTATCATCTTTTTAGTTTGTTCTTGTTTTTCTCTTGCAATTGCTTCTTCATCCACTAATGCTTTTTTTACTGTTATTTGATATGTTGCAACATTATTTCCATCTGGATCTGAAACTAATATATTGATTATATTTTCTCCTTCAATTAATTTTTCATTTCCTGTTATTTCTACAATATAATAAGGATCTGTCGCAGTTGCATTAATATCTAATTTTTCTTTTTCTCCAAAATATTTTACAGTATATTCATATTTTTGAGTATCAAATTTTGGATCTAATTCTAAATTTTCTATATTTAAACTAGATAATCCATCTCCTGTATATTTCGCTGGTACATTTTCTGTATTTTGACTTGATGTATCTCTTGTTATATTTAAAGTATATGTTTTAGTTGTTCCATCTTCTGCAGTAACAACAACATCAAATTTATTTTCTCCAGTTTGTAAATCTTGTTTTCCAACTCCAGTTACTTTAGCTTTACTGTCTTGTGCATTTGCATATATAGTAACACTTTCTACATCTGTTGGAACTGTCACATTATATGAAGTCGTCTGTGCTTTAAACCCTTTAAAATCATTTGGAGTTATTCCTAAATTACTTAAATTTGCGTTACTTGATTTTTTACTAGTATTTGTTGTTTTATTATTACTACTTGTTCCACTTTGATTGCTTGTAGTTTTTTGTGTAG
>Ga0326511_10004054_pt1 | contig 11736 bp, 22 predicted proteins | sample 0_2496_0518_D_FD_203701 | JGI IMG/M metagenome (GOLD analysis project Ga0326511, IMG submission 203701) | Bovine rumen microbial communities from UC Davis, California, United States - 0_2496_0518 | ecosystem: Host-associated > Mammals > Digestive system > Stomach > Rumen | place: USA...
TGAAGCCCCTGAAGACAAGGGCGGCGGCGGTACACGCTGAAGCCCCTGAAGACAAGGGCGGCGGCGGTACACGCTGAAGCCCCTGAAGACAAGGGCGGCGGCGGTACACGCTGAAGCCCCTGAAGACAAGGGCGGCGGCGGTACACGCTGAAGCCCCTGAAGACAAGGGCGGCGGCGGTACACGCTGAAGCCCCTGAAGACTGGTTCACGATTGCTCCAGTTATCAAAAGTGACACGCCGATTCGGTGTGCGGCACCTGCCAGCTTGTGAAATGGCAGTGAGTGCGGAGATTTCGGCCGCCAGCTTCGCAGAGTGCAAAGCTGAGACATAGTCAAAACTGTGTCCTACTGGGACATTCGATGCACGATTGCACTGAAATCAGATATGACTCAGACTCCAATTACATAAGTCAACCCTTAGTGGTATGGCCTGCTCAATAAGAGCTTTGTGCCGACAAACTGCGATATGATCTGAAATCAATTCTGAAGACAGGAAGTATGATGATAATACGCTCATCGGGTGAGTATTAGAAATGATACATTACTGAGTGAATACTGCAACGGCAAGCGGGCGTGATATGTTCCGCAGTCGAAATGCAGAGCCTCAGCCCCGATGAGCTTACCGTTGACAAGTGCACCACATAGCATTGCACTTGTGAGCGATAAGCTCAAATATCTTTCTATAAGGAGAGTATTATCATGACAAGAGAAGAATATGTAGCAAAGCAGGGCGAGCTTCTCGCATCCGTTCGCACCAATGTCCAGGAGTATAACAACGCCTATGGCGAGAAGCGCTTCGACGATGCTTCCTCGATCAATGCCACGATCGAGAAAGACGTCGATGAGTACAATAGCATCGCTCAGATGCTGTGCTTTGATGAACTCAGCAAGGCAGAAGATCCCATGAAAGCCGCTTGCCTCGCGCTCCATTTCCCGATTATCGGAATCAAGGACACGATGATCGGCGATGAGGTGAAAATCCTCAAGCGTGTTGTGATCGGCGATCCCGATGCCGAGGACGCAACCCCGAAGTATAAGCAGATCGATCTGCTGAAGCTTCAGAAGTACGTCAAGGACCGTGAGGGTCACGGTATTGGGCATGAAGCAAACTGGAACAATCAGGTGGAACGCCTGAATCTGCTCTTTGCGCTGGACTGCGCCGTGAATATCGGCAAGGGTCAGGAGTTCATCGACGAGATGAGCGAGAGCTATGCGGTGAAATCCGCGTCCCGGGAGATTGACTTCGGTGTCAAGAATCCCAAAGCGGGCACGCCTATCAGCAATACCGGCTTGCTCAAGGCAGTCAAGGCCGTTATCACGGCAATGGTCGGCGAAGAACTCGGAAACAAAGTCCTCACGCATGACGTGAAGTTTCTCAAGATCTGCTCCGCGAAGAAGTCCCGCAAGGAACTGACTGTTCAGTGCGCGAATCATCGGTATATGCGCGGCTATCTCATGGAGATCTGCTATCGTATCATGACCGATGGTGTGTACGATGTTGACTACAAGCGCGTGAAGGCCAAGTAATAGGATTACTTGGTTTTTCATACGGATTGATTGGTTTTCGGCGCGGGGTTTTCTCGCGCCGATTGCCTTCACGATTGTGAAAAATCCACATTCTTTGCAATGCGGGTTTTTCAGATGCGTGAAGCATCTAATGATGGGAGGGAATTTCATGTCTATCAACACGAATGCATCTGATCTGGACATGATGGATTATATCATGTGCTGGAGCGGGAATTACACAATGCGTGACCTGATGCGGAGAAGCAGCTATGAGCTGCTTGAGATCTGCAAGGAAATCGAGCGGAGCCTGCGTGGATAACACGGGTTTTTCAGATTAGGACTGGAGGAATTTCATGGCTATTCACTTCTTTATTCCGGCCGCTGGTTGGTCGGGTTTTCGAAATGCTGTAATGGCAGCAATGTTCCGTGATGATGAGCCTGCCCTCACACGCCATTGCAACAGCGGCATCGATGGTTTTGAATTCGCATCGTTCGCGAGCGCATGCCGTGAGGATATTGATCACGTGGTTTCTCTATTCCCGGCAGGTTCTGTAACTATCCGGATATAGGTAGGGGCGAGGGTTTTCGCCCCATGGCTCCATGCACAAGCCTCCACGCGGCGGAGCTGGATAACCAACCGATTGTGCGCAGGGTTTTTGAAATGCCCCGTTACCGGATGACCTCCGGTCCCAGGTGGGGAACCTGGCTACGATATTGAGCTGGATATCGTGGAGCCACGAAGCGGCGAAAGTGGTGCGGATGTGACGACATTTCCGCCAAAACCTGGGGAATTTCAAAAGCTATGCGGGTTTTCTAATCCATGTGCGCCAACCGCAATAGCGGAACACGTCGACATATGGACAGCAGGAATTCAAGATTAAGACGGGAGGGTTTATGAAAACATTCGCGACATTCGAGGAACTCGGCAAGGCTTTCAACATTTCCAAGCGTCCGCGAAAGCAAAAGCCATTCCTGTGCAAGAAGTGCGGCGGGGAAATGTATCACGTGCCCCAGACCAATATCTTCCTGTGCGAGAACAAGATCGGCGATGAAGGCAAGGTTTGCGGGCATCGTGTCCTGACTCAGAGGGCTTTCTAACTATCGCGTAACACGGGCCTACCACTCTTCCCTCTAATAGCAGGTGGCGGTTTTGCAATGACTGGTTATCCCGCAGGGTTTTTGAACCGCGGGGAATTGCACGGTTTAGGGCTGCTGTCCGTTAACAAGCCATTTTTGGCGGCATGTGCAAGCGTCCACGTCGCGCCGCTGGTTTCGCAGATTGCACGCAATGTTTTCAAATTTAACGGGAGGATTTTCATCATGACATACGAGGAATTCAAGCGCAAGATCATCGCATACATTGAGAAGGCTGGGATTTCCAAAACGGTTTTCTTCGACCACGATACGGAAAACAAACTGTATTCCGCAAAGGTCCCGGGCGAGGAACTTCGCATCACCTGCCGGGAAAGCGGGCTCGGCATGACCGTTCACTTCCACCAGCGCACGCTCCCTGTACCGCAGGGAATCTGAATCAGGGTTTTTCATTCTGTTTCCTCCTTTCTATATAAGGGCGAGGCGTGGGCAACCTCGCCCGATGGCACCACATACAAGCCTCCACGCGGCGGTGCCGGGCAACGTCAGATCAGACGGCTAATTGTACAGAGGTGAGGGTATGCGGGAATCTGATCAGTTCTCGTGTGCAATCTGATCCACAGGGAGGTATTTCATGTCGGGTTTTCGATTATGATCACCGGCTCCGTGAGAGTACCGTGTCGGGGAACTTAAGCGCGCAGGGTTTTCCAAGTTCACGGAATCACGGGGCCGAGACAAACATGGCCACATGCACAAGCGTCCTCGTCGCGTGGCTGGATTCGACAGATTGTGCAGGAATTTTGGATAAAGGACGGTGGATTTTTTGATTCCGATTGCTTGGGGCATGGTTTTTCTCGGTGCGCTATCCCTGATCATTTCGTATCTCGCAGAGCTTCATCACGTGGAACCTGCGGTTTGCGAAAAGCCGGTCGAAACTCCGCCGGCTAAAGAATTCGCGGAATTCGACGACCTTTGGTGGAAGGAGATCTTCGATGATTAAGAAGGGCGATTCCGTAAAGTATTACGGGGAAATCTATGAGGTTGTCCAGGTTTGTAAGTTCTCTGACCTCGTGGTTTTGAAAGCCAACGGACATGAGGTTTATACCTGGGCGCGGAAATGCAGAAAGGTGGATGTGGATGCGTATTGATCGGGTTTTTGATATCGTCGTGCAGGCATTCATGATCTTCGCTATCGCCTTTGCGATGGTGGCTTGTGTCATGGCTTTCCGGGTTTTTCATCTTCAGTACAAGGAACCTGTGCATGAACAGTACGCCCGCTCCGCCGTGGTTTATTGTATCGACGAAGCGGAAGACACCGTAACGTTCATTGACGGATGCGGTTTCATATGGGCAATCAAAGGGGTTTTTGACTGGGAACAAGGGGATCTCGCGGCTTTGCTCATGGATAACAACGGAACGTCAGGCACGATCGGCGATGACATCGTCGTGGATGCCTGGTATTCATCACTCGGTTGGCAAATAAGGGAGGGAATTGCTTGACAAACGACATTGCAGAGCAGGTAAAACACATCGCCGAGCAGGTGAGGCTTTTGGAAAATCGTCTGGATTCTCCAGTGTATGGCCCGATGCTTGAAGAAAATGAGGACCAGTCATGAGAGCTATTTCAATCGGGGTTTATCGGCACGGCAAGGAAGATTGTACGAACGGTGGGATTTCTTCCAGGTTCAACGATCTACTATGCCTGTGCGACGACGGGCCGATCCATGTTGACATGGAAAATCCGCCGGAAAATCTGGTTCAGGTCGTCAAGCGTGACCTGTTCGGCCAGGTTCTTTACCACGTCGAGCCTGTCGCTGATCCGGTTGAAACCGGCTGGATGATGGGCGGGAATTACGCTTCATCTTCAGACGCAAGGTTTTCAAGATTGATCGGCGGTATGTATGGCGCCGTAGCGATCCATGATCGCCAGGAAAGCCAGGAAATGTACGAGATGCTGTCTCACTGAGCAATCTTGACAGTCAGAAAACGCGTGGTTATCTGCGGCGGGCATCCGTCGTGGTTAACCGCGATGAGGAAAATGGTAGACGGGAATATCAAATACATAGAATCCGAGCGGTTTGATGTTTCTGTTCTACGGAATGCGGATATGGTCTTGTGTCAGAACAATGCGATATCGCACAAGGCTTTTTACCGTGTGGTTAACGAATGCCGACGGCGGGATATCCCGCTGAGGTATTTCGCCAGCGCCAGCGCCACAAAATGTGTAGAGCAAATGAAATCATATGGATTACTGGGAGGGTAACCGATGATTAAGAAGATTCGCAGGTTTTTATCGAGGGTTTATGATCTCCCGAACGCCTTTCGTGTCCTGGATGTCATGGACGAGGCCGGCTGTCGTATCAAGCCGATGAACGACGACAAGACGTACTGGCAAATAGAGGCTCCGTGGTACGTGTCACAGAAATCCGCCGAGGATTTACGCAGAATCGTCGGCTCCAAGCGTCAGTACAAGGAAAGAAATCCTCTGTGGCATCGGGTTTTCTTCCCGAGTTTCAGGGAAAACGCGCGGGTTCTTTACTTCTGGGTGTGAGGTGAGATGAATGCTTCAGAAAGTTACATACGTCGCAGATGATGGCGAGGAATTCGACACTGAAGAAGAATGCCAGGCATATGAGCTTGCGTTAAACGATTGCCCGGGGGTTCTCGGGTTCGATTTAGACCTGGCTTTTCAGGATCCTAAAAAGCTCGGCGCGAACGATGCATTCGTCAACTCGAATTACTTTTATGTTTACGATGCTGAGCAGGCTGAGAAAACCTTTGAGATTCTCGGGGATTATACCGGCACAACCACACCGGATGGGGAACTTCACGCCGGTGATCTCTTCCGTTACGACGGGGACAGTGACGAATGGATTGACATGATCGCCGAATATCGCAAGCAGACGCAGACGATTGGTTCGCTTCTGAATTCAGTCTGGTTTTTGCGTGGCTTTCAGAATGAAGCCATGTTGAAGGTTTTCGATGAAGTAACTGAGGCTTTTAAGTGAGCCGGAGGGTTTTATGAGCGACAAAGCATGGTTTACCACAAGCAGTATTCACCCAGACGATTATAAAAAAGTGCGTGACCACCTGACGAGGAAGCCAAACAATAAATACCTTTCGATTGCACCGGAAATTGTATACGAAACACCCGCCGGCGAAAAGATGAATTGTAATGTAATCCAGGGATTTGTGGCCGGGTGTATGGGTGTCGAATTCATGGGTATGGACTATGAATTTGCAGATATCACCCTTACTCATCATATTACGTTCATATTCATTAATGAGTGTAATGAAATCACTGTTTGTGAGGTCGGCCCTGGTAACACAGATTTTGTGTTCCCGGAGATCCTTATGGACATTGAAGGTACAGCGCATACACCACAGGGGCGATATATGGCGCAGAGTACAATGATGAGGAAGTATGGAATGTGAGGTGATCCGTGATTGACGTTAACTGAGTATTTTGATCAGGGGTATCCGGTTGAGGATTTCGCGGAAAACCTTGAGAGTGTTCTGCTAAACTTCGGACCGTATGCAGAAACGAGAGTTGCGTGTCGTGATCGTGCGGAACTCGATCAGGTTTTGGATATCATTGAGGAGTATTTCCAGACATTGCACCTCGGGTTTGAAAGATCCAGATACACAGCGCAAAAGCAACCGGATTGGTTTTACATCTACCGATCGGAAGAAGACATTCATATGGGCGGCGGGAGTTACGACTTAGACGAATCAGTTAAGCTTTCTGAAATACTTGTGAATACGATAGACAACCTTAAGGATGTCGAGGTTTGCGATGATCTTCCGGAACTTGATTCACTTTGGTCGTGAGGTTTTTCGAAATGAAGAAAAGTAACATTTGGTGGTGAGATAATGCACGTAATTATTTGCAATAGCAATAAAACATATGCGGTAGATGTCTGTCAGACAGACACAGGCATTGTTATGATTGCGCGCGACCCTATCAATGATAGTGCGGCTCGCGGGGCTTTTAAGAAAACGCCGCTCCCTGTAATTAGAGTGCAACGCTATTTATGCGAGTTCCCTGGCCGTGTCCCATCTATGGCAGAGATTCTTGAGTTAATTGGGTTTCATCCTATCCCATGTGTGTTTAACGGCAGAAAAATCTCACGGAATGATTTAGAGTATCCTGTAACGGATACGCTAAATCGGATTGTGAACGTCTGCATGTTTGTAGAATAAAACAAGATTTCAACAGGAGGGATTGCCGTGACGGGGAAAACGACTTATGCAGACGCGAACGATGACGGCCTCGGGTTTTACAAAGTAACATTCCGAGATAACAGAACGCAGGCATTACTCAAGCGGTCGTTTGACTCCGAGTATTTCTGCAAGAAGTTCGTCCAGAAGCTGAAGCGCAGTAAAAACTGCACGCTTCTGAGCTATCCTTTATTCTATGCGTGAGGTTTTCAAATGCATGTTTTATTGACCTGTGTTTTCGCCGGGCTTGTTACCCTGTATGTCCTTCACATCTGCGCCGTTGGTTGGCGCGGATCAACGGAAGATCTGAACCACATCTTAGATGGACAATGTGAGGTTGGGAGACTTACATCGTTCATCTTTTACTTTCCGGCATTTTTGATCAGGATTTTCAAGTGTGTGATCTCGGCACTAATCCAATAATTCAAGAGGTGGAACATGGAAATAATCGAACGAGCACCAACAGAGGTTTGGGGGCTTTTCAATCGGAAGAAGCAGGAACTCAGCGCCATCTACGAGCGAATTGCCTGCAATTCAGACATCGGGATTGAGATCTATCTCTCAGCGGAGGAACGTGGGACCGGGAGTTTCCCGTGTATCTCAGTCTTCCAGGATGACAGTGAAATCTACTCTGAAGTCTGCCTCGATGAAATCGATTGTGAGCGGACTACAAAGAAAATCTTCGATGAATACCTTTCCGCAGAGCGCCTGATTAATCGTCTCGCTGATGAGTCCGATGAGGAAGATCAGCAGGAAGAAATTGAGAACAGGGAAGAGGAACTTTGCGGCGTAACGATGGATTACATCAGTGCGCTGATGGATGAATCAATCGATGCACTTGGCGCTGACGAATCCTTTGAGATTGCCGAGGATGTGCTCGACCACATGTGTGAATACCTCTACAGAAAGCACGGGATTTCCGCTCGCCGTCCGATGATCCTTGAAGATGAGAACGGTGAGGAATTTTTCGAGGAATATCCGTACGAATGTATGGAGTTTGACGATCCTGATAACCCTGTGTATGAACCTGCTATGACTCAAGTCGCGGAATAACATCGCGACATCGCCAGACGTGGGAAGTTATGTTTCGCTCCATCCGACGTCTGGGCATGATAATACCTCCCTACCATAGAGCGAAACAAAAAGTTCACCGGGTTCCTCCCGCCCGGTGAATATGCAGACTCACGGCATCGGCTTCCGTGGTTTTCCACAAGCAGTCTGCGGGTAACGCTAACGGATGACTACATATTTAATAGAACGGAAGGAGTTCTAAGTATGGCAAAGATCAAGACCCTTGGCGCATCTGTTGTGGTGGTTTCTTCGGTGAAGCTGGAGGATCTGAAGAAGCTCAAGAAGTACGATCCCGAAGCGCTGGTTCTTCACGGCGGTGAGGACGGCAAGGAGGAAATCTTCCGCGCCGGCATGACCACTGGCAAGGGCAGCCTCGGCGAGTACGGTGCTGAGTTCAGCCCCGCCACCCAGGACGGGTTCGCCACCATCACGCTCGATCGTGATGACCTCACCCACGAGCTGACCGCTGAGGCGGTCTGCGACCAGTACGGTGCCGCGCTGGCTCTCCTCATCGAGCTGGAAGCCCAGATCCCCGAGGCTCTGGCCAAGGCCGAGGCGAAGCGCGCCGCTGTGATGGAGAACATCGACATCGGCTGAGTTTCAGCCACACAAAACCGGGCCGTGTGACCAACATGGCCCGGTTTCGCAACTACAAATCCTGGTTTCGCAACCCAAATTTATTAAAAATTTTTGAATTAAAGGAGAAAATACCATGGTTAAAGTCGTTGTTGGCAACAATCTGAACAAGTCCGAGAAGATCGTTGAGTCCGGTGCCACCCTGCGTTCCGTGCTGGAGGCCGCTGGTGTTGACTACACTCGTGGTCAGATGAACCTGGATGGCTGCACCCTGCAGCCCGGCGATCTGAACAAGACCTTCGCCGACTTCAACATCACGACCGGCAAGTGCTTCCTGCTGAATGTCGTGAAGGCGGATAACGCCTGAGCAACCATACATAGGGAGGGCGGGATTTTTCCCGCCCTCTTCTGTGAAAACTGGATTGTTTGAAAAAAATAAACCACGAAAAGCCCGTAGTTACGGGGCTTTTTGACCCATTTGATGAAATGCTTTAATGGAAGGGGAAGTAACGGACGCGCTTTTTGAGCGCGTTCTTTTTCACAAATCGCATGGGCGTAGGGTTTGTCGGTTCGACTCCGGCGACGCTCATAATCGGTTCTGAAACGTGAACAATAAATACTGGGAGGGATTATATGTTCCAAGATGTAATCCGTGAAACTCCGTTCAACACCGAAGCGGCGAACGCTTACTTCGAAAACATCGATGGTGACGGGTGGAACGGGGATTTCACATTCATTTCAACCATGCGAGCCCTTCTCGGCGGAAGGATGGGTGCGGATGACAAGGTAACATTGCGATTCCGCCGTGCGAGTTACGACAAAGATTATCTGGAAGCGTATTCCAAGAAGGATCAGGTTGATCTTGCGGCCGGTGATGCGGTTGCGTACAAGAATCATCTGTTTATCGTCAATCTTTGTCACTCAGACACAGAAACAAACGATGCCTGGATAGAATCCATGAAAGAAAATCTTCCGAAAGCTTATCCGGACTTCACTTATCTTGAGAAAGTCACGGTTTTCTTCCGTAAGATTTGCAGCACCGCCTGCTTTGTCAACGCGAAGACAAAAACGACGGTTTTCTTCATCTCTCAGCTGACGGCAAGACGGATGCACTATATCCAGAGCGCAATCCTGGCATACTTCCCGTGGTATCACGGAGCTGGGCAGGGAATCACGGCGGAAGAACGTGAACTGATGGAATCCTGCCGGCTGAAAACGAGTGAAGCGTATCTGACCGCACTGAGTAAGATTGCGGCGGGGTTCGACTTTGAGGCGGCGAGGGTTCGCAAGCTTCTGGCTGGGTTTGAGACGAAGTTTGATCGTATCCGTCTTGATCAGACAAACCGCAGCATTGACGCGATTCGCCGGGATATCGAGGCTCTGAATCGTCAGATCGGCGAACGTCTTCGGCAGATGCATGACAGTGAGATCATGGCGCTCGGTCTGGACGCGAAGATCAAGAGTGGTGAATGCAGCAATGATCTCATGGATTACTTCCTGGCAAACAAAAAGCTCGTGCTCCGTTCGGTCGATGATTCTACCATGGAATTCGTTGTGAAGGCGCAGCTGGATTTCTTCGACGAGGAACAGGCGCGGAAGTATATCGGCCGTGATGACAGTTACTTCTACGATTATCTCCGGCGCGGTGATGGGTTCACCCGTGAGAATGTGAAGATGCTGATGACGGAAATCTTCCTGACGCAGCGTCTGAAGGTGAATATGTGTGCGGCGTATCGCTTTGACCTGCACGGAAGTGTTGAAGGCCTGAAAAACTATGCGTATTACGGCGCTGAGTGTGCAGAATATACGCCGAACCCGCACATTGATGCTTATCGATGCCTCGGAAATTATGTAAGCCTGATCAATCAGTGCCTTGAAAATCATGATTATATCGGGGCAGTTGAGCAGAGTATCGCATCGTGCAAGTCTCTGAATCTCGGAGATGGAGCTGTGATGGGCAGGTTCGTTGATCGTTTCTGCGGGAATGCAACTGTCAATATGCGTTGCGTAGTTCTTCCGGACGGCAATGTTGTGACGCCGAAGGATGCGATCAAGTGGCTGAATGAGGAAAAGACAGCAAAGGCAGCGGCCGCTGCGGCGGCAGCAGCTCCGGCGGAAACGCCGGCGGAAGAGCCTGCTGAAGAGTAAGGGAGGGCATTAAATGGCAAAAATCATTAAGCTGACGCCGGAATATCTGGAAGAAGTCCGTGCGGATTTCGAGCTTGCTCTTCAGGGGATGAAGCTCGCCGACGGGAAAATCAACTTCACCAAGACCTTCGGGTCGATCAATCGCAAGGCGACTGTGTTCTTCACGGAGATGGCCTGGCAGAAGATGCAGGCGCTTGTCCGGGAATTTGATAAGGAAGTTGCATGGCATGGCGTAGCCAAGCGTGGTGAGGATCCCGAGAAAGATGAGTACATCATCTCGGATATCCTCGTTTACCCGCAGGAAGTCACCGGCGCGACTGTCACAACCGATCAGGTCAAGTATCAGATGTGGCTGTATGACGACGAGAATGACGCTGTGTTCAACGATATCAGAATGCAGGGACATTCTCACGTCAACATGTCCACGACCCCGTCGGGTGTTGACACGTCGCTGTACGAGCGGATTCTTGACCAGATGGATGACAGCACATTCTACATCTTCCTGATCTACAACAAGCGTGGGGAATGCACATACAAGATCTACGACATGGCGAAGAACGTTCTGTTCGAGACCGCCGATGTCACGGTTCAGATCCTTGGAAATGGCTTTGACATGCAGGCATTCCTGAAAGACGCCAAGTCCAAGGTAGTAAATAAGCCGACATATGTCGGCGGGTATCAGTACGGCACATATGACTATGGGAATCGCCCGTATGTCTCGCCGGCGGCAAGCAAGCCCGCTGTCACAACTCCTGCCACAGCGGCAAAGCCTGTGGTTTCTTCTCAGCAGACAACGAGCAAGCAGGATGACGTAAAAAAAAACAGTTCGAAATCATACGTGTCTACCCGCAAGTCCGATCGTAAGAGAGGAAGGCGGAGAGGAAGCGCAGGAAACAAAGGCACAGGAGTCGCAAACCTCAGTCCGAAAAACGCCTGCACAATCTATGATGCAGATGATTACGACGGGTTTGACGACGATCCATACGGCCCTTTTGGGTATCGTGACAGAATCTGGTAAGTAATCAATCTGGTAAACGGGGAGGGTTTATCAACTATGACACGTACAGAATTTGTTGACTCAGTAACTACCTGGTGGGAACTCCGTGATTTCTGCGATGATATC
>Ga0326511_10004055_pt1 | contig 11734 bp, 11 predicted proteins | sample 0_2496_0518_D_FD_203701 | JGI IMG/M metagenome (GOLD analysis project Ga0326511, IMG submission 203701) | Bovine rumen microbial communities from UC Davis, California, United States - 0_2496_0518 | ecosystem: Host-associated > Mammals > Digestive system > Stomach > Rumen | place: USA...
GTCTGTTTTACCATGAAAAGACGTTCTGTTGTGCTGAAAAAGAAACGGTCTTCTTCCACTACAAAAACATATAATATGTCACATTGCTTTTTGGCTTCATTAATTAAAAATTCGTGTCCTTTAGTAATCGGATTTGCTGTAATTATGACAGAGCCGATTATTGATTTGTCATCAAGTATTTTTTTGTTTGTACTTAAATATGTAAGATACGAGTTCAATAATCCTTTTTCCAAAAGCCATGTTGGATTGAGTTTTGAAATTTTACCTGAAGTAAAAAAATAGTTATCATGTGCTTGGACTTGTTTTGCCCTCCCTTTATCTTTACCAACAAATTTTATTAAATAATCAGCAATACTTTTATTAACTGAAGAGTTTACATGGAAAGTGTTATCAAGAAATTCCCATTTTTCTGACTGACAATTTAAATTGTAATAGTCCGAAATGTCATGAATTCTGTTATTCCTTAATATTTCACACTCAACTAAAGGATCATAAGAATTTATTTCCATCAGTATATCACCTGGCATGATATGGGTGTTTAATATATAGAGTAAATCATTTAATATAGAATGGCCGTTTTTTACTCCATTGTTAACTACTGTGTATGAAATATGCTGCTCATCAATTTTTTTCTGTAGATATGCAGATATTGTTTGATCTCTCTGCACACAGGCTCCATATGTCAAACATGAGCCATATAAATGTATGTTATTCCTTTTTTGTCTTTCGCCATTAATATTAATTTCCAAGAATTCGTTTCTTTGCGACTCACGGTCAGACATTATTAGGTGTATGCCATTTGTTGTCACCGAGGAACCGCCCTGCAAGCTAGACTTTGGGGCTTGGGCTAAACTAAGTAGTTTTGTGTCGTTATTGTAAAACCGCTTTAACAGAGAAACGTTACCAACTGCGTCACTAAAAGTTATTTTCGAGTACAATTGTGGCCATTTCTCTCTGCTCATATCAAGTTTTTCCTTTATTGGTCCTTCAAAATAATATAGAAGTCCTCCATTGTCACGAACATATTTGTCAACTATTCCTATTAAAGAGGCTGACAACAAGGTGTCTATTGCGAATACATCCGTTTTTTTTAGCTGGGACAATTCTTTTTTTCTATAAGATTTAGAATACAGCAGATCAATCAGTAGGTTCTTTCCGGAAGAGTGATATTCGTCTATGTCATATCGGATAAAACTTGGAAACATATTATGAAGTACACCATAGTCTTTGTCATCGCATTTGATATAAACCGAATCATAACCAAGTTGGGAAATATAGGATAAAAATTCTTCAGAGAAAGCAAAGAGGGTATTGATTGCCATCTGGTTTATAATCCTGTTATATGACCTCAATTCTTCTGGATAGTTGCGAATAAATGCCCCTTTTAACTTTCCTGCCTGATCTATAACAGGAAGTGAATCGTTATTGGGATGCTCACAAAAAAACTGGTGAATCATATAATCATTATATACAATTTGTTTTACCGAGTTGGGAAATGGATTGAGATTACATGATTTCTTAAAAGACAGGTCATTGATATATCCAAGTAAAATTCCATCTTCAGACTCAACAAAAACGTCAGTGTGCTTGTTACAAGAAAAATACGCCGCCAGGTTATACTCAGACAGCATATCTTTTTTGATTACATAAAGATGTTCACGTGATATATATATGATATTCATAACGGCTTGAAATAAAGATTAAAACAGTTATATCTCTTGTTACTTATATTTAATGCAATTTCAGACAGCCTGTATTGATCAACATTACTGAACCTTATCACTTCGGGGAAAAATTCAGATAGCAACTGAAAAAATGCATTTTTAATTTTTACCTTTAAGTATATTTTGTTTTGCATAGGCCTATTGGATGAAACATCCCATGATAACAGAAATACATCTGCAGCCTTTGATAAAACAGTTCTCTTAATGAATTGCTCGATTATAGGCGTATCTTCCTCTTTTATAATGCCAAGCGCTTGTTCTAGGTATTCATCCATCAAAGTTTTATCCTTCAATGCAGAGATGTAGAAGGCAATCCCCATAATCTTCTCTTTTCTATATTTTATTGAGACAATTGGGTCATAGTGTGAATCATTAGTTTGAGAATACATTTCCCAAAAAGTCTCAAGGAAGTCATTCGTTAATGGTATGCCGTTATCGCTAAAGTAGGATGCCAATGTATTAAACTTATCTTTTGTCATGTTAGGAATAAAACAGCTTATACTGCTGTCGTATTCGGCTTTTCTAATACAAAAGTCAAATGGCTTTAATAAATATTCAATCTCTCTTGGAACAGAATTAAAGGTTCCATCCCAATGATAATATATCTTATCATGTAAGATATGGCCATTACAGATGTTTAGTCCATAATACTCAATCGATTTGTCCCTTAAGTCTAGCATATCAAAGACTTTTTTAGCAGTGGTACTATCTTATCTGCAGCAAATTTCTCACTAAATTTTAGAGCTTGCTCAGACTTTAACTGGTATAGTTGTTCGTCAAGCCACATTGAACATAATGATTTAGCCATATCTTCTATGTCATTAGCAAATGTAACTCCATTTTCTAAACCCATTATTTCTCTAAAACATATTGCATTGTTGAGAACTACTGCAGGGAGCCCCAAGAATAATCCTTCTATTACAGACCTGCCAAATGTCTCACACAAGGAAATTGATATAATAAAATGCATACGATTTAATAATGTGCACAAATCTTTCTGAGACATTACGCCATGATAGCAAATATTGCTATCAAGGTTCTCTTCTGATATTAATTCCCTAAGATTTAGCCATTCGGCCTCGTCATGAACAGGACCCACCAAGTGAATCTTTGGGTTTATCCCTCTGTTGATTAACTCCTTGGCTAAATATACAACAAGATGGTTTTGCTTTTGTTTCTTGATACTTCCGACATAGCATAATTGTATAATATCTGTTGAGATATTACGAATTATCCGCGGTTTAAATTCCATCCCAACATAGCGAGGAACCACATCGATTTTATTTGGATTCACTCTGTCATCCTTCAAGATAATATTCTTTTCAAAAGTGCTTGGGGTAATAATTTTACCCACTTTTCTTAACGTGTTAATTTCTTGCAGAGTATATGACACAGGTACATTTTCTTTGCTAATATTATAAGATTCAGAAAGAAACATTGGAAATAAAACAACTTTTTGCAACTGCTTTTCCGTCAGCATCTCACATAAGCCAAAGGCGTGGAATGCATGAATTACAATAATCTTTTCATAGTTATCAATACATGCCAAGACTGCTTTTGCGATGGAAGTGGAAACTTTCATTCTCATTTCAAATCTACTGGGGCCATATAGATTCTCCCACTGTTCTTCCTCAATGTTATAAAACATGGTTTTATTAACTATATCAGATGACATACCATCGTAAAACCGTGGAAGTAGCACATCTATTGTTGAAGCATCTGATAGTGCCTCACATATGTTCAAGGCAGTTAAACAGCCACCATCCATGTCTTTGCCATCTATAGACCATCTGCTGGTTACGATAAGAACTTTGTATTTCCCAGTCATCATTCAAATAATTTTTTTAATGTGTCAATCTTTTGATTGTCAGTCAGGTTGGAAAGCAATGGTACAACAGAAACGAAACCATGTTCAAGTGCCCATATATCGGATTTGGTGTCATCTTGCATTGCTCGCACAAACTTGCCTGATCGTTTATAACGTCTAATATCACCTATTGATTCCATCAGAGTCCATTCTTTATCCCAATGTCCTTTGGCTTGATGACAGATTTTTATATCATGAGAATTCATCATGGCTGGAATGTTAACGTTTAGAAGAAACGTACTATTTGATGATATGCCTAGCATGAATTTGACTATTTTCCTTACAACAGGTCTACAACATTCATAATCCGCATCTTCCTGCGTGTTTCCAAATGAAAAACTTAGGGCCGGTATGCCTTTTGTCAAAGATTCAATCCCAATCGCCACTGTACCAGAATAAAGTGATTCGTTTCCTATATTATATCCTTTGTTAATTCCTCCAATTACCATCACAGGTGGCTGCGTCATAAGATTGGAGAGTGCGACCTTTATACAATCTACAGGTGTTCCACTGCATTTATACCAAGAAATGTCATGTGACGATAATTCTTCAAGGAATTGCAACTCAATATCATTCCTGTTTGTTATGGACATCGAAGATCCTGATCTTTTCTTATCCGGAGCCACAATGACAAGTCGGGCAAAGTCTTTTATGCTATCAACAAGAAGATGGAGTCCTGGCGCAAAAAATCCATCATCATTTGAAATCAATATATAGGGATTGTCTGTCATTTTATTGTATTTTTTTTAATTCTAATGCTAACAATTTGTTAAGTGCGGAAATTTCTTTTTCCGTAAAAGGGCTTGACTCATTAGTAACTAATTCATCTACTAATTTCCTAATTGCTGTTTTTATTTGACTAGATTGTATACCCCAGAAGATGTTATTATCAGAGTATTTTGCAGATGAAAGAATGTCGCTATTAACTCGACAGAATTTGTAATACAAATCAAGAAATCGAATATTTTTGTCGACAAAAAAATTAGCTATATAGTGAAATGTTTTTGGGACAGCAATCATCCAAACTGAATAAAACAATTCAAAGAAGCGTAATTTAAATCTCAAGTCATTATGAAAGTCACAAAACTGAGGAAATATATCAATGTGGTCTTTTACTATTGCGTTAACTGTTTCTTGATAGCCAAAGAAAGACCTGTTTTTAATATTCTCATCTTGGAGTATCAATTTTTCTTTGTAATTGTTGTATAAAGCTGTTCCGTTTAAGATTCCACACAACCAAAGCATTATTTTCGCTCCGCTATATCTCATCGATACTATCATCCTAAAAGTCTGCTCAAAATCATCTTCTGTATCATCAGGTAATCCGTAAATAAAAGATGCTAAGACTTTAACACCTCTATTTACACAATAGGTTACGATTTCTGAACAATTCTGTAAGTTTAGATTTTTATTTATTATTCTTTGCATTCTTGGTGATCCTGTTTCAATACCGAATAGTATTTTAACCATTCCAGATTGAACCATTAAATCTATCATCTCAGTATCTATGGTGTCAATTCTTGAAGAACAGAACCACTTGATTTTTAGGTTCCTCTTCTCTATTTCATGACAAAATTCAATTACACGCTTTTTGTTGACAGTGAAGAGGTCATGATCAAAGTCAAATGTTGTTATGCCATAGTTATTAACTACCCTTTCTATCTCATCGACCATGTCTTTTATATCTCTTAATCGAAATTTTTGTTTCCAGAAAGTTTTTGTGCTACAAAAAGAACACCCAAATGGGCATCCTCTTCCGACATCAATGCTTGTACGATAACTATTTTTTACTACAGATTCGGGTATGATATCATAATAGTCGAAGTTTCTGGCATAATTGTCGCATAGTAATTCGGGAAGCTCGTTTTGAATAATAATCCCATGCTCATTCCTAAAAGTCAATCCAGGAATTGTTTTCGCCTCCAAAGCACTATGACCTCCAGCTATAAACTCCATAAATGGCACTATAGTATTTTCTCCCTCACTGCAACAGATATAATCGATGAAGGGATAGTATGTCAAAGTTTCTTTTGCCACCAATTCTGCTTGCGGCCCTCCAAAAGAAATTAGCACATTGGGGGCATGTAATTTCAGTCCATCTGCTATATCTATACAAATATGGTAGTCGGTGCATCTGCAGTAAAAGCTAACAAGTTCAGCGGAGGTAGCTAGGATCCTTGAGATAAGATTCTCCCGGAAACTTTTATATTGATTTTTGAAACCTTCTATCTCCCAAAACCTTACAATTTGGACATTATACCCTGATAAAATCAGTTTTTTTGCCAAAATAAGAGTCCCTATGGATTCTTCTTGAAGCAAGGGGATTGCAGATGGAACGACAAAAACTATATCCGTATTTTTCATTATATATTTTCCTTATCATACTATTGGATTAAGCTCTTCATCTTTAAAATCAAATATTTGATGAAGTTGCTTTCTTGCTTCAAACTTAATTTCTTGGGTGATACTGCTTGCAACAACATTGATTGCATAGAGAAGTATAGACGCATCGTCCAAGAATCCAGTACCAAACATCATATCTGGAATTAGATCTATTGGGCATATAAAATATCCTAACGCTCCGATTACTACAGCTTTATCTTTGAGAGGAGTTTTGCCAGAAATCAGCGTTTGGTATAACAATAACACATAATACGTTGTGTTAAGTCCCGCTTTTTTAGCAAATCTAGAGATTTTGGTCATTAAACTCTCTTCGCTATAAAGCTTCTCATATTTTTTTAAATCTTTAGGAGTATTTTTTTTCATGTCAGGCTGGTTATTTACGGTATATACCTACTTCACAAAATAATCTCTTATATTCTTTAACAATCTCGTAATCTGGTTGATTAAGAGTAGTTGCTTTGCATGATTTTCCGTTCTTTTGTATAAAAACCTTTGCCGCTTGGTTCGAATAACTTATGTCGGTAGTTCCCCCAGCTCGAAGAACGTAAAGGAACGACGCTAATTCTTTTTGACCTTTAAGCCATATAATTGGGAGGGTTGTTTGAGTGCTTCCTGAAAAAGTTGACTTGAAACTTTGGAAGGTGCAATCTAACTCGCCACGTAAGCAAAGCCTTTCATGTAAATTATACATCTCCTCGTCATCTACTGGTGTAGTGTCTGCATTTGATTTTGGAATACATGGTAAAGAGGCTCTAATTTCTCTATATTCTTCTTTCTTTTCCCCTTTGTAGACGAACTCAAAGCCTTGCAAATTCGGCGCAAATAGACGATACAAATTGTATCTCTGTTGCGTAACAATTGACAAGTGATAATTTTGCTCACATTTTTTTACCAGCAAATCCCATACGCTACGGGAGATTGATGTAACCCCACACTTGAATATGGTGTCTAAAATGGAGTCTATTATTTCTCCTTTGCAATACCAGTTATAAATAGTTTTATTTAAGCCAACAGGAACACAATCACATGCCCATTTTTCAAATAATGATTGATACCCAAGTTTTACGAAACAATTTTCTCTTTCAACACGATTATGTGATTCGTTATCATCATTTACACCCTCTAAGTCCATAATCTTTCTACGCACAAGTTCCCACATATTTTCAAGGTAGTCATCTCCAATTACCTCAACAGAGAAACAAGGAAAAGCCATGATTAAATCATCTATAGGTGGAAGATGATCGAACTTGCATAAGTCATTAAGTTTCTTGTTTAGTTCAATGCCATCCATAATGAGATTATCGACCTCTTTATAGTGGTTAAGGATTCCCAGATATTTACATACCATATCAACACTTTTCGTGGATTGGAAACTAAAACAAATAGAATCTAATAATTGTTTTTTGATTTCGTCGAATTGCTGAACACTTGCGATATAATACGAGTCTTCAACGATTTGTTTAAAGACAAATTCGGACAAAGGCGAAGGGAGTTTGATTATGAAATCAAATACTTCCATTGCAATATTAGTATTTTGCTCTATTGCCTTCAGTTGTTCTTCGCTATAATCAGTGCTGCTAACCATATGATTCATATTTTCGGTACAAAGGTAATGTTTTTATTTTAAATAGGCAAAGTTTCAATATATAAATTATATTTTATGGCATATTTTTATAGAATTCGTTATATTTATTTTGATATTATGCTTAAAATGAGTATATTTTTATTGTTATATGGTTTTATACTCTTCAAAATAAACTTTCCATATACTATGACCTTATATTTTTTGATTCATTAAACTTTCGTACTAATTTTGCAGCAAATTCTAAAGCAAGACATATGAATACTACAGTTATTTTTAAAACGGCAAATCTTGCCATCTCGAAAAGAAGTCTTATAGAAGTAGCGGGAGCTTTGACCATTTATGCAGGTGGCTACGTGCATCATTGGTTTAAGACTCGTAATGATGTCCCTAAAGCCGTAAAAGAGGCCGAAGCAAAAGCCGCAAAAAAGTATGGAGATGACCTAAAAAAAATGGATGATCTAAGGAAAAAAGACATAGAACTGTTTAAACAGATCTTGGACGCGCTCTTGAATAAATCGAAATAGGTACAATTATGGATATACAAGATATGATAGAAGACTGGAAGAAACAGACAGAGGATACCACATATATCTTTGAATCCAAGATTGCTGCGGCATATAGAGCAGACGTTATTCTCTCAGAGGCTCAACAGGAGTTTAAACGCTTGTCCTCAATCTTCAATAAGAAAGATATAACGTTCTTGGTGATTGCCTGTATCTTACATGGTTGTTCAAAAATAATAATCAGGAAAATGAGGAGGATGAAGGATAGTGATTTGGCCAAGATTAATCCTTTTCATTCAGAAGAGCACAGTAATAGGGCAAATAAAATGTATTATTGTTCACGGGAAGAAATAATAACCAATCCTGTTCCTTTCGATGCTATAGTATTGGATGGCATGTATAAACAATCTACGGCTCCAAGGCCTGGTTTTTCCGGACTCAATCATCGTGTCAGTGCTATTGGACATGACCCTTTCTTGGGATTGTTGATAGGCACAGCTAACATTATGACGGGTACAATCACTAGAAACGATTTCAGAAGTTGGCATGTTAATACAGAACTTCATGAACGAACTCAAAGGAACGGGAATACTGCAATGGTATCGTTAGATACAATCTGCCAACCAGCTTCAACTCCCATCATTTTTAAGTCTGTATTTGAGAGAATACAGAAAGAAGGGAAAGAGGGTTGGATAACGCTAGGGACAGCATTGGCTAAAGAGGTCGTTCATCTAATGACAGACTTACCAAGTTCAATGAGTTTGCCATTACCCCTTATATCGAGTATATCACCCGATTTTGCGCGAAGGCTTTCTATTTATGGATTCAACACAGGGACATACTTGGAAGGTTGTGTTGCGACAAAACTTATTAATTTTATTATTGCATTTATGCATCGGCTTTGTATGGATTCTGAATCGGACGAAAAAGCCTATCAGGCAAGAACTAACAAGATTGTAGCTTATTCAGACATAATAGCCACAAGCGGTGATTTGGCAGTAACCATGTATCAATCATACCTGGGACATCTAAGCTCTATGAGAAAATTTGATCTAGGAGGGTATATAGTCACGTTAGACAAATTAGCTGCGAATACACGATTGATTAACAGGATAGAATGTGAATATATGATTAACAAGTTAGACAAACAACTTTTAACGAAAAGGGAAATATGAAACCAATGAAAGTAGACAAAGATCTCATGTTCTTAGAGACATGTCCAAACGAAGACCTTCGCACGCTGTGCGATATTCTCACCTATAATGACAAAGGTGAAGTACGATTTAGTGAAGAACTTACAAATGCGGATTCGTACATTAAGTATTATCCCGAGAGGATGACTCTGTTGGCAAAAGAAATCGCAGACGAATTGCGCAAATTTGGAAGTAACACAGTTAAGACCTTCTGCAAGAAAGGTGAAGCTGACAGTTATGAAACAATTGTTCGCCGCGTCTGTAAAAGAATGCGCGTCAAAGTGAATGACAGTGATAATACTCAGGCAATGGAGCATGAACTGTTAACTTCTATTTGTGAACAGGTTACAGCCAAGATGTCTGATGAAGAATTGAGGAATTTGGCAGATAAAGCCGGAATACAACACAAGAGCCTGAACCATCAGATGCTTGTCTCTGCTATTCTATTTGCTATCCGTCGTAACACCTATCTGCTAACAGAGATGATTTACTACGTCACGTTTCGTATTGCTAACATGCTGTTAGGCCGCTGGATTACGATGATGGGAATGAGTACCGTAGGACGCTATCTGAGCATTGCTGCAGGCCCAGTTGGTTGGGCTGTGGTAGCAGGCTGGACTCTTAGCGACATCGCTTCCCCTGCCTATCGTGTAATGATTCCTGCCGTCATTATGGTGGCATCTATGCGTTTCCGTCAGACAGCAGCAATCACTCAAAAGATTTAGAATTATGAAGGCAAGTGACATCATGCATCCAGAAGACGCCAAAGCTCTTCAGATGCTCAGGAAGATAAAAGGCTTCGACGAATTGATCCGAGCCTCGATGGAATACGGCTACGAACAAGTGTTTCGTGGCGAGAACATGGGCTTTATGGTTAAAGTCAACAGTAGGAACTTCTCAGAACTCTATCAGGCATTTAAGGGTGTTGTGAAACGTGTTGGCATCCGCGAACCAGAATTATATATCTACAACGACCCTGTAATGAACGCCTATACCTATGGTGAAACGAATACCTTCATTGCTGTCAGCAACTCACTTATTGAGAAGATGTCGATAGATGAGGTACGCTGCATCCTGGCACATGAGTGTGGTCACATTCTCTGCCAACACACATTATATAATACTCTGCTTCGCACTATCGAGGAGTTGGGCATCCTGTTGAGAATAATATCGCGTGCAGCCTTTGGCCCTATTCTGATGGCTATGCAGTATTGGAGTCGAAAGAGTGAACTGTCTGCAGACCGATGTGCTGCAGCTGTTGTTGGCGAACGTACGTTCCAGACGGCCATGCTAAAACTGACCTGCGGAATGTCCACCATACAAGGCAGTCCCTACCAGTTGGTTGAGCAGGCCCGCGAGTACCGTCGCTTTGAAAATGACTCCTGGTGGAACCGCATTCAGCAGAATTGTCGAGTAGCCTTCAATAGTCATCCTCAGATGTGTGAACGTGCCTACGAGATAGATCGCTGGAAGGACTCATGGCAGTATAGAAGATTAAGAAACGAGTAAACACTCTATGTATATGAACAAAAAGATATTGTATAAGCAAATAAAGGAATTTGCCCTAAGTGCATCAACACTACTCGCAGCAATTCTCCTTTTGAAAGACGGGAAACTGGTTTTGTCACTCCCTTTGTTTGTACTTGCATTGCCTTTCTTGGTTTGCAGTACTATTGCTCTATGCTTCATGGCAAAGAAGCCTCTCATAAAACTGCTTGAACAGATAACAGAAGAATAACAGAATGGTCATAAAATTATTAAGATTATGAAAAGGTTTATACCCATCGACAGACTTTCTTCACCTTTAGATTCCTTGAATAATATCGAAAGGATTATGAGGAAGAGTGAACAACATGATAATATTCACAACCCTTACTATCTTTTGTATAAGGGATATGTCAAAGATACTCCGCTCATGAGAATTTTAGCGAAAGACATTTTCTTTTGCCGCTATTCCTTCCAGAAATTATCATCCGACAACTATATAGCTTCGGATGGTACAGACTATGATAAGTTACAACATATATTGCTATATGAGTATGGACTGAAAATTGATATTGAGCGGTTTTTCAGATGCCATCGTCTTTGTCGCCTAATGCAATATGTGGAGAATAATGTTTCCCAGGAGCACTTGATTGAACTGATGGCAAGAGAACGCAAGGAGCAGGGACTTCGACAAGAGTTGTTTCAGATGTTCACTGACTGTTGTGATGGTCGTGCCCCACGTCTCGACAGCAATCCTGCTTTCACGGGGATAGACTTTGAGAAGTTCAATTCCAGACTCTACCAGCAATACCATATCTACATATCCACATTAGAACGACGCGTACTGAATGAAGTTAGAGCTATTATTACTCACATAGTATTCCGGCTTAAAGACGGTGGAAAAATTTAAGAACATGTTTGAAAACACAAAGGAAGCATTATTAATTGAGATAATAAAATGTACTGTGTGTATA
>Ga0326511_10004056_pt1 | contig 11734 bp, 22 predicted proteins | sample 0_2496_0518_D_FD_203701 | JGI IMG/M metagenome (GOLD analysis project Ga0326511, IMG submission 203701) | Bovine rumen microbial communities from UC Davis, California, United States - 0_2496_0518 | ecosystem: Host-associated > Mammals > Digestive system > Stomach > Rumen | place: USA...
ACACTTCACTCTGTCAATATGATATATAGCCTGACCCGCCTATTTACTCATTCTCTACACTAGATTTAGATGATTTGTCTTGATGCTGATCATTACATCAGAGGACGGTGTAGTTTTAATGCGTTCTACATCTTGGAAGACATAGAGTCAGAATATGCAAGTGGCGATCGCCACACTCATTAAGGATGGACGCTTCTAATCCAACCACAATAAGATTTATAAATCATATACATGAAGCACACTTACTTTTTAACAAAGAGATTAAATTTTTAATGTAATTATGTTTTTCTTCAGAAGATAACTTTTTAAAGTGTGCCCATCTAATACGATCAAGACACGTATATCCTAAATTTAGTAGGATTGCCTCTCGTTCTTTATCGTGTTCTATAGCTTCGTCTGTAAAATGCTGTTCGCCATCAACTTCAATATAAACGTTGCTATCAAAACAAAAGTCTACACAGTAGTGTCCGATCCACTTATTAGACTCGAAGCTTATGTTTTCTTTAGTAAAGAAATCAAAGAAGTACTGTTCTGCATAACTACGTTTAATGCTCGGATTAATCCAAGTAGAACCAATGCCGTTTACTATATTATTGTGTCTAGCTATAGATAACTTACGCTTTGACTCTTCAGAATGAGGATGGCCTGTGTAAACAAGATCTCCAGACTCAATAGCTTTATTTATTGTATCAAGTCTCTTAACCCTGCCATCTAAGACGTTCTGTGATACTACATGACCTCTAGAATCATGTGGCAATTTAGCTTTTTCTTCACATGTCTTATGATGTGCATATAAAAGTCTTCGTGTTTTGAACTCAGAGTTGCAGTATTCACATTTCCAACTATTGTCAGCGCAAGCGTGTTTAGTAAAAACATCAGCATGATCATGTGCATAGTGATCATATAAGTCTCGCTTAGTCCGTAACACTGATAAACAGTATCTACATTTCCACCCATCTTTCTTAGATCTTGACATATTAAGATTTATAATATGACTATTAGACGGCGGCTTTCTATTAGGATTAAGCTTACAACATGTTTTATGTTTGCCTAAACCTTGGCTAGATGTAAACTGTCTATCGCAATACTCACATTTTAATATAGACTGATCTTCACACATAAGTGTCTCTTGTGTTTACCAGTTTCACCATTCTCGCTAAAATCACATTATGACAGGCACGGCTCTCACGTACTGCCAAGCTATCATAATATGATTAAGTTAGTTAAATTGTATGGTTTTAACTAACTATTACAATCTGTAATCATTCATAGGAGATCTCATCTATAAACGATCCGATTGCTTGAAAGGAGAGTTCACGAAGCTCCTCTTCCACTCTACGTTTTCTACCATACATAGAAAATAGCGGATGGCAGAGTTGAACTGCCTCTATAAGGTTATGAGCCTTATGTGCTTCCGTTACACTCATCCGCAATAAATGGGCAGGGATGGACTCGAACCACCAATGCTCTGATCAGAAGCCACGGATTTACAGTCCGCTGCAATACCAATTCTGCTCACCTACCCGAAAGATGCTTTCTTTATTCAAAGATAAAAGAGAGGGAAGGATTCGAACCTCCGTGCCACGCGTGATGGCTTCCGGTACCGGCCGGCGCAATAAACCACTCTGCCACCTCTCTAAATGATGACTTTCTTTTATTCAGATGTCAAAGAGCATTTATATTGATATGTGCTAAACAATTTCGTTTAACATATATAATATACATAGCAAATTATTGATATTTAACCAACAATGTTAGATTTTTTGAATCGGCGATAAGCTTTATTCCAATCAGGATTGAATCCATCAAGTGCAATCTTTTGCGTAAAGTCAGTTAGTGGAGTGAAATCCTTGTAAGAATCGGTGATGTACTTAACATCAGATTCTGACAAGAGATTAAGATCAATGCCTTCAAAGACTGTAGAACTTTCTTTGATGACGAAAACTTTACGTGATTTAATTCCGCCGCCCTTTCCTGCTGCGTATTCAAACTCTTTAATCATATCGGTAACTCCTTGTAATTATAATATACATTGGAATGTTTAGAAAGTCAACTAAATTAGTCAAACACATGGAAAACTACATGATCATGTTCAACTGAAACTTGATCAGAATCTAAAGATCCGTCACCTTCAAGATACTCGCCTGATTCAGATGAGACCATGAACTCGTATGAAACTTCAGCGTCTTGGTCAGCTTGCGATAACAAAGCCATTAAGTCACGAACTAACATTTTGTTGTCTCCTTCTTGGTTTAATGAAAGGATCCATTCCTTTCATTTTATGAGTACATTCTATCAAAAGATTTTCTGTTTGTCAATAGCTATTTCTTAAAACACCATCCAGTGAGATACATAAGTACATTATCATAATCAACATCAATAAGATACACCCACAAGCCGCTATCAGAAATTTGACGTGCAGTATTAAGTGCTTCTTTATAGTCATTAAAGCCAATTACTGTGAAACTGTCTTCGCCTTTATCGTAATCCCAATTGTAGTGTACGACTGCATATTTATTGTAGTCGATTAAGCTTTTGAATTTTTCGTCATTCTTAAATGGATTCGTCATAATCGTAGCCATAGTCAAGCTCCTTTATGAGTTACAATGAAAGGATCCAATTCCTTTCATTATAAATTAAAATCCAGAGTGATGATTTGAAATATAAACGAGTTTGTCTTCATTGTCCTGAGTAAAGTTAGACTCTATCATCTCACCCTCTTCCCATTCAAAACCATCGGGTACTGGTCCGATAATTTTGTATTCTGGATTAAAAGTTTTAAGAAGATCAATAAGTTCTTTCACCGTCATTGTTATTCTCCTTTTGAGTTTAATGAAAGGGTCCAATTCCTTTCATTCATTTTATGAGTACATTCTATCAAAGAGTTTCCTGTTTGTCAACGATTATTTTAGCGATTGTGCATTTTTATTGCTCGCTCTTTAATGTCTTCTGCAATACGACGAAGAGCTTTGCGATCCGCCGCAGAGTTGTGACCCTCAGCAATCGCGATCTTTTTTGCTCGATGAAGAATATCGTCCATAATGCGGTCGATGCTCTGTTTGTATTCAGCGTCTTTCATGTCGTACCCTCCAATTATGAGTATATAGTATCAAAACTTTCTTCGTCTGTCAATAGTTATTTTCTATTGATTTGAAGAATTTTTGATTAAGTTTTCAGAGAGAATCGGATTCATTTCCGATTGTGAGTATAATGTATCACACTCAATTCTCGATGTCAACTATTATTTTCAGATTTTTCTGATTCAGTTTTCAGAGAAAATCGATTCAATTTCGATTTTATGAGTACATTCTATCAAAAGGTTCTTCATCTGTCAATAGAAAAATTCAGAATTTTTGAAGAATTTTCTCATCAGATTTCTGATCAAAATCGATTCAGTTTTCAAAGAAAACTTGATGAAGTTTCCATCAAATTATGAGTGTATAGTAACGCAAAAAGAAAAGTCTGTCAATAGAATTTTAGCAAAATCGGCCGTAAAAATTTTTGCAAACTTTGCTATTTTTCTATTGACAGATTTAGTAAAGTGTGTTATAATATATGTTTTACTTATTAGAGTAATACTACTGGTCTATCAAAATACATTAAATTGAATTAATAATATCGTCAACTCGTTTAAGTTCTTCGTTAATATATGAATCACGAGCTGCATTATATTCATCTTTGCACTTATCACATAATTGCTCATAGTGCTCAATATCGGATAATAGTTGTTTTCCATATTCTGATGCGTTAAACTTTTTAGTAGCTTCATCAGATACTCTTTTACGAATAAACGTTACTAAGTCTAATGAATCTTTAAAAGAGTATCCATAACATTCTGCACATACAGGTGATCCTGTAAAGTTATGATATTTACAAAACTCGCATTTGCCATGTCTTGCATTATACTCGTCAATATATCCCATATAAATGAGATCCTTATAGTAAATTAAGTATTATTGAAATTTAAACTGTCTACATAGGGTAGCCAAATTTGCTAATACAATCTTGTATTGATTCTTCTACAAAAGAAGGTTTTGAACTTTCTTCATCGCAACTATAATAGTCATGTATAATGCTATTGAATATTTCATAAATGCTATGCTTATCAATAAAGCAATTAGCATAGTAGCCACAATTAATATAGTAATCAAGTAACTGATCAAGTTCATACTGTAATGAATCGTATGCACATGTAGATGCTACACAGTTATCATAACGTCTAAGAATATTAACGATTGACGACTCTAAATCATCTTTAATTGTTTTCTTACAGTCTGCTATATACTGATCATAAGTTACGTTACTCATAGGATTCTTATAAATTGTTTAATATGTAATGTCATCAAATAAAACAGGTATTTTTGATTTGAGATCATCAAGTAGTTTTCGCATAATAGACCTCATTTGTGGATGGGCTCGTGTATCGCAACGTAATTTGAAGAAATGCCTCCACTCTCTTATATTACCTGTAACAACTATCTCTGTAGCTAATGAGTGTGGCAAAACATTACGTGCAAGCTCAGGTTTTACTCCTTCACTGATTAGCTCCATATATGTGCTTTCTGAATACTTACAAGCATCATACCAAACTTCATATTCTTTTGAATGTAGCTCAAAATCATCAGGTTTAATAACTTTTATTTCATTTCCAAATTTACCTTTACTGTAGTTGCAATAGCGACTTGATTCTTGTGCAAAACTAAATAGTCTATGCCTTACGATTTCATGGCTTATGCCTTTATCAACTGTAAACTTAACGGATAGTTGAGAATGTTCTAACATGGCTTCGTGCCCATTACGAATAAGTTGCTTACACATAGTAATGCATGAGTCTTCTGTTATGTTATTCTCTGACTTATAGCATGTGCGTGCAGCACGCTCAATATCTTTAAGAATTTTAATTGGATCAGAAAGGTCAGTTAGTATCTCGTAAGATTGCTGAATTACTTTCATTCTTAAGCTCCGTAGCTTTACTATATAGTACATAAAAATAAAATCCCTAATGTTATATACATTAGGGATTAGTGATGTTTAACGTGTATTAAAGTATAATGATTAACGACGTCTACGACGCATTGACTCTTTACGAAGAGTGCGTTCTAAACGATTAAGACGAGCTTCTAAATCACGGTGACTACATTCTTCTGCTTCATCGTCTTCTTCATCGTCAGCATCATCAGAGTCATCGTCTTCGTCATCAACGTCAACAATCTCATCAGCGACAGGATCAAGATCATCGTCTTCATCATCTGCCATTGGCTCATCAATAACTTCAGGATCGTCTTCGTCATCACATTCTGCGTCATCGCAACAAGCAGGTAAACTTAAAGAGTTTAGCACACGTTTACATTCAGCGTCTGACATTTCTGTAACACACGCAAGTAAAGCTTCATCAGAATCTAATGAACCCATGTCTACAAGAGATAAAAGTAACTCGTGAGGATCGGAAACAAGTTCTTCATTTTTTCTATTTCTTCTAACCATATCTATATGCCTCCAAAGTGTTTTATATTATATACAAAGCTTCTATAAAATTTATAACAATCAGTAACACTATATTTGATATTTACGAAACTATATCTGCATAGCTCATGATTTCTTTTACATAAGTGCAATCCCTACCACGTAACTCATCAAGTGATGTGTTTGAGTATAATTTGATAGCAACTTCACTATCAACTACAGCACGTAATGTGCGAACTATGCTACAAACATCTTCAATGTTTGAAGGATCAAAAACTAAATCGCCTACGATACTAATAATGTCTACACTATCGTCATTGTCTAAATGATAGACTATTTCTGAAATAGCTTCATCTACAAAATCAGGATCTCGATCTTCATGTCTATCTGTTATACTTAACACTACTACAATTCCAGGGATATATTTAACTTCGCTCTTCATTTTATGTGTTCCTTATATGTGATTAAAAGTTAAGCCATAAAGCAGTATTTCATATTAGATAATATCTAAAATTTTGCATTAGAATAAAACTAATGCGTTTAGTAACAAAGCATGTAGTAAGGTAAGTAGACAAATGTTAGAACCCAATTTTGCAACAGCTATTTTATTAGTTGCTTGCATTTTATTATTGATAGTGGTGCCTATTATGGACGGATCAAAGCGATTTGGCAAGTATGTCAGTTTAAGATATACTTTAGTAGCTGTAGCATTGATAATGTCGTTAGGTTGTATTCTTGACTTCTCGCACCTAGCTGATCATTCACGTGATATAGTTTTATTAGGTGGACTCATTCTTGTTGGCGTGTTTATTATATTAAGATCCTGTGAGAAAATGAAACTTGGCGGTAAAACGATTGAGCTCTCTGCAGGAAAAGGCGACGCAAAAATAACTGCAACTATTACGGGTGAAAAATCGCCACTTAGTAAAACTAATAAAAAGAATGAAGAATCTGAAAACGTTGAGCAGGTGGACGCTGAAGATCTTCGATCAGAATAAAATAAAAGGACGTAGTTTGTTACGTCCTTTTTTTGTTTATATAGAGTTTAGAATTTCTTTTATCTTATTTGGATTGTTTCCAATCACACGAGCAGACTCTACTCCGTCTTTGATAAATAACACAGCAGGAACATTTTGGATGTTATACTCATTAGAGATAATACCAGAAGAGTCATCTACATTACATTTGCAAAATGTAGCTTTATCTGAAAACTCTTTTGAGATAGAGTCGTATTTTTGACTCAATACTCTACATGGTCCACACCAAGGTGCCCAAAAATCAATGACTACATATTTGTTATTACCTACAACGTCTTTATAGTTACTATCGTTTAATTCTAATATGCTCATTATGATTATCCTTTAAGACTTTGTGATTTAATCAGGCTATCGACTTCATCCAATACTGATGTTAATCCATTCTGATACTGTGTAGTTACTCCGTCTTTAAAGACTTTCGTTTTAGTCAAAAGACGGAGACTGTTTGAAGATGATTCCATACGTTTTAGGACTTCTTTCTTCTTTCTATTTAGCTGCTCAATCATAATGTCAATATCATTGATGTCTCTATAATAGAGATTTAATGAGTCACTTAAATGATTTGAAAGTTCCACCATTCCAACTAAATCGAGATTATCAATCATAGCTAATTTCCTTTATCTTATTTCACAGTCAAGGTAAAGATCTTCCAAATCAAAAGTGCAATCGCCTACTCTCATAGAAAGAATAAATTTACATTCTTTTAATAGAGTGCCGTTCGGATGAGAGATTGTTGGATGTGACAGCGTAGGTGCTTTGTCGTAAGATTTGTCTACAGAGATGTTTATTATAACTTCAGTGTTTAGATTATTAAGAATAAACTCTATAATAGAGTCAACAGACATATTATTCTGTTCAGCCCATGTTGCAACGATAGCATCCTTTGATCCACTGTTTAAGAAATCTTCTATAGTATCAGAATCTTCACCGTATGCAATAGTAAAGAAGTCGTCTAATGTAACGATATGATCGTAATCTAATTCGCAGATAGCATCTGAAATAAAATCATCTATACGATCATCCGTAAATTTACATAAGTCAGAAATACGTGCATCAATTTTGTCTAAAAGGTTAGACTCGTCTTTAATGAGATCTTTATGTGATTTGATCAATTCTACAAATCGTTTTGCAGCACACAGCCAATCAATTTTTATATCGTCAGGCAAATTAGCTAATTCTGAATACTTATTCAACTCACTAAACCTGAATGGTTCTTCAGTATCTTTTGGAATAGACATGTTGCAAATAGAGTTTTCCATTAAAGTAATAGTGGATAGAACCTTTTTGTAATTTGCAAACGTTTTGTCTATAAGACGCTCACGAACTGGAGTGTTTACAGTAGATATAGCTTTAATGCGTGACATTAAATTATCAAGCAGTTTTTCGGTGCAGCTGATAGAGCAATCCGTTTTAGATAATGTGTCTGAAACTAGCTCACCGTCTACCCAATCAAATTCAGTCCCAATAGTAAGGAACAGGTGTTTATAAACATCCACTACATTTTCATTAATGCTGGGATAGGTTGCCATAATTTGTTTTACAGTGTCTACAAATTTCATTTTGAGTCCCTCTCTTTTACTTTGTTGAATGTTTCACGATAGAAATGATTCCGTAAACAGTAAACACTATGTAGGAAATTAGAGCAAGGTATGCTGTAACTTCACCGATAAACATCATGCTACCGTCTGATCCTTCATAGTTGCGCATTGATAACAAGATCATGAAGAATCCTGTGATTGTGATCAATATTCCAATGATGCCTCTAAATTTCTTCATAGCATTTACCTCGTAACCATGAAAGGATCCATTCCTTTCATTCATTTTATGAGTACATTCTATCAAATGGGTCTTCATCTGTCAATAGAAAAATTCAGAATTTTTGAAGAATTTTTCTTGACGGATTTTTGATCAGATTTTGAAAGAAACTTGATGAAGATTTTCCATCAAATTATGAGTACATTCTATCAAACTGTTTTATATTTGTCAATAGAAAAATGAGAAAAATTTACAGAAAGTTTCTTCAGTTTTCCATAAATTTCTATCATAACGTAGAATGAGTTTAAAGTCAATAGAAAATTTAGAAAAAGTAAATGCCATTAGATTATAATTAGTCTAATGGCACTATTTGTATTATGCGTCTTTAGTCAAACATCATACGGCTCACGCAAGTTTTGAATCATACAATCTAAAGTATCTATTGCAACTTCAATAGCAATTCCAAGTTCAGTAGGATTTACCATTTCATATTTATTAGGAACATGATTATCACGTCTCCATTTATTATGCTGAATAAGAATCTTCATAGCATCTCGCATTGACATTTTTGGATGATCATTTTCTACAAACCAAACATCGTTTTTATTAAAATCATCTTCGCCATAAACCTCAATCTTAGGTATACCAAAGTCTACATCAAATAGCATACACGTATCACTGCAGTATATGTCATTATTGTAGACAACATATTCAGCATTAGGATCATATTTAAGTTTCTTTCCACAATGTTTACAGCGCATAAATATACCTCTTATTAGAAAGGCATGATAAGTTCGTATGCTGCTTTATGACCATACAGACGAAATTCTTCAAGAATATATTTTTGTGGAAATGCTCTGCACCCTTTTTGTTTTGGCTTAGCTGTAAATCCTATAGTAATATTACTACGTGCAACAGCATAAGAATAAATCTTTTTGCCATTTATTTCATAATCATGGAAAAGTGACCTCTTCAATTTTTTCTTACACTGTCTGCTGTTCATAATTTATCCTATATGTAAACAACATGTCCTTTGTACTTTTCAGAGAACTGATCCTCTGTCATATTAGTGTCTATAGACCCTACTTGAATATGTCTATGACATTTTGGACATTTTATATACTTGAAAATAGTACGATCAATTTCATGAATGTCTTTGTATTCATAGTATGAATATAAGATGTCGTCTTTTGTATATGCAAGAAGTATATCACAGTAGATACAACATCGCTTTTCTTCTTGTTCTATTATTCGCATGAGATTTACCCTTATCGGTGATATTTCAGAAGGAAGTTTGGAGATACACATTTGAAGTTCTGCTGACCATCCTGTGAATAGAAAACAAATCCTTCAATATCTCCGCCATCAATATGCGATTTTGAATTATCCATGTCTGCGATAATTTCTTCTACTGATTTAGGGATAGAATACTCATAATTATATACATGGACATGTGGAAGATTATAATCTTCACAAAGTGCAATCATATCTTTGATTGATAGACGAACACCATCAAACCAAATATGAAATACTGCAAAGTCATGTTTATGTTTCAAAGAATAAGATCGTTTTTGAATCCCATCTCCGTAAGTTTCACCCTGAATCGCAACAGTTTTAAGTTTATATTTTTCTTTGATTGATTTTAGGACTTCTTCCATGTTGTATTTGACACCAGATTCCGCCCATACATTTTCTTTGTAGAAGTTACCTCCGTCTGATCCTTTTTCAGGATTTTTAATGACGTTATGTGAACCTACCATATATTTATCTTTTTCATTCAAGATAAATGAAGTAGAGCAGCCATCCACTTTTTCAGTGACGATATATTTAGCGTCAGAGCCAAACAGATGAGGCAGATTCTGAATACGTTCCGATCCAGTTTTAGGCAACCAATCAGGCCATTTGCATTTGTCTTTTTTGGAAACAAAGAGTTTTGAAAGTAACCAACGTACAGGTTTATATTTCATCAGATATTTTATAAATGGATTTTTGAAGAATTTCTGATGACGATCCATTGCACGTTGGAAATCAGATACTTTAGGTTTAGAGCATTTACTTTCTTGTGCAGTATCAGGATCATACTTTTCTACGTGCAATTTGTCAGTAACGAAATCACCTTCTTTGCAATCTTTCAGCTCAGGAAAATCTGATAACGGAAGCACAAGTCCCTGTGATACGACTTTACAGATTTTAATAGTCTTTACAATGAACTTGCGTTTTTCCATAAAGGCAAATCTAGAGTCATCTTTAGGAAGTAACGAGTCAATCTCGAAGTAAACTGCAAGATCACCTTCTTTAATATCTTTTGACGCAACGCACCACCATCCGTTCACATGGATGTAATGAACGGAATCATAACCTTCAAGGTCTTTCGTATCTGATACTTTCACGACGTATGCAAGTTCTCGTTTATCTCCGTTTAACATATTAAACTCCTTTATGCTGTCAATAGTTAGTTATCAATGTGCCAGTCAAACTGCATACGAATGTTCGGACTAATGCATAGTACACAAGTCGGAAATGTATAACGCGAAACATAGAACGAAGTATCAGTAAGCTGATCTACATGTTTATCCAAAGAAGCGTCAATGTAATCTAACAACTCACCTGGATAAATGCTATTCTTATTAGCCCAATAACCAAGCATACCGTCAACATCATTTTCAAGAACAGAGATGAGATTGCCTACGTCTGTGCCATAGTATGTGGCAAGAATTTCTCCAACTGTGGCGTGGTCTTTTTCAAATTTTTTGAGTTCTGCGTAGTTCATGGTAAGCACCTTATATTTAATGAATGAATCCATTTCATTCATTTTATGAGTGCATTCTATCAAATGCTTTCCTGTTTGTCAATAGAAAAATTCAGAATTTCTGAAGAATTTTCTCATCAGATTTCTGATCAAAATCGATTCAGTTTTCAGAGAAAATCAATCAGTTTTTTGATTGATTTTATGAGTATATAGTAACACATAAAGTAGTACTTGTCAACTAAAAATGTAGTAGCTTCCGCACGCTTCAGTTTTTATTTCTATTTCATTATCAAAGTCAGGGAATTTCTTAAATGTATCAGAAAGAAATTTATCACACAAGTAGTCTGCTATAAATAAGCGCCACGCTTTACATAACGAAGGGATTTGTAGTTCTGAAAAATGAAATGTGAAATAGACTTGTTTGTTTGTGTCAAAGCAGTACGTTATATCTGAAAGAGCTTCTTCAGAAATAGCACACATGATATGATCATTATCTAATAACTGTGGATGATTTTTACCGTGCCTTGCAGCACGTATTAAAGCATCATGCTGATCTTCGTTTAGTAAATATGTTTTAATCATCGACATACACAGATTTATTTTTCAGTACGTAATTTTGTACAGACTCACGAAATAACTGTAGACTTGATTTTAAAGTTTTAAGGTCGTTAATTAACTCTTCAGGAAACTCATCGTCTACTTCTTCAATAACATGATGCAAAGAATAACA
>Ga0326511_10004057_pt1 | contig 11733 bp, 12 predicted proteins | sample 0_2496_0518_D_FD_203701 | JGI IMG/M metagenome (GOLD analysis project Ga0326511, IMG submission 203701) | Bovine rumen microbial communities from UC Davis, California, United States - 0_2496_0518 | ecosystem: Host-associated > Mammals > Digestive system > Stomach > Rumen | place: USA...
TTTGCTCGTACACAATGGCTGGAAAGAATAAGTTCGATGACGTGCCGGATGCGACCGCAATGCTCTCGGATTTTATCCAAAGTTTTTCGCAGTCTCGCGTGGAGATCGTTCCGAGGCTGTGGTGACTGCTCCGAGGCTGACTGCTTCGATCTGGCCAAATTAAAACCGCAAAATATGTCCAAATAAAAACCACAAAATATAGTATCAGCATATTGACAAATGCACAAAATATGGTATAATGCTATCGGAGAAATCCACCTTAGCTTATTTTGGCGCTAAGTTGCGCAGACCGAAAGGTTTGGCAGCTTGGCGCTTTTTTGTTAGGTGGATTTTGGGGAGGCGGCTGCGATAGACAGCGGCTCCAATAGATTTTGATTTTTGTCGAATGCTGTCAGGAATTGTTTTGAAGACTCGCACAGGAGGGTGGTGAAACAGTGGCGACTCAGAGCACGGCGCGGAGCATGTATGGCCGGAAGCAGATATTTACGAGCGAGGCTGTCATTGACCGCAGCAATGTGATTGATGTGCTGAACGAGGCCCTGAAGATCCACGCTCAGAACCGCGAGGACGAGGTGTATCTGGAGAACTACGTCCGTGGCAGACAGCCGATTCTTGACCGGGTCAAGGCGTATCGCGATGAGATTAACAACAAGATTGTGGTCAACATTGCGAACCAGATTGTGACGTTCAAGACGGCGGAGTTCGCGGGAGAGCCGATCCAGTATATCACGCGCGGCGGCGGAGAAGACGTGCCCGACAAGGTGACGCAGCTCAATTCCATGATGCTGTCGGAAGGCAAGCAAAGCAAGGACATGGAGCTGGCATACAACATCTTCACCTATGGCGTTGGGTACAGGCTGACGGTGCATGACCCGGACACAACGGAGGACGAGGAAGAGCTGTTCGATGAAGCTCCGTTTGAGATGTTCATTCCTGACCCGAAGAACACATTTGTGGTCAGGCTGTACGACGTCTCCAAGCGCGTTGTGATGGGTGTCACCTATGTGTACACGGACAGCAGGGAAAATCGTGTCCGCTTCACAGTGTATACGCCGAACGAGACGTTCACCATCGAGGGCACAGCATCCCGCGCTGAAAAGATCGTGGACAACGTGAAGCACAACTTTGGGCTGGTCAGCCTGGTGGAATACCCGTGTAATCCGCTGTATATGGGCGCTTTTGAGGCGGTTCTGCCGCTGCTGGACGCGATAAACACCACGCAGAGCAACCGACTGGACGGCATTGAGCAGTTTATCCAGGCGATCATGGTCTTTGAGGGCGTGGACATCACCGCCGACCAGATCATGGAGCTGAAGGAGATGGGAGCGCTGAAGCTTCCTCCCGCATCGGATGGCCGCGCAAGCCGTGTCTACTACCTGAACGAGCAGCTGGATCAGAGCCAGACGCAGACGCTTGTAAACGACATGTACCAGACGATCCTCCAGATTGTCGGCATGCCGAGCCAGGGCGACGGAAGCACTTCCGACAGCTCCAACAACGGTGCCGTGATCATGCGGAACGGCTGGTGGAATGCTGAGGCCCGCTCCCTTGAGACCGAGGGCATGTGGAAGGCATCTGAGACGGAATTCCTCAAGATTGTCCTCAAGATTTGCCGGGATACCAACGAGCTAGGCGATCTGATGGTCTCCAACGTTGAGCCGAAGTTTGGTCGGCGCAGCTATGAAGATCTCTTGGTCAAGACGCAGTCCTTCAGCACACTGCGCTCCGCTGGGTGCCCGTCCATCCAGGCGTTCAAGTTCAGCAAACTGTCCAAAGATCCCGAGAGCGACGCAAAGCAGTTCGACGACTATCAGGAAGAGCAGGCGGCGAAACTTGACGCGCTGGCAGGCGTCGGTGCTGGTGGCGCTGGTGATGACGGAAGCAGCGGAGGCGGTAGTTCCGCTTCCCTTGCGTCGGCATCGTCCAGCAGCACATCCGCGACGGTTGAAGGCTCCGGCCACCCGCAAAACTCGATTGGTGTCTGCCCGATTTGTCACCGCTCGTTCAAGAAGACGGCCAACAACCAGAAGTATGACCGCGCTGAGTGCCGCGAGAAAGCCAAGAACGCCAATAAGGAAGCCGGTGGCAACCTGTGACGGATCTCTACGCGATGGCTGACCGGGCGATCAAATCCATGAACCGGGAGAACCTGAAGGCGTTTGGTCGGCTGAAGCTTGCGAGGTGGGACGAGATCAACGTGGTTCGGGCGGTCGGCACAGTGTATGACGAGTCGGCTGCGCTGGCCCGGAAACGTTATCTGGAGATCGCGAAGGACGCCTACATCCGCGCTATGGTGGAGACCGGGAAGACCCGGAAAGAAGCCGAGAGAGACGCCTGGGAAGACATCACGATGCTGTGGCTGCTTGGGCTGCTGGAAGCCCCGGATCCAGTTACGCTTTACATCTTCACGGAAGAGACGGAACGAAAAAAGCAGCGGCTGGTCGAGGCGTTGTCTGCGGCCCACAACAAGAATGCTGAGATCGACAAAGCATTGCGCTACTGGACAAAACAGGTTGGGCAGTACGCCATCAACGTGACAGACGATGCGCGGCTGGATGCTTTCAGATCGGCTGGAGTGGAGCGTGTCATGTGGAACACGAACCTTGACGGGCGCGAATGCGAAAGGTGCAAAGCGCTGAACGGCAAGGTGTTCGACATCGACAAGGTTCCGCCAAAGCAGCATTATGGAGACCGATGCTGGCTTACTCCAGTACTTGCTTAACAACAATGTTTCCCGCGAGAGCGGTTTACATCGTCGCAGAGAAGTGACGTAAAACAATTCGCAACAAAGTGGCGGAGATGCCACTCAAATAAAGCGCAAAGGAGAAACACTATGACTGACATCGAGAACACCGTTGGTACTGAAACTACCGAGACCGAAACCGAAGTAACCGAAACGACCGCGACGGAAGTAAACGACAGCGCTGAGATTGCCAAGCTGAAGGCCGAAATGGCGCGACAGAAGGCCGCACTGGACAAGGCGACCAAGGAAGCCGCCGAAAACAAGCGTCTTCTGCGTGCAAAGCAGACTGCGGAAGAAGCCGCTGCTGAAGCAGAAAAAGAGCGGCAAGAGGCAATCGAAAAGGAACTGAACGAGCTGCGCAAGGAACGCGCCGTCGCTCAGGTCAGCAAGCATGTTTTCACTTTCGTTCAGGACGAAAAGGCCGCGACAAACATTGCGGAGCACCTATACGGTGCTGAAGATGCCGACGCCGTTGTGGACGCGTTCAGCAAAGCCTGGGCGGCTCGTGAAAAAGCATTGAAACTGGAATACGGCAAGGTTCCCGCTCCCGGTGCCGGAAGCCCCGACGGTACTCCGATGACAAAAGACCAGATCATGGCGATCAAGGATTACGCCGAACGGCAAAAAGCCATTTCGGAGCACATCAATCTATTCAGATGAAAGGAATGATGAAACGTGCCTGCTATCACTAACACTACCACCACTTCCCAGTTTACTGGCGTTTCCATCAAGGAAATCGACTTTATTGAGCGCTTTCAGTCCAACTGGAATGCCCTGATCGAGATCCTTGGCATTATGCGCCCCATCCGCAAGGCTCCCGGCACCAAGCTGGTGTCCAGCCGCGCGAGCATTACGCTTCAGAACGGAACCGTTGAAGAAGGTGCAGAAGTGCCGCTGTCCCTGGCGACCGTCGTGCCTGTGGCCTATGAAGACCTGGCTCTTCTGAAGTACCGCAAGGCCGTGACCGCCGAGGCTGTAACGAAGTACGGCGCTGCCATCGCTGTGCAGAAGACCGACGACGCCCTGCTGAACGAGCTTCAGGGCAACGTGCTGGATGATTTCTACACCTTCGCGCAGAGCGGCACCCTGACTGCCGCCTACACCACCTTCCAGATGGCCGTGTCCATGGCTGTGTCCCTGGTCAAGGACAAGTTCAAGAAGATGCGCCGCGACTATTCCAACATCGTGGCCTTTGTGAACACCCTGGATGTCGGTGAGTATCTGGGCGGCGCTAGCATTTCTCTTCAGACCATGAACGGCATCGAGTATCTGAAGAACTTCCTGGGCGCTGAGACCTGCATCGTAACCTCCGAGATTCCTCGCGGTCATGTGCTGGCCATCCCCGCTGACAACATCGTTCTGTACTACATCGATCCTTCCGATGCCGATTATAAGGAGCTGGGCCTGGATTACACCACCGGCAACGGCGAGACCAACCTGATCGGCATCCACAAGGAAGGCAACTATGGCCGCGTGATGGGCGAGACTCACGCCCTGATGGGCATGAAGCTGTGGGCCGAATACATCGACGGCATGGCCAACGTGGACATCGGCACCGAGTCCTTCACTGCGGTGTCCAGCCCCGCCTCTGGCGCGAACCCCTCTGCTCTGAAGTATTACGAGAAGGATGCTTCCAATAACTACTTCCGTAGCACTGATACCGAGGTCGTTTCCGGTAAGACCTATTACACCCGCACTGTGACCCCCGCTGCTTAATGTGGGGTGAGTAAGGATGTACAAAGTCATTTCTGCGTTTGCTGACTTGCAGGATGGCAACCATGTTTACGCCATTGGGGATGCGTACCCGCGTGAAGGCTATACGCCGGACGAAAAGAGGGTCTTGTCCCTCTCCACTGGCGATAACAACCTAAGGAAGCCGCTGATCTGCGAGGTAAAGGAAGCGCCGAAACCGCGCAGGAAAAAGTCTGAAGAGTAAAAGGAGGGAAGCAGGATGGAAGATTCGGAAAAAATGCTGGAACTCAGGGTTATCACCGAGGCAGACGACGATGATTCTGTCCTGCTTTTCTACCTTGACCAGGCCAAGCACGCGATCCTGAACCGCCTGTATCCGTACATCAATGACGACGAAGAGTTTGATGCGCTGGAGGTTCCGAGGTGCCACGAGCAGAGGCAGATACGGATTGCCGCATACCTTCTGAACAAGCGTGGTGCGGAGGGCGAGATCCAGCACATTGAAAACGGCATCCACCGCAACTACAAGTACGCGGATGTGCCGGACGATCTCCTGCGGGATGTGTTCCCGTATATCGGCATTCCGAGGTGACGGCGCATGAAGCTTCAGAGAAGGAACACCGTGCCGTTCCTGTACAGGCCGGTGATCGATCAGGAAGAGCGGCTGCTGAACGGGATGCACACGGGAAATTATGACCCGGTTTACGGCGATCCTGTGCAGTATCGCGGAAACATCTCGGTGCCATCCGGATTTGCAACAGACAACCTGTTCGGCGTGAACACGCAGTACACGCACGTTCTGGTGATGGACAAGCCCGACACGGACATTGCGGAGAGCGGCCTGATCGAGTGGAACGGCGATAAGTACGACGTGGAGGCTGTTCGCAAAAGCATGAACGTGCTGTCGGTCGCGCTGAAGAAACGGACAGCCAACCACGCTGCGGACGGTGAGTGACGGTGCGGAAGATATCGTTTGAGCTGAGTGCTGCATCGATAGACCGGGCGATCCGGGAGGTTGAGCAGTACAGGGTGGATCTTCAGAATGCCTGTCAGGCGCTGGCTGCAAGGCTTACGGACGAAGGCGTGCAGATAGCCAAGATGTACGTGATGGCGTACCCGGCTATTGATACTGGCGAGTTGCTGAACAGCATCAACGGCGTTTATAACGCAAGCAGTCATGTTGGCATTGTAAAGGCGGACGCTGTTTACGCAATCTATGTCGAATACGGCACAGGCGTTCGTGGCGGTGATAATCCTCATCCGCTTGGCAATGGCAATTACCGGAGTACCGGATGGTATTACTACAACGAACGGGAGGGAAAAGTAAAATGGACGCTCGGCATGCCGTCGAGGCCGTTTATGTACGATACCTTCCGCGAGTTGCAGAGAGTATGGCCATCCATCGCCGCAAACGTAATGAGCAATCTATAACAGGAGGTGGCGCATTTGATCGACGTTGAAGCGGATGTTTTCAACTATGTCTATCCAGATGTGGCACCTCTTGTGCCGGATGGCTGTTTTAAGAGCATGTACGTTCCGAACCCGCCGAAATTCCCGTTCGCAACGCTGATGGAGATGGACAACATCACCGACAAGGCCAACCGCAGCAGCGCAATGGACGAGGAATACGCGATTATCACCTATGAGGCAAACGTTTATGCCATGGACAAATTCGCTTGCCGCAATGTGATGAACGCGCTTGATACCGCGATGACGAGGCTTGGCTTTGCGAGGCTGTCCATGCAGTTTGTACCGAATCTGGCCGACAGTACGCTATTCCGGTACACGGCGCGATATCAGGCCACATCGGACAAGAACAAAGTTATTTACAGAAAGTCATGATGCTTCCGCTGAAAGCAGATTGACAATAGTTTAACAAGAAAGGAATGAGAGCAAATGCCTACTGCTGATACTGGTGTTGCTATTTCCACCTACCAGACTTACCTGATGGTCAAGACGACCAGCGATGGCTCCTACACGAAGGTAATTGACATCAAGGACTATCCTGACATGATCGGTAGCCCGAACATGCTGGACGCCACCACGCTGTCCCACGGCCAGCAGATTCAGATTCCCGGCATCCGTCAGGTTGGCGACGGCTTCCAGTTTACCGCGAACTATACCGTTGCAAACTATCAGGCCGTAAAGACGCTGGAGGGTCATCAGTACGAGTACGCCCTGTGGCTTGGCGGCACTACCGCTGGCGTTCCCGATGGTCACAACGGCAAGTTCTCCTGGACTGGCGACGTCCGTGCGGGCTTCCCCGGCAAAGGCGTTGACGAGGTTCAGGATATGACCATTACCGCTACGCCCAGCGTGGACGTTGTGTGGAGCGACGGACAGACCTGATAAGCAATGAAACGAAAAAAGCAAGATATTAAGGAAACGAAGGGAGAAAAACCTCGCATGGCAAAGCAGATCGTATTGAAGGACGCGCTGGGCAACAAGTACACCCTGGAATTTGACCGGGATTCGGTGAAGAGGATGATCCGCAAGGGCTTTGTTCTGGATACCGAACCGAGTCATCTGCTGGTGCTGGCCGAGGATCTGGTCACCGGCGCTTTCCAGATGCATCACAAGAAGATGGACTGGGAGCACATCGAGCCGATCTTTATGGCGCAGACGCAGCGCACTGAACTGCTGAAGAAGCTGGCCGAAATGTACATGGAGCCTGCTGAAACCCTGCTGGGCAGCGGCGACGAGGACACCACGGAAGAAAACCCTACGTGGGAGGTTGTGGAGTAACAGAAACTCCGCAAAAGCTTCTGTCAATAGACGAGCTGTTTGACAGAGCGTTTCCTGAGTATCTTGCGATGGGCATGACCTACGAGCAGTTTTGGAAACAGGATTGCTCGTTGGTCATTGCCTACCGCAAGGCGTACAAGATTCGGCAAGAGGAAATTAACCGAAACGCATGGCTGCAAGGGCTTTACATATTTAAGGCATTGCAAACAGCGCCGGTGACGGTAAACGGATTTGCGCCGAAAGGGTATACGCCGGAGCCGTATCCAAATAAGCCATTTGATTTTGCGCCGAAAAAGGAAAAAACGGCGCAGGAGAAGGCGGACGAAGAGGCCCAGGCCAGGGCTGAGCGCATCAAGGCTGGCGTGATGAGCTTTATGAAGGCCAGAGATGCGCAAAAGCACGAAGCGGAGCTGAAAGCGCTGCTGGAAGACGAGAAGGAAGGAGTGAGCAAGGATGTCTGAACTTGGATTGCAGCTTGAAATCCGGGATAATTCGGAACAGGCTGCGAAGGGATTGCAAAGCCTTGCCACGCATCTGGATGCTGTAAAGAAAGCCCTGTCTGGTGGGCTGAACTTTGAAGGTATAGCCAAACAGGTAAAGACCTTTACAGCAGCGATAACAGATTCCGTCCCGCAGGAAAGCATTGACCGTATCAATGGCCTTGCCAAAGCCATGGAGCGCATAAGCTCTGCCGGTGCTGTAAAAATAAAGCTTCCAGACGCCGGGGCTGAATCTTCTGGAATAGAAAACTTTGAGAACAACGTAAAAAGCGCTGCAAGCGCTGCTGAAAGCAGCCTGGATCATGTAGCGCAAAGTGCAAGCGATGTAGCAGACACAATTGCGCAGGCTGGCAATGCGGCGAAGGCGTTAGACTCCGGCATTATCAATGCCGAAGAAGCGCTTGGAAGCGTCAGCACAAGCGGCATAGAGCAGTTATCATCAGAGATCGTGGAGAACATGTCCAAGCTTGATTTGCTTGGAATGAAGTATGACTCGATCAAAGCCAAGATTGAGGAGAAAATCAACGCCGGGAAAATAAACGATCCGCAGATTGCTACCTGGGGACTGCAATTGCAGAGCGTTGCTGCGCAAATAGAAAAGGAAAAAGACAGGATTGCAAAGGCGCAGGCAGAAGAAGCCGCAGCGGTATCAAGGGCAAAGGCTGAAGAAGAAGCGGAAATGCAAAGAATGGCGCATGCGCTTGAAGAAGTGCAAAGAGCCGTTGAGCAGGCCGAATTGGAAGACTTGCACAGGGGCGCGTCAAAAACCGCAGAAGAGTTTGCAAACGCTACCACCAGCGTAGAAGAACTTAAAAGAGCGCTCGATGAACTGAACAACCGCATGGATACCGCAAGGGGCAACGGAACCCTTGGCAAAGAACAGGAAACAGTATTCAAGGCGTGGATCGAGCAGCTTACAAACCGCTATAACGAGCTGAAGCAGCCCGCCACGCAAACAGCGCAAGGGATAGAAGATGTGGCTCAATCCGCCGCGAGAAGCGCAGGCTCAGTAAAGAAGGCAGCCGAAGCCCACGGTTCTTTGCTTGCCGTAGTGAGAAAACTTGGCAGCGGCACACTGAAAGCCGTCAGTTCCGGCATCCGGGCAACTGTATCCGGTATCCAAAAGTCGGTATCCGCTTTCAAGGATTTCCGCGACAGGATCAGCCTGAGCAATACTGCGCTGGGGCATCTGTTCAGCTCCATACAGCGCATTGCGTTTTATCGGTTGATCCGCGCCGGGCTGAAGATGGTGACCCAGGGAGTGCAGGAGGGCATTGAAAACCTGTACCGGTGGAGCGATGCCATGAACGGCAGTTTTGCCGCGTCCATGGATACGGGAGCCAGCGCGTCGCTGAAGTTTAAGAACAGTATTGGCGCAATGCTGGGGCCTGCCATTGAAGCGGTGATCCCGCTGCTGGTGCAGTTGGCGAACATTGCCATCCAGGCTGCGAATGCCATTAACCAGTTTGTGTCCGTGCTGTTTGGCCGCGCAACCTGGACAAGGGCAAAGGATGTGGCCGTAAAATCCAGCAACGCCCTGAGCGGGGCAGGCAAGGCCGCAAAGAAAGCGGACGACGAAATCAAGGGCCTGCTTGCGGACTGGGATGAATTGAACATCATCCAGCAGGAAAGCAACAAGGATCCTTCCGGCGGTTCCGGTGGCGGCGGCGCTGGCGGTGCGGCGATCAGCGATATGTTTGAGCAGGTGCCCATCACAGATAACTGGTGGACAGACCTGGCCCAGCAGATCAAGGATGCCATCAACGCTGGCGACTGGCGCGGTGCGGGCCGAATTCTGGCGAATAAGCTGAACGAAGTTCTGGACAGGGCGAAGCCGAAAGAGTGGGCCTATAAACTGCGCGAGGCGATCTATAACGGCCTTGAAATGATCAACGGGTTCCTTGAAAAGTTTGAGTTCTACAACCTGGGCGCTAAGATCGGTCAGTTCCTCTCCGGCCTGTTTGACGAGAACGGCAAGGATGTCTGGTCTGATATCGGCGAGATGTTCCGCAGATGGTGGATCGGAAAGATGGAGATTCTGCGCGGGATCGTGGAAACTCCAAACCTTTTTGAGGATATTGGCAAGTCCATTTCAAAGGCTATTACTGAACTCTTTAACTTTACGGAAAAGGACATCAGCGACGCTGCGGCTGCGATAGGCGGGCTTGTAAAGGGCGCTGCAACCTCTGCGTATACATTCTTTTCTCAAACAGACTTTGAGAATATCGGCGAAAAGGTTGGATTCTACCTTAAAAGCATCTTTGGCAAGGGCGGAACAATCGGCTGGGCTGAAATAGGAAGGGCGCTCAGGGAAGGAATTGTTTCTGCTTTCGATTTTATTTCCGGCGTGTTCTCTGGAGACGGAAACTTCAACCTTAAAAAGATACGGAAAGAGCTTTCAACCAGCATTCTTCCGCGAAACCTTGACGAAATGGTTGGAGATTCCTACCCGACCGGCGAGGGCTTGTTCACCAGTATCGGGAGCGGTATTGCGGAGCTTGTTAATTCCTTCTTTGACTTTACGCCTGAGCAAAAGAAGAAAATGGTTGATACGCTCAACAGTACAGTAAGGGATGCTTTTAACGGGATCGAACGGTTCTTTACTGATACTGACTGGGATAAAATTGGGCAAGATATCCAGTATTGGATTGAGAATCTCGACTATGAGGGCATCGCAAACGCTTTCTGGAATGCTCTGAAAGCTGCATTTGAAGCGGGCGGTACAATTCTCGACTATATTATGCTTGGTATTCATAATGCACTTGCGAAGGAGATGCGCGAGTTTAGCGTGTTTGGAATCCATCCATTTGGCGACACTCCGCTGTTTGGCGATGTGAAGGCATACAACCAATGGATGGGGCAAGGTTTCCTTGGCATTGGTGGCGGTAACGGTTCGCTGAAAAACATGGTTCTTGGAGAGGATGGGCGGTATTATTCTCAGGAGTACATGCAGTCCATGCAGCAGGTTGAGGAACAGGCCAGCAACGTATCAAGCGCTCTTCAGGAAACAAGCCAAGCGTCTTCCGCTTCTCAGCAGTCCATTGCGGCGGTCGGTGAGAGCGCAGAGTCCGCAACAGAGCATCTATCAGACATGGCAGCAGCAACGGAAGAGGCAAACGCAAAAGCGAAGTGGCTCCGGGATAAAGTCGAGGGATTCTTTGGATTGTCTACGCCGGAACTGAGCGATGATTATTATAAATTCCTTGCTGCGTACAGCGAAACGCTTGACATGACGTGGGACGAATTGCTTGACGCTTATAGCAGAACCTATGAGCAGGGGAAGCAGTCCACAGAGTTCTGGCCGGAATGGATGCGCAGTTGGCTTGAATCGTCTAACAGCGAGATGGCTTCTGCGGTTGCGGACGGAGTGCAGAACGCTGCGGAGGAAGCCGCAGAGACCATGCCCGAAATCTCCGTCCCAGCTGCCGTCACCGTAGACCCGTATGTGGAAGACACGACCGCCGAAGAACTCACCACATCCTTCACATACGAGGCGGCGAACGGCGAACAGGTGACGGTGGAAGTTCCGATTAGCCCCGTCGCAGACCTGCAAAACATGGATCTTACCACCCTGTCCAACGAACTGGACGGCGTGAACTGGTCGAACCTGTTTGCGAATGTGACTGCCAACGGCGGGAATGCGGACGCGCTGGCGAACGAAATATTCAATTCCATTATTCTACCGGCTGTGCAATCTGCAATCGACAATGCGGGTCTGAACGACTACCACGCAGCTGATGTAAAGGATGTTGTTGCCAGCACAATGAACAAAATGGCGGCTGGCCAGAAAGCGGTGTTCGACCTCGAGGGCCTGATTAACACAAACGTTCTCCAGCAGGCTGAGGAAGAGATGGCCAACGCCGCAACGGTTGTTTCCGACTCCGGCGATCAGATCACGGTGACCATGGGAGCCATTCAGGACGCATCTGGCGATACGGAAGTATCCTTCCTGGATATGATGCAGACCATGGAGCAGTCCATCCCGGTGCCGGACAACTCTGGGGCGCTCAACTCCCTGGACGCGATTGGCGATGCGGCAGATTACAACGCACG
>Ga0326511_10004059_pt1 | contig 11730 bp, 6 predicted proteins | sample 0_2496_0518_D_FD_203701 | JGI IMG/M metagenome (GOLD analysis project Ga0326511, IMG submission 203701) | Bovine rumen microbial communities from UC Davis, California, United States - 0_2496_0518 | ecosystem: Host-associated > Mammals > Digestive system > Stomach > Rumen | place: USA: California...
CTGGAGCGGTAATGGCGTTCAAGGACAAGGTGGCTGAGGCTCAGAAGGGTCTGGAAGAGGGCACTGTGCCTGGCAATGACTTCTTAGGTTGGCTGCACCTGCCATCAAGTATCACACCTGAGTTTATCAAGGAGGTGAAGGCTGCTGCTGAGGTGCTTCGCAAGAACAGCGAGGTGGTAGTGGTAGCTGGTATCGGTGGTTCATACCTCGGTCCACGTGCCGTGATTGAGGGCATACAGAACACCTTCGCTTGGCTCATTCAGGACAAGAAGAACCCTATCGTGGTGTTTGCTGGCAACAACATAGGCGAGGACTATCTTGCCGAGCTGACAGAGTATCTGAAGACCAAGACATTCTCTATCATCAATATATCAAAGAGTGGTACGACGACTGAGACAGCGTTGACATTCCGTCTGCTGAAGACCCAGCTGGAGCAGCAGGTGGGCAAGGAGAAGGCTAAGGATCTCATCGTAGCCGTGACTGACGCTAAGAAGGGCGCTGCTCGCACCTGTGCCGACAAGGAGGGCTACAAGACATTCGTGATACCTGACGACGTGGGCGGTCGTTTCTCAGTGCTCACCCCAGTGGGACTGTTGCCTATCGCTTGCGCTGGCATCGACATAGAGCAGTTGGTGGCTGGTGCTCAGGCTATGGAGAAGGCTTGCGGCATCGACGTGCCATTCGAGGAGAACCCTGCTGCTATCTATGCTGCTACTCGTAATGCTCTCTACCAGGCAGGCAAGAAGATAGAGATACTCATCAACTACCAGCCTAAGCTGCACTACTACGCTGAGTGGTGGAAGCAGCTCTACGGCGAGTCAGAGGGTAAGGACGGCAAGGGTCTGTATCCTGCAAGCTGCGACTTCACTACCGACCTGCACTCTATGGGTCAGTGGATTCAGGAAGGCGAGCGCACCATATTCGAGACCTGCATCAGCGTGGAGAACCCAGAGAAGAAACTGCTCTTCCCATCAGATGCTGAGAATCTGGACGGACTGAACTTCCTCGCTGGCAAGCGCATCGACGAGGTGAACAAGAATGCTGAGCTCGGCACTCGTCTGGCTCACGTGGACGGTGGCGTGCCAAACATCCTCATCTCTATAGAGCGTCTGGATGCCTACAACTACGGTCAGCTAATCTACTTCTTCGAGAAGGCTTGCGGCATCTCTGGTCAGTTGCTCGGCGTCAACGCATTCAACCAGCCAGGCGTAGAGGCTTACAAGAAGAATATGTTTGCACTGCTCGAGAAGCCTGGTTACGAGGCTGAGACGAAGGCGATAAGGGCAAAGCTTAATTCATAGTTCATAATTCATAGTTCATAGTTCATAATTCATAATTCATAATTTTCGTAGCAACGAAGTTGCGTTTCGTACGAACGTAGTGAGTAAAAGATGAAATACGCATTAGTAACAGGTGGCTCTCGCGGACTGGGCAGAGCCATCTGCCTTAAATTAGCAGAACAGGGCATTCCTGTAGTGATAAACTATGTGAGCAACCAGCAGGCAGCTGAGGAAGTGAAGCAACTGGTGGAGGCTCAGGGTGTTCAGGCAGAGCTCCTGAGGTTTGACACTGGCAACGTGAAGGAGGTCGATGCAGCCTTGGAGGCATGGGAGGAGGCACACCCCGATGACTACATAGCCTACCTCGTAAACAATGCTGGTATCAGGCGAGACAACATGATGTTCATGATGCCTGAGGAGGACTGGCACGCTGTGCTCAACACCTCGCTCAACGGCCTGTACTACGTAACCCGCAAGGTATTGCCAAAGATGATGATGCGCAAGCATGGTGGCAGCATAGTCAACATGGCAAGCCTCTCAGGACTGAAGGGACTGCCAGGACAGACCAACTACAGTGCTACGAAGGCTGGCATCATAGGTGCCACAAAGGCACTGGCTCAGGAGGTGGCTGCAAGAGCCATCACCGTTAATGCCGTTGCCCCAGGTTTCATAGAGAGCGACATGACCAAGGACCTCGACGTGGAGACCCTCAAGCAACAGGTGCCCTGCAAGCGTTTCGGCAAACCCGAAGAGGTGGCAGACCTCGTGTGCTTCCTGCTATCAGACAAGGCTAAGTACATCACTGGCGAAGTGGTGAGCATCAATGGAGGACTATATACTTAGTTGAGTAGTCAGTAGTTAAGTAGTCAGTAGTTAAGACGATACCAGTGTCCTCAGCAGTCAAAGCATATGTCTTAACTCCTTAACTCCTATAATTATAGAAAAGACCTTGCAACTTTCGGGTTGCAGGGTCTTTTTTTGTTTTATAATACTTAAAAATGCTTAGAGAAGTGTTAACAGAGGCGAAGGGAGTGTTATCAAATCATAATTTTTGAGTATTGTGCACCTCATGTAATAGCAGTACCTTTGCACTTGCTTTTGACTAAGCACAATAGATTATATATATTATAAGGTATAAATTCACACATAACAATGATAAAAAAAGTATTATTTACAGCCCTCTTAGCATCAGTATTTAGTATAAGTGGTATGTCACAGGATAACTCTTATGCCATAGATGCCGAGACAGGAGCGACCCAGCAAGAGGTAAAGAAAGAAAAAGAAGTAAAGGATGTAAAAAATTTGGAGAAGAAGACATCAAAACTTATTGATGCTATTTCACGCCTCCACATTGGCGGATATGGTGAGATTGCCTTATCTCGTAATTTCTATAGTGACCATGTCAGCCGTTACAGTGCACCTGAAGACCATAAAGACGATCCCAGTCATGGACGTTTTGACATCCCTCATGCCGTAATCAATATCGGATATGACTTTGGCAAAGGCTGGAGCTTCGGCACTGAGATAGAATATGAACACGGTGGCACTGGTGGCGCTTATGAAAAAGAAGACGAAGAAGGTGGCGAATGGGAATCTGAAACAGAGAAAGGCGGAGAAGTAGAACTGGAACAGTTCTGGATTCAGAAGAGTTTCCGTCCATGGGCTAACATTCGTGCAGGTCACTTGGTAATACCAGTAGGTCTCAATAACTCTGCTCACGAACCTCTCAACTTCTTCACTGTCTATCGCCCTGAAGGTGAGAATACTGTCCTGCCTTCTACATGGCATCAAACAGGTATTGACTTCTGGGGACGTTATAAGGACTTCCGCTATGAACTACAGTTCCTTGCAGGTCTGAATGCAGATAATTTTACCACTACGGGTTGGATTCACAAAGGCGCAAAGAGCCCATTAGAGTTTGAGATTGCTACAAAATATGGTATGTCATTGCGTATTGATAACTATACCATCCCTGGCTTGCGTCTTGGTTTCAGCGGATACTATGGTCACAGCATTGGCAACAGCTACCCAAGGAACAAAAATGGAGTAGATGCCGAATATTCTGGTGCCGTAGTAATAGGTAGTTTTGACTTGACATATAACAAACACAATTGGATAGTTCGCGGGCAGGTTGATTACGGATATATCGGTGACGTAGAACAATTAAACTATATCTATAACCGCATCAACAAGAAGTCTCCATACCACCATTCTACCTCTGTGAGCCAGAATGCTTATGCAGTAGGTATAGAGGCTGGTTATGATGTTTTCTCCCAAATTCACAAGTTGCGCAAGGACAACCAAAAGATGTATGTCTTCGGACGTTATGAGCACTATAATGCTTGCGCGTCAAGCAACATGGAGAAATACGGCTACACAAACGTGAAGCGTATGGCTATTGGTATCAATTATATGCCAGTTAAGGGCGTAGTGGTAAAAGCAGACTACTCGCATCGTTTCCTCAAGAGTTTATACAATAACGAACCAAGCCTTAATGTCGGTATTGCCTACCAAGGTTGGTTTCTTTAAGAGTTGAGCTAACACATTAAATCAAATTTAATTAAAATAAAAAAATGACAATTAAAAATCTTTCAAAAATGGCAGCTATGGCTGCCTTAGTAGTCGCAGGTTTCGCTTCCTGTGGAGATGATGATAACAATAATGGAGGCGACTATGACAAGTACTCTGACAAGTCATATGGTCAAGCTGCCATTAGTTCTTGTAACACGCTCGTCTCAAGCCTTGAGAGCGCCAATAGAACTATAGCCTCTACAGCTCTTAACGATGGCCAGAAAGCATATCTTAAGGATGTGTTGGCTAATCTTGTTGACAACGTAATCATTCCAACGTACAAAAATCTGGCTGACGACACAGAGGCTCTTGAAAGCACTCTCAAAGGACTGGATGTTAACACAATCACTCAGAATGACATCAATTCTGCCTGCGAGCAATTCAAGAAAGCCCGTCAGCATTGGGAGCAGAGTGAGGCATTCCTTGGTGGCGCAGCATCTGATTTTGACATCGACCCAACAATAGATTCATGGCCACTCAACCGTTCTCTGCTTATCACCTATTTCAAGAGTGGTATGAATCAAGATATAGAGGATGACGCGTCAGTTCTCGGTTTCCACGCTCTGGAATTCATTCTTTTCCGCAATGGTCAACCGCGTAACGTGTCTGAGTTTAAGTCAAACGACACTTACAAGGGTTTCGAGAATGTTTCTGGTGCCGACGAACTCAAGTATGCACAGGTAGTCTGCACTCTGCTTAAGGAACGTACTTTCCAGCTCCAGGTTGCTTGGGAAGGCGAGACCGCAGCAAACACATCACGCGTAAACGTAGTAAAGAATGCAGGTCTGGAGTATAAAACCACAAAGGGAACCAGCTTTGGATACAACATGAAGAATGCAGGTGATGAATCAAGAAGCACATTCGTTACTCTTGCAGATGCTATCGCTCAGGTACTCTCCGATGATGAAGGCTCTGCAGCTGCCATTGGCAATGAGGTTGGTACAGCAAAGATTGCAAACCCATTCTCTGCAGGCTACGTATTCTATGTTGAGTCACCTTTCAGCTACAACTCTATTGCAGATTTCCAAGACAACATTCGTTCAATACGTAACGTATGGTATGGAACTATTGATGGCTCCCGCTCAAGTAGCGTAAAGAGTTTCTATAACTTCTTCGTTCAGGTTAATCAACAATCAGTAGCTTCAAACGTGGAGTCTAACTTCAATACTGCAATAAGCCGCATAGGTGCTATGCCAGCTCCATTCGTTAAGTATGTCAGCACCATATGGAACCTCCCATATGAGGATGACGATCGTACTGCCGACGACCTGCCTGAAGAGTAATAAAGGTATCCAACATAAATATTAGATATAGCGCTCCGTCCTATACATTTGGGACGGAACGCTTTTCCCACTTAAAGATAATCTATCAAAAACAAGTAGAATTTAGAAAACACTATGAAGAAAAAAATCTTTAACAAAACACTTTTACTTCTTGTTGCGAGCGGTATGATGTTCACAGCTTGTAGTGATGAAGATGCTGCTATCCAAGAAGGTTCTCTTGGTGATCTCGTTCCCGCTGAGAGTTCTTTTGGTAAGGATACAGGCGTGTTTACTGCCGCAGAATGGTATCCTGGTGGCGAACTCGGTACAACGACCAAGGCAAGCTACTCTGCCGTAGTTCCTGCCATTGAAGGAACAGACATGGAGACGCGTTTCAATAAAGGTGAAGACTTCTTTGAGCATCTTTACACATTTACCGATGAGCCTCGAAAGGGTCTTGGTCCTGCGTGGGTGCGTTCTTCATGCATTCACTGTCACCCATCCTATGGTCATGGCAAAAGGCAGGCTGCATACAATGCTAACACCATTGGCAACGGTTATCTGCTCGTGGTTTATCATCCAGAGGCAGCAACCACCAGCGATGGCGTGAGATACACTACCAACAACTCTCCTTATATCTCTGAGGTGACTGGTATGCCACAGACTAAGGCAATGGCACCATTCAAGGCTCCTATTGACGAGAGCGGCATACACCTCTCATGGCCTGAGGCAACCAATATGCCTTCTGGTCTCGCATCTTACGATAGAGGCAAGGGCGGATTTGTATTCCCTGACGGCGAAGTGTTTAACCTCATCTATCCTGAGATAACCATTGATGCAACAGCATTCAACACCAATCCTATTCCTACCAACTATGAGGTGCGCCTTGAGAGCACCATCGGAATTTATGGCACAGGACTTATTGATGCCATTGACCAGGATGATATGCTTGCACAGTATCAGGCAGAGGCTAAGCACGTAGAGCTCAATCCTGCTATCTGGGACAAGGCTGCCAACACATGGGCTACATCAGCTTGGTACACTCTGGCTGACGGAACAAAGAGGATAAAGAAGTTCACTTATGCCATGACACGTGCCTCACTGCAGGACGGTGCCGGTGCTAACGCTATATGGAACATCACTAACGTGACACGCTCAGACCGTCGTTACCTCTATTCTACCCCTGCATGGGCAAAGGCTATGTCAGAGGATGAGGAAGTAATAACATACATACAGCAGAATGGTGCAAGCACTTCTTCACTGGTTCATCCATACTATGCTGACACACGCGACGGCATAAAAGAGAAGGTTAACACCCTGCTCGGAATGAATACTGCTGCAAAGGGTGGTGACAACTACACTGCTGCCTTTGGCGACCCTGAGATGTCTGATAAAGACTACTATGACTTCATGGTATGGCATCGTGGTTTGGCAGTTCCGGCAGCACGTAATCTTGACAAGGCTGAGGTACAGCGTGGTAAGACTGTGTTCACTGAGATTGGCTGCACAGCCTGCCACCGTCCGTCATGGAAGACTGGCTCAGACAACTACTGGGTTGACTACAGCATCAAGGCTTATTGCGAGGCAGCAGGCATCGACCCAAGCAGCTGTCTTCCTAAGTTTGCTAACCAAACCATCTATCCATACACCGACATGGTTCAGCACCGTCTCTTCATGGAGAACGATATCCGCACTGGCTGGTGTCGTACTACTCCGCTTTGGGGTCGTGGCTTGTCACTACGCCTCACAGGTGCTGAGGATCGTCTGCATGACTGCCGAGCTCGCAACGAGATAGAGGCTATCATGTGGCATGGCTATTCAAAGGACTCTCAGGCATTCAGTGCTACACAGAAGTTCTATAATCTTCCAAAGGAAGACCGTGATGCCGTTGTAGCATTCCTCCGTGCTATCTAAACACTGATTTCCTTATGATAAAAAGAGTCATTATAATACTTTATGCCATAGCCATCATCGTGATGGCTATGGCTACTTTTTTTTCTCAGCAAACTGCTGACGAACTCTTCTATGGCACATGGTGGTTCTCTCTGCTATGGGCAATACTCACGGCGCTGGGCATCGCCTATATGGTAAAACAACATATGCGCCGTCCGTCACTCGTATTGCTGCATGGCTCTTTTGTCATCATCTTACTGGGTGCCCTGCTCACCCATCTCACTGGGGTGCATACGTCTATGCACCTGCAAAAAGGTCTCGTCACCAATCATCTTGACAACGGCGATGACCTTCCCTTCACTGTTAAGCTTGACAGCTTCAGCGTAATCTATCACAATGGCACTGAGGCTGCCGCAGATTTCGTGTCTGAGCTGACTATCAACAGCGAAGAGCATACAACCATCTCAATGAACAATATATATTCCAAAGGTGGAGTACGACTCTATCAGAGTGGCTATGACCCTGATATGCAGGGAGCCTATGTAATAGTTAACATGGACCCTTGGGGCATACCTGTCACCTACGTTGGCTACGCTCTGCTTTTCCTTTCTGTTGTGTGGATGCTCATTGACCCAAAGTTAGGATTTCGCAAATCCTTACGCAAACTTACGCTCATGGTAGTGCTCTGTTTGTATGCTCCAGCCGTATATGCCGCCTCTACCCTACCTGAAGCACAAGCCGAGATGGTGGGGCGTCTCAATATACTTTATAATGACCGCATCTGTCCAGTGCAGACCTATGCCCTTGATTTCACCAAAAAGATATCAGGCAGCCGCTCCTACAAAGGCTATAACGCCGAACAGGTCTTGACTGGCTTCCTCTTCTTCCCAAAAGAATGGAACAAGGAGCCTGTCATACGCATAAAATCATCTGCTATACGCGATAAATTCGGGTTAGAAAAATACTGCTCCCTGAGTGATTTCTTCAATGCCAACGGCTATATCCTTGGCAAAACCATACAGGAGGTTTATCAAGGCAACGACGACAAATTGCACCAAGAGGTAAAGAAACTCGACGACAAGATTATGCTCATCATGTCGCTGCAGCACGGCAGCGGTTTCAATATCTTCCCATATGAGGGCAAATGGTACGCCCCCTCTGACTCCCTGCCACATCATATGGAACCTGAGCGCATGGCTTATATCCGTCATGCCCTGCCCCTTTTGGGCAGTTATGCAGCCACTTCCAACTGGAAAGACTTCAGCGAAATGGCAGGCAAGATGCTGAAATACCAGTACACTTATGGCATTGACGGCATTCCTTCCAACACCCAGCTAACCTGTGAACGACTCTATAATGCAGTGCCATGGGCTACGATACTCTTCATGGTGTGCGTCACTATGGGTTTGCTCAGTATATTCTTTCAAAGACCGTCACGCTGGGGACATATCGGTATGCTCCTTTCACAATGCGTCCTGATGCTGTCATGGGTGGCTCTCACCTTCTCACTGGTACTGCGCTGGATAGTCAGCGGCACCATTCCACTAACCAACGGCTATGAGTCGATGCTCTTTCTGGCATGGATTATCATGCTGGCAGCCATCCTCACAATGCGCTTCATACCACTTCTCCTCACATTCGGACTACTGGCTTCTGGCTTCTGTCTGTTAGTAAGTCACATCGGACAGCTCGACCCACAGATATCCCATGTCATGCCAGTGCTCAATTCGCCTCTGCTCTCTATCCACGTCAGCATCATCATGATGGCATACGCACTGCTTGCTCTCACCATGCTATGCAGTATATGGGGACTTATCAGGAAACAAGAAGAAGCAGAACGTATGCGACATCTGTCCCTTGTACTGCTTTATCCTGCCATCACCTGTCTCGCCTTCGGCATCTTCATCGGTGCCATCTGGGCTAACGTCAGCTGGGGTTCATACTGGCAGTGGGACCCAAAGGAGACGTGGGCTCTCATCACCTTCATGATATATGCCGTGCCCCTGCACAGCAATTCATTGCCTGCATTCCGCAATCCGCGTTTCTATCATCTCTATATGATATTCGCCTTCCTCTCCGTCCTCACCACCTATTTCGGAGTCAACTACCTCCTCGGAGGCATGCACAGCTACGCGTGAGAATTATACGTAACCCACCTTGCCCCGTGCCTTGCCGTCCCACTGGAAGTGAGCGACATCCTCAGTGGTTACCGTGCGCTCACCACCTGACTGTGCCAGTCGCAGTTGGGCAATGTGGGCGATGGTCTGCGACAGGTGCAGAATGGTTCGGGCATTCACAGGCGAGTCTTTTGTCTCGCTCGATTTTATGTTTTCTATGTATTTCTGCAGCGTCTTTCCTGCCTCAGGCTCTATGCCTATATGATTCTCTTTGTCAAGCAGGAAAGAGAGAATGTCAAACAACTCTCGTTTTGTGTAGTCGTCAAACACCACTGCATTGCCGTATGATGCTATTCCGTGTGTGGCAAGGTTCTGTGCTATCATGTCCTCTGATGCCTTAATCTGTGCTATCACCAAGGCAGTGGTCTGCTGGTTCTCACGTATTTTATTCAGTATCCACATCCTTATGTGGTTCAGATTTATGTTTGATGTATTTGGTGCATCCATATCAAGGAACAGCAGTCCGTCCTTAGCCTCTTTCACCACCCGTTCCAATACCAGATAACTGTCTGTGCCCATCAGTTCCTCGGCATTGATGCAGATGGTGTGACCACGTTTCAGTATGCCCAGTCCGTGCAGTATCTTGCCCAGTATCTCAGCTACCGTACTCTTTCCTGTTCCCGTCTTGCCTATGAAGTCCCAACACAGGTTCTGTGGTGTTATCTTCAGCAGTCCTTGCTGGTGGTTTATCTTTGATATGGTGGTATAGTTGCGCAAAGCCTGCTTGGCGTTACGCAGTCCCACCATGCTGTTCAGTCTTTCCAGAGCCTCAGACAGTATCGACTCATCCATTTCTTTCGGAGTGTATTCAGAGTTCTTTACGTCAGGTATATCGCATTCCTCCACTGTGGTCAGTTCCTCCATTGTCAGGTTGCTGTCAGCCTTTTCTAACAGTCTTCTGCTCATGGCAGGAATGATGTGCGACTTCACCAGTCGGGTTACAAACCTTCCGTTGCCAAAGTGCTCGTCCTTGTTCTCATACTCATGTATAATGTATTTTGCCATCTTCCTCTCTGCCTCAGCTGATAGGGTGTAGTGCTCTTCCTCCAACACATTTTTTCCTATCTGCATCAGTTGGTCAGGCGTGTAATCTTCAAAATTAAAGATATATGGGAAGCGGCTCTTCATGCCAGGATTCGACTCCAGCATCCTTTTCATCTCGTTGGTGTATCCTGCGAGTATTATAATCATGTCGGTATCCTCGGCACTAAGGTATGTCAGCAGGGTCTCTATCACGCGCATACCGAAATCCTTTTTGCTTCCGTCATTATTAGCTTCTGCCAGATTGTATGCCTCGTCGATGAACAGTACTCCTCCAGCAGCTGAGTTGATGGTGTTCAGCGTCTTTTTCTCCGTCTCTCCTATAAACTCACCAACAAGTTTTGAACGTTCTGTTTCCACCAGATGTCCTGACGACAGCACCCCTATGCTGTGATATATTTCGCCAATGTATTTCGCCATAGTGGTTTTTCCCGTTCCAGGGTTACCCGTAAACACCATGTGCATGGGTGGCATCTTATTATACATTCCCTTGGCTGCCCTCAGTTTATTCAGTTTCACCAGTGCCGTGTGGTCTATTATCTGTTTCTTTATCCCGTCCAGCCCTACGAGCGAGTTCAGTTTCTCCATAGCCTCCTTGGCATCTGGCACGCTCAGCGCGGGCAGGTCTTCTGGCATTATGATACACAGGTCAGTATCTTCGCCTTTATCTCGATGGCTCATAATTCTCCTTGCCATCTTCGGTATGATTTCCTTATCAAGCAGGTTGTTCAGATAGATAGTGTTCTTGAAGTTTGTGCCCCGCTGTTTATACACTCCGTCTAAATATACCTTAAGTTTTTCCTCAGTATCAGATGCCAGCACATAGTTGTGTTCGGTGGCATAGTCCAACACATATTCTATCATGCAGTCTGGTGTCAGGTCGTCAAAATGGAAGATGTTAGCAAACAGTTCATTCGCCTTCTCGTTTCCCTTTATCAGTTCTATCAATCTGTTGCGTCTGCCCGATAGCGCCACTATACAGTTTTTTGCAGACGACATTTTTTCACACAGCACCTCTATGCCGTTATTACGTCCCACATTGCCCTTCATGCTAAGAGCATCAGCATGTGTAATATACAGCATCTTGTTGCTCTGGCACACATCCTTCAGAGAACTCTCAAAACCATCAGTAGAGTCAAACAGTTCCTCGGCACTTATCTTCTCATACTCACTTATGTTGAAATTCTCGCACACCAGTTTATGTATGACACTCACTGCATCATCCATCCCTGCACCGTCGTTGCCCGTCAGTACATAGTGCTGCAACATATTGCTCAGCCCCAGGCCGTGTACTATTCTCGCCTTGTTAAATCGTATGGTGTTTTCTAAGTCCTCCAGATGTTTCTTGAAATCAGCAGGTGCAAAACTCGTCAGATTCATATATATACAGTGTTTTATATAGGGTTACGTTGTTTAGGTTGTTACAAAGGTAGATAATTTTTCGCTTATCATGAAATTTTCGTGTCACTAAATGTTTATTATTCGAATATTTTGATTATTTTTGCA
>Ga0326511_10004062_pt1 | contig 11729 bp, 11 predicted proteins | sample 0_2496_0518_D_FD_203701 | JGI IMG/M metagenome (GOLD analysis project Ga0326511, IMG submission 203701) | Bovine rumen microbial communities from UC Davis, California, United States - 0_2496_0518 | ecosystem: Host-associated > Mammals > Digestive system > Stomach > Rumen | place: USA...
TTACTCATGCGCCCCTCCTTATCAGTAGGAACCCTTGGTTTTTGTCGCCTTGTTTGCGCCGCCGGTTGCGCTTGTCTTGCCGCCGCCGGAGGATTTCTTCGCCGTCTGCTTGTTCAGCTTGTAGGAGTAGATCATCTCCGCCGCCGTCTGCTGGTCGATCAGTCCCTTCTGCTGCCAGCCCTTCACGAGCGCGAGCAGATTCTCCGTGCTCATACCGCCGTTGGCCTCGCTGTCAAGCTGCGCCCAGTATTTTTCAGCGCTTGCCAGCGTCTTATAGTCCTCCAGATAACTGGTGTCCTTCTTGCCGCCGGTGAGATTGTATGCCGCCGTGCCCTTCTGCGTGTTCTTTCCTGCGCCGGTTGCCGCATAGGTGGAGCTGTCGCTGCTCCCGCTTCCGAGATCGTAGCTTCCGCTCCCGCTTCCGCCGGATCTGCCTCGTCTGCCGCTGCCACCGCTTCTTCCCGACCCGCCACCGCTGCTAAAAGACGCCGCAGCCAGCGCTTGCTCATACGCTGCTTTCAGCGCATTCGCCTGTCCTCTCGTCATTCCGGCAGCTTTCAGCTCGTCGTCCGTCGGCGTGTAGCCGGTGGAGCTGATCAGATTCGTGAGATAAGTCAGCGAGTCCTGCTCCCGCGCGTAGGCGTCCTGCTGTCTGGTGTAGTCCGTCTGCTCCTGCATCAGACGCCGGTTGTATACCGCGTCCTCGTCCGCCAGCTCCAGATTCAGCCGGTTCGCCCAATTCTGATAGTCACGGTTGTACGCCGTGTCCGCCGCGCCGGCGGCAATGTTGTACTGATTTAAGAGCGCGCTGCCCTCGTCCTGCCATCTGTCGTACGCATCGCCGTAAAGCTCCGGCAGCACGTCGTTGAGCCGCGCAAGGTATGCGTCGTAGCTCTGCTGCCCCGCCTGCTGTGCGTAGGTCGATCCGTAGCCGCCAGTCAGCGCCGCCGCCTGCCCCATCGTGTCGCGCATAGCCTGCTTGCCAAGCGTGGTGTACTGGTCGCGGTACTGCTGATACAGCGGGTCGCTCTCTGCGTCGTAGCTGAACGTGCCGCGATTCATGATCTTGTCAAAGATCGCGTCCTGCTGTGCCTTCGCCGCCGTGTATTCCGCGTTCTTTGCCGGGTCGTAGCTGTACCGGTTCTCCGGCAGATATCTGCTGTAGAGATCCGTATAGAGACTGGTGTCCAGCCCCTTGCCCGTGATCTTGCTGTTGCGCTGCTGCTCATACCGCGCCGCGCCCTGATAGTCGCCGCGGTTCGCCGCGTCCTGCATCAGCGCCATATAGTTCGTGTTGTCATCATAGGCCGCGCTCACGGGGTTTGCCGTCCGCGCCGCCTGCTGCGCCTGCGCCTGATTCACGATCTGATTTTTCGCCGTGTTCAGCACACTCGCAGCTTTCTTTTTCAGATCAATCGTTACCGCCATTTTGTCCCTCCTGCTGCGCTCTCTCCAGATCCTCGACTTTGGAGATTACGCGGTTGATTGTGTCCGCCAAGCGGAAGAGATATTTCCGCCGCTGCGGTAAAGAATTTAATCATAGTAGCCCTCGATCTTGAAGATATACGGATAAGCGTCCGTGTTGTTCGTTGCCGCTGTGCCGTACAACGTGGTTGATCTCAGAACAGCAAACTTGGTCTTGTCGCCAGACACCGCGCAAGTAATCAAGCCGAGTCGGTTTGTGTCATTCGGATTTTGGACAACCGAAGAACCAATAAATGCGTTCTGCGACACCGTTTCTTTTGCACGGTCATCCAAAGACATCTCGATGATAGATGCCGGGGTGATAGAGGAATCCGCTGATAATGAGCCTGTCTTTCTGCCCGCCCTTACATAAATCTTAATACGCTTGAACGGTGTCAGATCGAGGTCAGTCAATTGCCACGCGAGATTTGCCGAGATGTTTGTGTTCAAAGCCAGAAGCCCTTGCAAGGCATCCTGTACTTCCCAAACCACAACGGGCTTGCGATGACAAACTGGTTGAGGCAACATATGCTTTCCCGTCCGATTCGGTGTACAGCATAACCTCTAAGCCGAATTGCGTTTGACGGAAAAACTGAATGTATACGTCGCTTCCGTCGTCGTTGTAATCCGCGTAGAACCACTTGCGTTTGAGCGATCCGTAGCTGTTTTGCACAACCGGCAGCTTTCCTTCGTTCAGCGCGGAAAGAATTGTCGAAGAGTTGATGCCGCCTGCGAAAGTGAAATGGTGGTCGGCAGTGTCCGCGTGAAACTCCGCCGGGATGTCGTAGATCACATCCGCAATCTCCTGCAACGCCGTGTCAGCTTTGCCCAAACTTTCCTGCACAGCAGACGCAAGGTCAGACTTTGGGATGCCGCCGGACGGTTTTGAATAAGTGCCCTTTGCGTTCCAATCTGCCGCAGACGCGATGTCGGAATCCGGAATTCCACCGCTTGGTTTGCTGTACGTTCCCGTGTTCTTCGTGAATCCCCAACCGCTGACGGTCTGCTCCGTCACAGCCGCAGGAATCACAGTGCTGTCCGGCAGTGCATGAACGTCCGACGCTCCGAGAGAAACAGCGCCGGTCTGCCCGTTCACGCTTGAAACAGGCGCGGTATAAGTGCTCGGCTTCGCGCCGACGTCAGCCGCGTCCAGAACGACCGCGCCGGTCTGACCGTTGACAGATGTAACAGCAGACGAGCCTCCGCCGCCTCCGTCGGACGTGCCCTCAATATCATCCACGCGCGCTGTCAGCCGGTTGATGTAGTCCGTTAATCGGAACAGATACTGCCGTATCTGCAAATCTCTCTCCGGCGCTCCGCCGTAAAGCGGTTCCGGGTATATCATCCGTTCTGTGCCGTTCACAGCACCACGTCACTTCCTTTCAGCGTCCGCTTTGCCAGACTGTAGAGCCGCATCTCGCCGCGCCCATTGAGCCGAATACGGAAGTGATCGCATCGCCGCGGTCGCACAGGGATCATGATGCTTCCGGTGCCGCCGCCGGTCACGGTTCCCTGCTCCTCCCATTCCCCGGAGGAATCGTATTCAATGCTCACGGTCATCCTCGCGCCCTCCGGCAGCGTCAGCCGCAGATCGAAGCGGGAGACGTATTTCTGCTCCACGGTCTGCCATCCGATCAGCCCGGACGTGCAGTTCCAGACCACCTCTTCCTCCGTCTCCGCCGTGCCTTTCACGCCCGCGAGATCCCACAGGATCGTCTGCAGCGTCTCGCTCTGGTGTGGCACGGAGAAGTGACCCATGCCGGCGCTGATTGCGCAGAAGCTGTCGCCCTCTCGCCCAAAGGCAATGCTGCCGTTTTCTCCGTCAATTGGCTTTTCCTCGTGCCAGATCCCGTGCTTTGTGTCGTAGGTGTAGAGCCGGTCTGTCATCGTGTCGTCGTCGTTGAGCCGGAAGACATAGGCATAGAGCTTTCCCCGCCATCCGCCGAAGCTCGCGTACTCGCAGCGGATCTTCCCCAGTGGCTCGCTGATCACGACCGGCGTCGAGCCGTCGTACCGGCAAATGCCCTCGCGGCTCATGTAATAAAGATTCCCGTCCAGCACGCACAGACTGTTGTCGCATCCCTCGTGCACGCCGAGAATCGGGCTGTCTACGATCTGGTGTGCTCCCGTTGCGCTTACATAGATCTTATGGACGTGGTTCTCTTTGAAGAAATGCGGCTTTCCCTGATAGCTCACTGCGCCCGTCCACTTCCCGTCCGTGCCGACGGAGGCGGCATAGCTTGCCATGCTCGTGCCGTCGTAGTTTGTCCAGCTCTTGAAGTCGCCCAACTCGGAGGCGTAAATCTCGTTGACCATCTTTGTGACGGTCTCGCCGTTCTCCTCCACTTCCTTCTCGCCGTAATAGCAGCCCCACAGCCGGTTCTGACTCTCGATCACATAATCCATTTTCGGCATGTTCTCGATCTTTCCGGTCTCACCGGTCGCCGTGTTGAACCACTGGTTGATACCCAGCACGATGATGTAAGAGCCGAAGCTCACCATTCCGGTTGGCCATTCGTCCGGCCATGTGAAGTGCAGCACAGCCGCGCCGACGTTCTGCGGATTGTTCGTCACCCAGCAGGCAAGCTCTTTCGGCGTCCTGTCGTTCGGATACCAGTCTGTCTCAAACACACGGCTCTCGATCCACAGCACCCAGAGCTTTTCCTTCTCCAGCACGGAGATGATGCTGCCGTCATAGGCTGCCGCTCTGCTCCGCTTGCCGCGCACGCTGAGCATCGGATATCGGTCTGCGCTCATGTTCAGCTCGCTCGACCATTCTCCCTCGCTGATCTTCTCCGCCGTGTTTAGCCCGCCGAAGACGTCAATCACTTCCTGAGCCGCGTCGTACGCCTGAATCGTCGGATAGATTGCCATAATTGCCCTCCTCAGACCTTCCACGACAGCCCGCACGGCAGGGGCTTGTGCCGCTCGTTGTACCATTTGGCGAATCTTGTGTAGCCATCGTTGTAAAGCGTGATCGCGGCGTTGTACTTCATCGTCTCCTGATTTTCCTTGGCGATCCGCGCCTGCAGGAAGTTGATGTAAACATCCTCCGCGAACCGATCCGGCACAATCAGCTCGCTGTCCGCCTCGCCCGTCGGCTTGCTCCGGCAGCACCACCCCATGTGCGTCAGGATGATTTCCTCCCAGATCTGCTGCTCGCACATCATCAGCCATCTGCTCAGCTCCTCGTCCTTGTAGAGACTTGGCGTCAGTCTCTTTGTAATTTCCAATGCTTCCTTGAAAAGCATGTCGTTTCCTCCTCATACGGAAAAGCGCAGCCGAACCATTGCCCGGCTGCGCTCTCTCGCGCCCTGGTTACTGGGCGGCTTTTGCGTTGTCGATCATTACCTGCTGCATGCGGTAGCGGTGCTCGTCTGCGAGCCGGGAGCGTTCGATCTCCTCCGCCACGAAGCGCGGAACACGCTGCGTGCTGCCTCTCGGCATGATCCAGCGGTTGTCGTTGATGCTCACAACAAAATTCGGGTCGTCGCGGTTGCCCACAGGGATGTGGACTTCCACCAGATCCTCGCTGCTCTGCAGCTCAGATGCGTCTTTTGCCTTGGTTGCCATATCTGCGCTCCTTTCGGGTTACCCCTCCCGGAGAGCCGGGAGGGGATCAGATTGCTGTCAGGTGGCGTTCTCGGTGTAGTTCGCCACGTCGGACGCGCTGTACTCGCTCGTGCTCATCACTCGCAGCACGCGCTCCGGATAGAGGATTGTCGCGCCGTTGGACTCAAACTTGTAGCCCACGGTGCTGAACTGGTCGAGCGGGCCGCCGGTGCCGCTCTCGCTCTTGTCGTGAACGATCATCTGCAGCGCGCCGCCCTCGGCATCGATGATGCCGAAGCCGTCCTTGCCGAAGAAGTAGGTGGCGTAGGTCACGCCGCTGTCCTTGTTCTGGTAGAGCGTGCCGCCCAGAACCGGCGCGAAGGTGTTCTCAATGAAGCGCACGCCGTGCAGCTCACCGATCTCGCCGTTGAAGATCTCGGTCGTCGCGGCGTACTTGTGCGCCTCAATCCACTCGTCGGAGCTGCGCAGGTCGTAGGCGACGGAGGGATGAATCACAGCGACGTACTTGCCGTTGATGGTGGGCACCTTGTCCTTCTTCAGCTTGGTGGCCGCGCGGTTGACCGTGTCCGGCGTCAGCTTCGCCCAGCCGTTGGTCGCGGAAGCGCCCATCTGAGCCGGGGAAGTCGGCTGCGTCACGGTGCTGCCGTTGACGTTCTGCGCATAGAGCACATTGGTGTTCACGAGAAGCGCGTCGCGGATCAGAGCCTCCTGCGTCTCCGCAGCGGAAGCGCCCATCTCCTCGGTCGCGCCGAGAATCATGTCGTCCAGCGCGCGCATCTGCAGCACGTCGGAAATCGTGGTGTAGGTGCCGTACTGATCGATGGAGCCGGTCAGCGTACTCACGCCGAACTTCTGGCCGGTGGGGATGACGCCCTCAATCAGCTTCTGTGCGCGGGCGAAGGTGTTGAAACGACGCCACTCGACGGTCTTGCCGCCGTTCTTCGGCAGGCGCTGCTTGCGGCCGAACTGGGCGTAGCGGGTCTCGACGCGATAGTTTTCCAGCAGCCGGGTGTCGTAGAACACCTTCAGCTCCGGCGCGAGCGTGTGCTGCGCGTCGAAGGCGGTCGGCGTGCCGTCATATGCGTTGACATACTGGGTCGTGGTGTTCACGAGCGTACCGGCGTCCGCGAACATCTGAAGACCGAAGTTTCTGAGAATATTGGTCATGTTAATCGCTCCTTCTTAGACCGTAGGGGCGACCTGCGGTCGCCCGCAAACCTTGTCTCGGAACGCTTTTGCCTCACCCGTAGAGCATCTCCGGCGTGATTAATTCGCCGGATCTTGCCCTGCTGGCAAGCTCCTCCATGCGCTCCTTCGACATGTGTCTGATGCTGTTCATGTCTCTCTGCGGAGCGTCGCCGGCGCGCTTGGTGCCGGTCTCGTTCGGGCGAATCTGCCCTGCCTGAATGCTTCTGGAAATGTTCTGCATGCTCGTCTGCCGTGCTGCGCTCAGCAGATCCTCGCGGTGGACGGCGAAGTATGCGTCCTCCACGCTCAGACCCACGCCGGGCGCGGTCAGTCTGGCAAAGGTGTCATTCTCCAGCTCCGTGTCCAGATCAAATCCCGGATACTTCGCCTTGAGCGCGTTCCCCTGCTCATACAGACCGGCAAGATGCTGCCGCACTCGCTGCTGCTGCTCGTTCATTTCCATGTCGCGCTGTCGTGCAGCCTCCAGAGCCTCTGCTCTGTCGAGCTGTTTTGCCACGTCCACGCTCACGCCCATGTCCACGGCTCTCTGCTGGTAGTACGAATCGTCGTCCAGCATCGCCTTGGACAGCGCAGCGTAGTCCATCTGCGCCGGGTCCATCCCGTAGTGCCGCGCCATCATCTCCAGCGCCGGAGCCATCGCTTCCATTGCTTCGGATGATCCCTTGAACTTTGCCACCCTGCGGCTCACCATGCGCTCCGCCTCGGCGTTCAGATCCGGATCGGCTTTCAGGATTTCCTTCAGGCTTTGCTTTTTCCCCTGCTCCGCTGTCGGCGCGGCGTCCGCCGTCTGCCCCTGCTGTGCCTTCGGCGTCCCGTTGGCGGCAGGCGCGTCATACGCCCGATTTTTCAGAGAGTCCTCCGGCACGCCCATCGCTCTGAGCCTGTCTCGGATTGTCTCCGTCTGTCCCTGCCCGGCGTCGGCAGGCGTTACGCCCGAATCGGCAGCGCCCTCTCCGCCTGATGCCGCGCCGCCGTCGCCGCCGCCATCCGCAAAGAGCTGAAGCCGCCAGAGTTTCCAAATTCGCATAAGGATGCCTCCTCAAATTCTGTGGGTTACGCCCACGGCTCGCCCGACTTAATGGGAATTGTCATGGTCAGGGCGTATGGGCGGGGCTTGCCCCGCCCGTCGCCGGGTATGAATACCCGTCCGCACCACGCCCTGCCTCCTCTTTCGAGGATGGAGCCGCCTGTGTGACTCGAACACACGACCGGCTGATTACAAATCAGCTGCTCTACCAACTGAGCTATGACAGCACATGAGCCGGATTTTCACCGGCGACGCTTGTTTCAGCAGACGACCGTCGAGTGAGGAGAAAAAACAACAAAAGCCCCGCTCCGGCCAGCGCCCGTGCTGCGGAAAGGAGGTGATGTACACCTGAAACCAGTCCTAGCATATAAAATCAGGGATGCGTTCTGTATGGCGCACCCCTGAAATTTTTTTATTCGTATTTGTCAGCGAGCATCAGATGCTCCGGGTAGTCCCCGGCAAGCAGCTTAAAGCCCGTCCTTGCGAAGTCAAAATACGCAGCAGACCGCTTGTCTCCGTGGATTTTCGCGTATCCGTCCCGCATCTCAATTACTCGTTCATGGCTCACACTGTCCACCAGCTCCGCGAGCGTAACAGTCAGGATCGTCGCCGCCGCGCAGACGAGATCCTCACCCTTCGGCGCGCTGCCGCTGTGTCCCTCCACGGTGACGGTGTGCTTCTGCGGCTCGTATGTCACTTTGATCACGCCGCGCCGCCTCCCTCTGTCGGGACGGTCGCACCTCTCGCCGTGTTGCGCGCATTGATCATGTGCGTCGGCTCGGTCTGTTCCGCCGGCATCGCGCCCGATGTGCCTCCCGTCGGCGTCATCGCGCCGCTTCCGGCCTGTGCCGCGATCTGCTGGAGCTGTGCCATCGCCTCCGCGTCCTGATATTTCATCACGACCGCCTGCGCCCACTGCATCACGTTCTGCAGCATGTCGAAGATCGTGCCGTTCTGCTGAATTGTTTTGATCAGATCCTCTCGCCCGTCAAAATCCATCATGCCGAGGCATGCGAGCGCCTGTGTGCTCTGCTCCGGGTTAAAGAATCCTGCGCCGTAGAGCTGCAGCGCAAGATCATTATTCGCCATCTTGCTGTATGCGCTGCGCTTTTGCGGCACGACCTTGATGTCGAATACCGGCATCCGCAGACCGTCCGGCTGTCCGTCCGCGCCGGTGAGCACCTGCGGCTGAATCCCAGTGTTGTCGTAGGTGACGAAGGCTTCCTCGCCCATCTGCCCCGTGATCCGGAAGGAGCGAGGCGCGTCGTAGAACTGCCGCACCAGCTCAATGCAGAGATCCACGACCTCCTGATAGGCGTCGTATCCGCTCGTCGCCGTGTCGCGGCTTGTCTTTCCGCTCGCCTCCTGCAGCGCCGCAATGGCGGAGGCCGCGGTCACGCCGCTCGGCGTCGTGCCGGTCGCCGCGTCCGTATTGCCGCTCGTGTCTCGCAGCTCATTGATCGTCTGATCGAGAAGCTGCAGATAGTTTCCGTCCAGATTGCAGTGCTCAATCACGCGCACATTTCGCTCATCGCTGCTCTGCACATCCACCAGCGGCACGTCCGGGTCGAGAAACTGCTCCCGATTCACGCCGCTGCCCTGCGTAATGAAGTATCGCGGAGACGCGCCTGCCTTCGCGTTCTTCACCATTGCCGTCTTGAGAATGTCAATCTCCATCTGCGGCGTCATGCAGAGATCCACGAGGCCATAGCCCGCCACGCTCTTCTCGATGGGGAACATCGCGTCGAAGACATACGGGTACTTCCCGTGGTCGTAGATGCCGCGCTCCGCCGTCTCCGGCTCGTTCTCAGAGGCGTAGAGAAGCTGCCCCGGCGTAAACTGCGCCAGATGCAGGATGTGCCCTCTGTGGTAGTACACGCTCACAAACGGCGTCTTATTCTCCCGATCCTGGTTCGTCTGTTCCTCCGGGAACACGCCCGTCACCAGATCATTGGACAGCGTTCTGTCCTGCAGCTCCGGGAATTCCTCGCGCAGAAGATCCTTGTCGATATAGTTGACCTCAAAGACATAACGTGAATCCTGGATATCCTCAATCCCCGGCTCCCAGTACAGCGTCAGCAGATTCGCCTGCAGCACGCTGATGTCGCCGAGGCCGTTGAGCTTCGCCGCGTCCCAGATGACCTTGTATACGCCGGTGCCGAATTTCAGCTTGGAGTACCACGTTTTTGAGTAGGTGCGCTGAAACTTCTCCCGCTCCAGCACACAGGGGATGATCGCGCTCAAGCGTTCAGCCTCCTGCTTGTCTCCCGGCTCGCGCGGCAGAATGTTCGGTTCCGGATAGGAGTCCATCGCGTCGGCGTGCTTGCTCTGGATCACGTTGTGAAGCCACGCGCTCTTGCTTTTGTAGCCCGGCGCGTTGTTTCCGCCGTTTCTCACGACCTCACGCTGATTGCGCAGCCGCCACCATTCCTCCGCGCTCTGGATTCTGGTGTCCAGCTCCGCGCGTCCTGCTCGGTATTTCCACAGAATCTCCAGCCATTTCTTCACGCTGTCGTTCGTGATCGGCGCGCGCACGATGTTTTTCTCCTCCTCGCCGCTCAGAACAGTCTCGCTTCTGTATTCGTCCATTTACACCTCTCCAATCGTAGGGGCGGCCTGTGGTCGCCCGCAGGCCGTTATCTCCTGTGCTGATCCAGAGGATCGCTTAACGGTATCTTTTCCTCCGGTTTCACCATCGGCGCAACCGGTCTTGACATGCACATATATCGCCACTCGTCGCTCACATGGTCTTCCATGCTCGTGTCCAGATCCTCCGGGATCGTCTCGCTGTACATCATCTGCGGCACCGTGCGGATGAACGCCTTGCAGTTGGAGAAGACATACATCCTTGGGTATCCGTTCTCGTCAAACTGCAGCCGGTAATGGCACTGCATCCATCCAGGAATCCGCGCGTGATCGCCCGGCTCAAAGTAGATCTGATACTTCTGCGCCGTGTCTGCCACGCTCTCGCCGCCGCTCTCGTCCCAGATTGCCGGGTCTGCGACGCCGCGGATCTGCTTTCCTTTGAGCCACTGGTGCGTCGTCTCAATCTCCCGAATTTTTTGAAACTGCTGGTCCGGCGTCCACTTCACGCCCTCGTTTGGCTCTCCCGTGCAGCCGTACAGTTCCAGTATCCGGTAGAGCACGCCGTCATAATCCATTGCCCACCATGCGCAGCTGAACGGTCTGCTGTAGCCGAAGTCATAACTCCGGAAAATGGACCAGCCGCGCCGGTCTCCGGCGTTGAGATCCATCGGCTCGATCACATGCACCCACCGGTGCTGCTTCTTTGCCTCGTCCGGCGTCAGCCCGCTCTTTGCGCAGCCGTCCAGATCCGGCTCGATGCGGAAGTCCTCGAAGAACTGTCCCTCGTAGACGTCCCATCTGCCCTCCAGCCACGCCGCGCGCAGCTTCGGCGGCAAATTCTTCAGCTCCTCCAGATACTCCGGCTGCATCTCCATGAGCGCGTCGTTGTCTGTTACGAGCGCCTGCACAAATCCGTAGTCGTCCGGATTCTCCGCCTCCGTGAAGTCCCGGTCGATGAACAGGCGCTTGATGTATCCGTGAGACGCGCCGCCGGGATTGCAGGTGTAGTACGTCCGCTTCGGCAGATCGTTCGCGCCTCGCACCGCCAGATTGATGTGCTTAATCCAGCTCTCCTGCAGCTGTGTTGCCTCATCCAGAAACACGATGTCATACTCCGCGCCCTGGTACTGCATCACGTCGCCGTCATTGTTGCAGTATCCGAAATGGATCGTCGCCCCGTTCGGGAAGGTGAAGCACTTCTCCTGCCGGTTGTATCTCGCAATGCCGTGCAGCAGTCCGATCATGGGATCGATGTGGTTGTTGCGAAGCTCCGGGAACGTCCGTCGCACGATCAGGATCTTGATGTTCGGCCACCGAAGCGCAAGCCTTATTGCCTTGTATCGCACAGCCCAGCTCTTGCCGCCGCCTCTCGCGCCGCCGTATGCGCTGTGCCGGTGCTTGTCCCGCAGGAAAAGGCGCTGCTTTGCGCTCGGCACGCCCAGCCATTCGTTGACGTTGCGTGTAAATCCAGCCGCCGGCGTCATTGGTCAAAGTCCTCCGCGTCCTTCGGCACGATGATCGTGATCCCGTCGGCAGACGGATTCGCCGCGTCAGCCTTCTTCTTCTCAATCTCGAGCCGTGCCAAATTGATGTCCCGCTGCTCCCTCTGCGCCATCGTCGGCAGATCATAGAAGTCGCGCACCATCGCCGTCAGATCCTTAAGCACCGAGACGGTATCCTTGAGTGCCCTGGTGTCGATCTTCTCAAACACCTTCTCGCTCGTCTCGCTCATGCCCTCACCGATGCCCTCCGACACGATGAAACGGTTGTACTGCTGCTCGTCATTGATTGCACGCAGGGAAATGTCAATCAGCTTGTTCGTGGCGTCCATCAGCTTGCACAGCCGGTTCGCATCCTGCTGCTGTTGTTT
>Ga0326511_10004065_pt1 | contig 11723 bp, 8 predicted proteins | sample 0_2496_0518_D_FD_203701 | JGI IMG/M metagenome (GOLD analysis project Ga0326511, IMG submission 203701) | Bovine rumen microbial communities from UC Davis, California, United States - 0_2496_0518 | ecosystem: Host-associated > Mammals > Digestive system > Stomach > Rumen | place: USA: California...
AATAAATCATCAGATACTTGTTTTATCAGTTTGAATTTATTTGCAATACGATGTCCTGAACGATCTTTCTTTATCTCAATAGCAAGTTGTTTCTTTGGAAAAGTAATTTCATAATTTACACCACCATCTATAGATTTGTTTTTCCAATCCTTAATATATGATTCATCTTTGTATTTGAACAACATCTTTTCAAAATCTTCGTATGAAACATCTGCAGGAAGATCTGTAACAACCATTAAATCTTTAGATTGGTTAAATTTCCATTCACCATAATTAAACCAATTACCTTCTTCAAATCTCCAATTTTCTTGTTTGATTCCACGAAGGTATGGTCGTATTATAGTCTTTATCTTTTCCTTTTTATCGGCTCTTGCATTTAACACATCTTTACATGCCTCAATAATATCTAAAGGATTGTATGCTTGATTATGCATTGAATAACCTACCGCAACACCAATATTATTCTTACAAAGTATTGTAGGGATAATTGGGAGATATGTCATAGGTTCAACATATTGTCCTTCTTCAAATACAAAATCTAATAAATCATAATCAGTCTTATAAATCAAATCCATATATTTTGAATGCTTCACATAAAGATAACGTGGGGCACCAGCTGAATCAGGATCTCGTAATGAACCTACTTGAGAATCTGATTCTAATGGATTTAAGTTATCATTAAAAGATTTACACATATTAACTATAGTTCCATTAAGCGATATATCACCGTGAGCATATAAAGACACTCTCATTGCATCACCTGACAATGCCAATAGTTTATATAGTTTACCATCTTTTGTTGTTCCTGCCAAACTTGCATGCATAATTTTACGTGCTCCAGGTTTAAATCCATCAATGACTGAAGGAATTGCACGTTCTTCTAATACAGAAAATGCATAATTAAGATATTCTGTATTTAAAAAATTAGTTATAGTACGTTTCTGTATTTTTTCCATATAAAATAAATATAGTAAAATTTAATATGAAATTAAAAGCTGTACCTTTGGTACAGCTTAATTATCTTCTCCAATATATTCTGGATTTGGTAGGGTTTGTCCACTTAATCCTTTTGCATCTTCATCTAATGTTGTTACGTAATTTTCTGAAATTGCCTTGATAGCATCTTCTATAAATTCATCTTTATACTTATATGGGTCTTCATCAAAATCTTCAGGAACATTTATGTACAATATGCAAGAACGATCATAACTAATCATTGGGTACATACAAATATTGTCATCTTTAGAAGTTATGTATAGTTCATCATAGCCTTTAAATGTACAATCAATTAATGAGAAAAAACTATCATCTAATATAAATGAACAATATTTAGAATCTTTAAAATGTTCAAATGCATTATTAGCAATCTTTATAAATAAATCAATATGCTCATATTCAGGATATTGTTTAACTAATTTTAAATATGTATCTAAATCATTATTAAGATATGCAGAAATTAATAATATTTTTTCTAATTCTTCCATATTTCATTTTAATTTTTTATAACATGTTCGTACACTCACATGTGAACGAATAAGCTCCTCTTCCATGTAAGGACACCACATATTTAAAGTATTATTCCAAAGCACCATTTATCATCTATATTAGAATCTCTTACATAAAGATCAATACATTTAGAATATTTCTGCTTAACACAAACACCTATTTCTTTATGAATTGTTTCTCCATCTTTTAAGTAATACACTTCTACTTTTTGGTAAATATATGGATGAGTATATATTACAAATTCACTACCTGTTTCAATCCATTCATCTCCAACTGTCTTTTCAATTTTAACATCATAAATATACTTAGGAAGATCCTGAAAATAACCATCCTTTTCATCCATTACAATATCTTTATAAATTATTCCAATATATTTTTTAAGATTCATAGTGTTTTCCAATTTTCATAATCCCACTTAAAAGTATCTGTACATACAATATTATGTTCTATAATTTGCATTAACTTTTTATCTTTCAAATCTAAATCATTAGAAGAAGACCATTTCAAACAATCTATAAGAATTTTTTGCTTACATTCTTCGGTATTGTCTTCCATTAATTCTGTCCCATAAATTGTTTCTAATGCGTTATAAACATCTTTTTCAATTTTACAATACTTAAGTCGTTCTCTTAATAAATAACGAATTATATTGCCTGTACCACAACACGGATCACAAAATGTCTTTGAAAAATCTTTGAATAATTCATCTTGTCCTTCAAAAAGTATGTGACATATTTCAACTGGGGTGAAATCTTCCTGTGTTTTTTGATGTCTTTCTTTACGTTTGTCTGTTATATCCTTTTCAAGCATTTTCTAATTTATCAATAAATTTCTGTACTTCTTCATCTGATACTGAACTTGGACCACATATATATCGCTTAAACCAAGGAGAATATCTTTCATATTTCTTAATAGTTGTTTCAATTAACTTAATTTCTTCATCTGTAAAACCAAACATATCATAAATCTCTTGGTCAGTATATTTCTTATCAACAATCCAAGGAACATAAGGAAGAGAATTATTATGTTGGTCAATTGTCATACAAATATTGATAAACAAAGGAAGAGAATTATTAAATACATAATATTTCCAATTTTCAAGTTCTTGTTTTGTACCAGTTATACATTCTGCTTCAAATTCAGTTTCATGTTTACCTCTATCATATCTATGTAATGGAACTGAGGAAATTGAGTTTTTATATCTATGAAATAATACTGATGTATAATTTTGTAAATGTTTATTAACACCTTGATTTTCAAATATTAAATCATGTTTATTATCTCCCCAATTTATATTATTTGCAATTTGTTGAATATATTCCGAAGAATTTTTTGACCTTTTTGGATCAAACATTGCACATAATTGAGATCCCGCCCCAGAAATTATACCAGCAGATTTACAATAATAATTTCCATTTATTTTTTCAGATTTATTTGGAATATAACGATGATTTTCAACTACATCATAATTTTTAATTTTATTAAATATTGATTTAATAATATTATAAGATCCAATCAAATTAATATCTTCTATTGATGTTATAATTCGTTTTTCACCACATATTATTATATTAAATTTATTATATATATTTGATTTATCTATATATGTAATGCTAAATGGCATATATTGATCTGTTCTAAATTGTATATTATAATTTTCAATAATAACTTTATTTACATGTCCATTAATTCTTTTTTTAAGTTTAACTGCTAAACTATTTTCTTTTGTATATTTACCTTCTTTAAGTTGAATAAGCCAAGTAGATGGTTCAATAATAATCATTTTACCATCTTTTTTAAGTATATTTAAACCAGCTTCAAAAAATTTTAAATGAGTATCACCAGAGTATGGAGGATTTTGTATTATATAGTCAAATTTTGGCATATTATCATTTTTGACAAATGTATTTATATTAATAAAATAGATATTCTTAAAATATTTTTTTAAGCTTTCAACATACCATTTACAAGGTTCATCATCAACAATATATAATGTCAAAATTTCATTTTTATGTTCTTCTATAAACTTTTTATAAAGATTAATATTTGAAATACCACAAAGAAGAACATTCCCTTTAACATTTATACAATTTTTAAAAAGCAAATTATAAATCAAATTACTGTTATAGGAATTCCAATGAAATTTAATTCTAAATTCGTTACTAAATGTCATTTTATGATATATTTATTACAAATATAATATAGTAATTTTGGAATAATATTCAAATTTAATAAGGATAAAATATTTTATCTACATTAATTCCAGATTTATTAATATTAATAAGTATTTCTTTAATTGCACTATAATTTATTTCAATATAATTTTCTATAAAATCTTTATATTCATTTTCATTTGAAGTAATATCATTAATAATTTGTTGTATAATATTTTCTTCATAAAGTTTAAAATTTAATTCTTTACCATTGCAAAAAATATATTCAATATATTTTTGAAGGTTATTTGTTTCTTCTTTTGTTTGTTTTGAATTATTGGAATTTTTTATTCTGTTGTTAATTATTTTTTCAACTTTAGTATTATCCCCTTTATCATTTTCACTTTGTTTACCAATTACATTATTATATAATGGAATATTTGGAAATTTTTCATTAAATAAAGTTAAATCAATTGATTCATAAAGATATTTTACAATCTGATATTTTCTAAAATCAGGAGTAAACATCATTTGTTTAACCTCTTCATATTGTAATTTTGTTAAAGGATTAATCTCATCGCCGTAAACATTCCAAAATTCAATTTTATCTGATCCAATAATTGAATTAATTATTTGTTCAACACATGTATTTTGGGACTGTGTCGAAAGATCTTTATTTTTGATAATTTCTGTTAAATATGTTGAAGCACAAGGATATCCATATTCAAGTCTAAAATCATAAATATTACATTTAATAGATTCTCCTGTGGGTGTAAATCCTCTTGCAATTTTTTGTGAAATTACATCACCTGATCCACCATTATGAAGAATTAATACATTTTTAACAAATTTATTTGACCACGAACGAATTCCCATCATAGATGTAATAAATATCATTTGTTTCCCATTTTCTTTAGCAACAATTGATTTATTCAACATTTCTTCTTCACAAGATGAATTATTTGTTCCTTTTCTATATTCATCTCCACCATCCATAATAGCAATATCATATTTTGTTTTATCAACAACATTTTCAAGCAAATTTTTAAGAACTGTATGAATAATGTTACCTACAGGTGTATAAATTATCCAATTACCATAAATATCTTTATTAAATGTATTTCTAATACTTAAAAGTGTAGATATATTCTTACGTTTTTTAATACTTTCAACATTTTCAAGATCAAATTGATCTTCATTCATAAAAAATATACTTAACAATTGCTTAATATAATAACGTTCTTTGAAACGACTTGTTCCTTCCTCAAAACTAAACATATCTGTCCAATTTTCAACACAATTTTTAGGTGCAATTCCAAGTTCAGCTATTTTAGAATTATCAAGAATATACCAATTAATACCGACAGGATTTTTACGAATTTCAGATTTATGAGTTTTACAAAACCAATTGATTCTTTCTTGAATAGTCATAGTTATATTATTTAATTTATTATAAATATAATATAGTATAAAAATAGAAAAAATTAAATATAATTTATTTTTTATTTTGTAAAAGAATATCATACAAATAATCTTTTACCCATATATTATAATCTGATTCATCAATAATTTTTTGAATTTTGTTAAAACCTGTACCTGTTGTTATAAATGTATGAGCAATATTATATTCCTTTTTTAATTTTTTTATTTTTTTGATTTGTTCTTCACAATGAGCCCCAAAATCTGCTTCTTCTACAAAAAGCAATTTAGAATATTTTTTGATTCTTTTATCATTTAAAATTTTTATTCTATTTACATATGTATTATCGGTATCACCAGTTAATGCTAAATAAAACATAACATGATTATTTTCATTTTCATTAAGAAAATTTATTATATCATTAACATCAATTTCTGAGTTTAAATCATAAAATCTAAAATAATCATTATAACATTTAATAGTATCAATTGCTTGCTTATAAGAATTTCGTACAGTCCCAACATATGATGTCATAATACTTATTCTATGTTGATAATTAAATATTTCACAAAGAGAAAGATTTGTTCTTGTTTTACCCCATCTTGTGCATAAATTCAATATATTCCAAAACTTATTTGTTTCACTAATATTTTTAAATATATCTATAACAAGTTCTTTAATATCTTCATAAATTGGTTGATCTTTAACAATTGCATTTTTTCTATTAATAATTCTTTCAACCTCATTAGTAAATTTTTTAATGGATTCTTCAGAAAACATTTCATAGTTTTCATCGGTATGATTGCTTTCAGAAGATTTTTGCCATTTATAAGCTCCAATAATATCTTCAGTATTTTGAAGTTCTTTATGTATTGGTTCATCACCATCCGCATAAGTATAAAGAGCAATTACCCACATATATGGTTTTTCCATAGTTTGATAATGTTCATATCTTTGTCTTACACTTCCTTTCATTTTACCTAATTTAAGATAACATTTGCCATCTTTTAAATTAGCATAAATATAAATATTATAAGAATTGTTTTCACAATCATATTTATCTAAAAATGATGATACAAGATTTCCATCATAATAAAGACCTCTGTTTGGATTTTCAAAATCAGAAATTATTTCCCATCCAATACCTGTAAATGTTTTTTCCATATAATTTATATATTTAAATTAATATATAATAAATATAGAATATTATTTAAAAAAATTCAAATAATATATAAAAAAGACAGAACTAATGTTCTGTCTTCTAAATTTATATATATTTTTATTTAGTTATATTTAATATAATCTTTTAATGACATTCTACTAAAACATTCATCTAAAAATTCATCATATTTATTTAGGTTTTGTATACTTTCATTTAAGCTTTCATCCAAATTTGTTAATGCAGAATTAACTTTTTTACCTCTTTCTTTATCTCCACTAAATAAATTTTTTACGGCGTTTTTTAACCTAGTAAGTAATCCACCAGATTTTTCTGCGTCTTCTGCTTTACGTTTTGCTAATGAATAATTTGAAAATATTTGAGGTAATGTTTTTCCATTTTCATCTTTATAATCTTTCTTTATCTTACCGTCTTTATCAATTGCATCAGGATATGCAGCTTTAATTGATTTAATAATTTCCTCTTTAGGATTTTCTAATTTCTTTGCATACTCTTCTTCTTTTTTAGCGAGATATTCATTATCTTTTTCATTTTGTGCAATAGATATATTATTTGTTTTTGAAAGAACATAATTTTTAGCATTTTCTTTTTTATTCATTATATCTGCAATTTCACCATTAGTCAAATAACCAAATTCTCTACGTTCTTCATCTTCTTTTAAGTTTTTATTAGGAATAAATTTATCTTTCCACCAATCTTTTTTCTTTTCAAATGGTGATACTGCCGTAATATTGCATAAATTATTTACCATAGTATGCATCCATTCACCAAGCATTTCTTGAATATCATGTTTATTCATTCCTTTTTTAATTTCAATAAATTCTAATGAATGGAATGCACCTTTTAATGAATACATTTCTTTACGTGGACCTTGTTTATTTGCAGCGGCTATATCCATTCCATAAACATTTGAGAATATTAATACTGGTTGATATCCTGATTCATCATCTTCTTTTGGTTGTTCTTCTGATTGATTATTAGATTGTTCTTCTGGTTCAGGAGATTCAACAGTAACATTTGCATCATCTAATTTATTCTCTACATCTTTTGGTGTTGTATTTATTGTATTTTTATCTTCTGTTTTCTTAATTTGTTCTTTAGTTTTATCATTTATAGATTCATTAAATTCTAATGGAACCCATTCTTTATTATCTATTTGTGTTTGGAATTTATTAGATTGTTTTAAATGATAAACCATTGTTTTATAACATCCAATTATAATTTGTTTTTCATCATCAGATATATCATTTAATTTAGTAGATTCAGCAATCTTTAAAAGATGTTCCTTTAATATTAATACATCAACAAAAACATATTGTAAATTTTCACAATATTTTTTATTTTCATATATAATTGATAAATATGCTGCTGGAATTGCTATATCTTCTTTACCAAACTTATCATTTTTTGGATCATTATCTTTAACTCTTTGTACAATACTTTTATAAGGTTCTGGTTTAAAATCGTCTTCATATTTAAAGTTTGCTGTACTATTTTTTTCATCACCTGATTTTTTATCATATGATTTAGTAAGCTTAAATATAGATCTTAACATCATTTGAGTATTTCCCTTAAATGTATCATCTTGTGATGTTGATTTTTCTTTATGATTTTCTTCATTTTCTTGTTTTACTGGGGTATTTTTAACTACCTTTTCAAAATGTTTTCTTAAGTCTGTTAAATTATTTATTATATCTTTAACTGTATAATCATTTTTTGATTCTTCGGCTTCTTTTATTAAATAATCGTGTAAAGATTTTAATGATAACGATTCTTTACCATCATATTTTTCTTGTTCTTCTTTAGTTAATCGTTTACCATAAATAACAATTAATGGTGTTTTTGCTAATTCTTCTGCATATGGTTTGTGTTCTTTACCATTTTCATCCTTACCACCTTTATCGAAAATTTCTACTTGTTTAATAATTTTTTTCTTTTCATCTTCTTTTAAATCAGAATTTTTAATCTTTTCAATAAATTTCTTATTTTCTTCAGTAATTACTTTTTTAATATTTTCATATGCACTTTTAACTTTATTATTATCTATTTCTGTTGGCTTAACATTTGTTTTTACATCATCCTTACCAACTTCATATATATAATTTTTTGAATCTTTATCACCTAAACGTACTCTAAAACCATTACCCTTTTGTTTAAATGTAATAATAGGTACATCAGTTGCCATAGCTGAACTAAATGGATCAACATCAGGTAAATTCCCACCACCAGTTGCTACATTTTTTGCAATTTCACCTACAATACCAAACCAACCATTTTTACCAAGTAAATCTTTACCAGCAGCAAATTTTACCATTTCACCAGGTAATTCCATAAAACTTACTGAACCGGCACCAGAATCAACTGCATGTAATGAATTATTCAATAAATCTTGTGTTTTTTGTAATACAGATTCATCCATACCAGCAGCTTTTGCTTCTTCAATAAGATTTTTTAACCATGCAGCCTTTGTTGTTGCTGTACCATCAACCCAAACTCTATATATTATTTTATCTTTAAGTTCTCCTGGGGTTAAATTACATAATGATTTAATTTTATTTAATAAATCAGTTGATTTGTTACCATCAAAATTTTTAACTTCATCTTCAATTTCTTTTGTTAATGATTCTGTATTTTCCATTGTTTTCTTAGCAGCCTCAGCAGCGGCCTTACCTTCTTCAATTGCTTTCTTAGCTGCTTCAAATGCTTCTGTACCAGTTGCTTCTTTACAAGCATTCATTATTTCATCATATGCATCACTAATAGATCCACTAAATCCTTTTCCTATCCAACGTATAACAGCAGCACCCATTGCTTCCAATTTATCTGGTTCTATTCCAGTATGTGCTTGGCCAAACATTTGTTTCCATAACTCTCCTGATTCAAATGCCTTTTTAACAGCATCCCCAACTTTTGATATATTACCAGCTATAGACATAACGTTATTAAACCATAAATACCATATAGCCAATAATGCTGCTGCTTTCCATATTTTTTCCCATGTTGTCATAGTATTCCAACTATGAACATAATCCTGTGTTTGTTTAATTAAACCTTTTAATTTTTTAATATTCCATATTACTTTAATTACAATACTTACAATATAATAAATTAATCCACCAGGGAATACTGCTAATACAACACCAGGTAAAACCTTACAAACAAGTAACCAGTTACAAACTTGGAAGAATGCATTCCATAATGGTTTTTGTTTCTTATCTGCATACCATTTACCCGCTTTTGAATTTTGAATCCAATCTACAACACCTTCATTAATTTCTTTACCTAATGATTCAAATATATCACTTTTTGTTATTTTATCAGGATTATTTTTTATATCTATAGCTAATTCATCAGAAATTTCCGCAACCTTATCTTCACCAAATCCTATTTTTTTAGCAATTCCCAATAATGAATCATTAAGTGTTTCAAGCACATCAACAATTTTATTTGCAAATTCTTTTAATGATTTAAAAGATTTTTTCGCAAACATTATAATTAATTCATTAATTTCTTTAATTTTAGTTTTTGCATCATTATAAATCTTTACAACTTTATCTTTACCTTGCTTCCATAAATTAGATACTGCTGCACCTAATTGAAATTCTGCTTCATTTATAGATAATGTATCATTTAATAATCCTTCATAAATATTACATTCATTAAGTAAAACTTCTTTATAATCTTCTAAACAATAAATTAATAAATCACGAGCAGTTTGTTGTTCATCTAATGTAAATTTATAATCATTTTCAGATTCACTAACTAATCCATAAATATGATTATTAAAATATTGATTTGTTTTAAATAAAAGATTATCAATATCTTTACCATGTTCAGTAATTAATTTAGATTCATTAATTATTCTAGTATTATTATCTAATGATTCTTGAACAAATTGCAAGTATTTATTATTATTTTGAGAAATATAATTATTTAAAGATTTCATATATATGTATATTTAATTTTATTTAATATATATAAAAATAAAAAAGAGATAGAATAATTGTTCTATCTCTTATAATTTATTTTAATTTAATGAATTTTTAATTTCATCTGAAGGATTAATTATTCTTCCTAATTTTTTAACTTCTTGCTTTGGAAGTAATACATATTTAGAATCATCACCAAATTGACTATCTCTTTCTTTATATTTTTTAACTAATTCTTTAATATCTTTTTGAGAAACTAATGCAATAGTTTTATCTATATAATCAATAAATGCAAAGAAATTATCATCATTATAAGGATATTCTTTACCTGATGCACTCTTTACAGTTAATAAGAAGTTTTTAGATTTTTTGTTTTTATCTGAACTTCCTTTAACATCTATATTAAACTTACCTCCAAATTTTTCATCAGTTTCATTTGTTTCGACATTTATATCAATTCCTTGAAAATCTTCATCTTGTGAACCAACTTTAACTTTCCATCCTTCATCTTCAAAGGCTGCCTTAACAAATGGTTCTTCATTGGTTTTTGCGTTATTTAACCAATTTTCATCATGTAATGATTCATTTAAATAATTACTAAAACTTTTCATATATTAATTTATTTTATTTGTGTTTTTATTATATAGTTAATAATAAATTATAATTTAATTATTTAACATTTGTTTACGAGTTTCTGAATCACCCTTTGCAAACCATTTTCTAAACATACTATCAGCAGCTTCATCTTTCTTAAAGTATAAGAACTTAGGATCTTGATACATTTCCTTTGATTCTTGATTTGATAGACCACCAAGACCTTTTGCATATTTATGAGAATATCCTTTAAGTTTTTTCTCATTATCTTTAAATTCTTCCATATTATAGAATTTCTTACAATCCTTTCCTTTACGGGATATAATAATAGGAGATATACTTCTACATACAATATTTTTTTCAATCAATTCCGGCCAATTATTAAAGAACAACAAAAGTAATGCTGCGATCTTATCACCATCTACATCGGCATCAGTAGATATAACGATTTTACCAAAATTCAAATCATTTATGTTAAATTCTTTACCCCACTTAAGACCTAATACGGTAACAATATCATTAAACACTTCATTCTTCATTATTTGTAGAGGTGTCATTCCATAAACATTTGGTGGAACTCCTCGCATTGTATAGCCAGCTTGTATTTCCGGATTACGACCTCCACGAAAGCCCGACTTAGCTGAATCTCCTTCAAAAATCCAAAGCTGCTTATTAGATCTTATTTTTGAAGAACATGTAATATATTTGTCAGGACGTTTCAATCCTTTGTTTGTCTCTCTATTAATCTTACGAAGTGCCTTTTCATCTTCTGCAGCTGATTTTTGCTTATACCAATCTCTTACTAAAGCAACAATTTCTGACTTTATAATCTTATTTAAAAACTTATCAGATACTTCCCATTTTACTTTATTATCTTTACTAAACTTGTCAACAGGTGTAGTTAAAGTATCTTTTGTTTGACTATCATAAGATGGATTTGA
>Ga0326511_10004066_pt1 | contig 11723 bp, 11 predicted proteins | sample 0_2496_0518_D_FD_203701 | JGI IMG/M metagenome (GOLD analysis project Ga0326511, IMG submission 203701) | Bovine rumen microbial communities from UC Davis, California, United States - 0_2496_0518 | ecosystem: Host-associated > Mammals > Digestive system > Stomach > Rumen | place: USA...
GATTCTTTCCCATTGCCCTAAAAACGGCATACCAGCTAACACCTGTCCAACCATACGGATCATCAGCGGTTTCAACGCTTACGTTTCCACGAGCGGCAATGCTTGCACCGACAGCCTCATTGATAACATTCATGCCCAAGAGCATCCCGGCATAGGACGGTATCGAAAACACATTGCCGTCAAAATACATGGTATTGCTAAAAATGGATGTGCCATAAACAACAGCAGTTTTACCATTCAGCTTTTTGACAGTTGGTTCAGCGGCTCTCGGCATACGGACAGCGCACCTGCCGCCTTTGGCCCGTCCGCAGTTGACAACGATACTATCTACCCCGTCCGGGATGGTCATCTGGAAGTCCTCGTAATACTCTGAATCCGTCACAGACCATGCAGAGGGCGGCATATTATCGGCGTTCTGATAGCTGACAACCGCACCATCCTTTAGCAACAACCACGCAGGCCCAGCCAAATTGGAGTATTTGCGTCCCGAAATGCAAACTTGGTCATTAGCGGAAACCGGGAAAACCTTCCGATGAGCCGCAGAACCCAAAGATGTGTTGATGTTTCCGCTCGGAAGCATGAAACCTTCGAGTGCTTCAACTTCCAGATATTCCCACATGTTTTCATCGAAGGCAACATTCAGCGGCCTTTGGTATTTGATAGCGATATTGCTCTGCCATCCGTTGACCACGAGTTCGTCACAGCCGTCTGGGATCGTAACCGCAACATCAGTAAGCGGGGTATTGTTGCCCCCGGAATACGTATGATAAGCCCTCCACGCGCCGTTGGCCCGGATAACCCACAACGGATAAACGGAACTGATATAGACACCGCTGACCAGATAAGTTTCGCCCGGTTTGACTTTCCACGCGACATGGTAGCTGACGTCAGCCAGATACACGCCGTTATAGGACATTACACCCGATTCGACAAGCATGTTAGCAAGCGGCACGGTTTCAAAATCCGTAATCTTTTCCTTGGTTTCGGCCACGGTTTCTGCCATTTTTACGATGTTATCAGCCGTGTTCTTATAATACACGTTCAGATCAATCTGATCCATGATGCTCGTTAGGTCAGTATCCGTGCCGTGCTTCAAGGCAAAACTATAGGTATAAGATGTATCGGTAATGTAAACGTCCGTGTTTTCGGCCCATGCCCCGCGATTCGTCAGAACACCGTTCTTTTCCATGTACACGAAGATGCCCCAGCCATTTTTTACGGTGATGGTCACGGGTTCTGGGAAATCTATATTGAGTACAGATGCACGTGCCTTGTTGGAGTTGATAACATAAGTCCCGCCGGATACGTCAATGCCGCCGATGCTAAAATCCATTGTTGTCAGCAAGTATGGATCATTAATCGTTTTGTAAGCACTCAAGGCGCTCTTTAAGTCACTAACCTGTCCGCCCAAATCATTCCCCAGCGCAACCGCAGTGGCATCTGTTCCTGTCCAGCTTCCGGCGGCATGGTCAACGGTGAAGCGATACAGAGTGCCGTTATAGTATACATACGCCCCGGCGGTGTAGTTAGTGGACGCGCTGAACGTGGGCGCAATTCCCGCCATCAGGGAAGCCATATCAGACGCGGGGATTTCGGCTGTCGCGGCTTCAATGTCGCTCACAAGCTGGCCCACGGAAGCAGTGATCCTGCTCCCGGGATCAACGATTGTGTCCGTTTCCAAAAGCTCAACGTTATAGATGGCTTTCAAAACGGTTGTGCGAATATCGTCGCTTACCACCTGAACGCCCACGCCGATCTGACCGGGAATAGCGAAACAGTCTCCCGTCAAGGTCACGGTGACAGTGTTGCCGCTGATACTGCCGTTCGTGATCGGGACGGTCGCGCCGTCCGGGCAGATGACGGAGCAGGAGACGGAGCCACCGCCGGAATAAGGCTCAGTGCCGTTGAACAGGTCAACGGTTATGACGTTGGAAAGGTTGTCCCCGTTAAATACGATGGTTCCGCACTGCCGAATCTTGATGTCCTGCGTCAGGTCTTGCACAAAGTGCTTTACGAATTGGGGCATTTTTCATCGCTCCTTTCTGGTTTCTGGTTAATGGTAGCTATACAGGCATCGAGAATATCAAAAACGGCGTTCATCTTTTTTACATTCTCGCGTCCATTTACTGGGATCGAACCAAGGACTTCTTCCGCTTTGGCGATTGCTTCAACAATTGTCATGCTATAACCCCTCTTAATATGATGAAATAATAAGCTCGTGACCGCCGGTTTCTGCGGTCTGGTATGAGCCTGTCACAGTGAAAGTACTGCTTGACAAGTCTTCCCACGTTCCGTCAGTCTTTTTGCCTCTTGCTTTAATGGTCATTCGGCGTGCTGAGTATGCTGTTCCGGGGGTATAACTTGCCCATGTGCGCGTAACAATGTATTCTGTGTATGCACTGCCGCCCGCCGGGGTTTTGAAATAGAACTTTTGCGCGGAGCCGTCATTTGGCGTTGCAACAGCCTGATAATACCTGTCTGCAGTTAATTCGCCTTTATACTCGCCTTCTTGATAAGGTTGACCTATCGGCCCATTGAGAGCGAGCGTTTGAATGCCGACATGGCTTTGATAATACGCCGTGTCGGCAATATTAAAATTTATTGATGGCCCCGCAGCGCCGCCAACGGTCGTCGTCGGGATGGTGATCTGGCCACCGGAGGCAGTGGCTGTGCCGAAACCGTCGATGGCGTCTCCGACCAAGGAAACATCCGTCGAGCCGATGATCAGCCCCACCGTTTTGACGGACGTTGCGTCCACAACGTCTGCGATGATATCTCCTTCAACATTCATCCCGTCAGCGCCAACGCCGATATAATCCGCCAAGAGGTTCTGGACTTCCAGCTCATCGATATCGCCGATAGCTGACTTCAGGCCAGTGGACGTCACATAGCCGTCTACAACCAAGTTCGCGTTTCCCGCTGTTCCGGTAACATGAACATTCCCACACTCAATCGAAAGCTGTGTCGCTACGTCACCCTTTACTACCCGCAGATTGATCGCTGATGCGTTCTGCTCGATTTTTGAATACAGGCCTTTCCCACTGACAAAGATCGGTTCACCGTTCGCGTCCACAACCACTTTGCCGTCTGCGCCGATTTGTGCGCCTTCACCCGCGACCAGCGCCGTGATGTTGTTTCGGTCAACGGTCAACTGTGCGACCTCATGTGCTAACGACGTGTTGATTTCGTCGACCTCTGCCGCCGTGTAAGACAGTTCGAGTTCGTTGATTTGTAGCCATGCGCGGAAGTTGCTTTCTTCGAACTTTCCGTCGTTCTGACCGCCGCCGCCGCCACCGCCGCCGCCAGCGGCTTTGTTGGTTTCGCGGTTAATATACACAATGTTCGGGATGTATGTGCCAATGCTGACGCGGCTCTGCGTTGGGTCTAACAGGTCTTCGGTGTATTGGATGATTTGCTTGTGCAGAATGTCGCCCGTCGGCCTGATCTCCACCAGTGCCATGTCGTACAGTCTCAGCGGTACATCGTTATACCCCAGCCGATAAAGGTCGGCGACAAGGCAGTCGATGGTCACGTCTGGGTGGTTCAGCGTCTTCAGGCTTTCCCACGTTTTCTGAAGCAGGATTTCAGGGTCGCTGATATCGCCGTTCTGATAGTACGCAAAACGCGGTCTGCCGTTCCTGCCATATGCCGCCGTTGCGTCGGGGTCTTCCAAGTACGCCTGTCCCAGTGGCTTCGCAGGATGGTCGGCGGTCGCTTCCCACGCCACGTCGGTGAACGTGATAGGCGCATTCACCTTTTCGCCGTCCACATCCGTTTGCGTGGTTTTGCCGAACGCATACAGCGCCGTTTTCAGGCGCGAATCGTCCCACGTCACGCCCATTTCATCCGCGTTCTTGTCAAGGCTGAGTCTCAGCCCGCGCCACGCGCCTTCGGACGATACTATATCAAGGTATCTGCCCGTGATGCCCGTCGCGTCCACCGTCACGCGCGGCAGGATGTGTACATTCCAGCTTTTTTCGATGGTACGGATATCGGCCCACACGTTCCCGTTCGTAATGTTCGCCGAAGACGTGTTGCTGACCTGTGACTCGCCAACACTCCACAGCGTGCCGTTCAGCAATTGTGCCAGCGCCGCGCTTGCCGTGATGTCTGTCCACTCAGCATCGGCGAAGAATTCATCCGTCAGTTCGGATATGGCGATGTGTTCCGCGCTGACTTCCTGATAATGGTCGGGTTCATACGTCTTGACTTTCCTGATCTCATAGACCTGAAAGACACCCGACGCGTCTTCGTACCCGACACGCATTCCCCTGTGAATGACCTTGCCCGCGTCATAGGAGAACAGCGCTTCAAGGGTCATTTCCTCATGCGTTACGCTTGCGCTTTCGGGGTCTGAGCGTTCAAAAAGCACCGTCCCCGCTGCGTCAAAGAATAAGAACCGCATTTATTCCCACCTTTCGCGCCAATAGACCGTTCCCGTTCCAGTGATGGTCTGTGCTCCCGTCTGCGGAATGATGAAATGACTGTCGTAGGAATAATACTGCATAACGCTTGTACCACCCACATCAGCAGTCTGCCTGTTCAGGTCGATGGTCAGCTTGCCCGCAGGAACGGTCGTGAACGTCATCGTGTCCGTGCCGTCGCTGTACGATTGGTTCGTCGCCTGTGCGCTCAGTGTGCGCTCGATCCGCATGATGGGCGGCGCGTCCCCGCCGATGTAGACAGCAGACCCACAAGCCGCGCTCTTTTCCTGCGTCGAAGTCCAATACGGATTATCGAACGTCGTGAACGCGATTGTCAAACGGCTTTCCCACCACTGCCGCGTCGAAGGTTCAGGAAGATTCGTGCAGACGCATTCAAGATACATATTGTCGCGGAACGGGAGCGACAGCCTTTTCGGCGTGTCGCTCCGCGCCCATTCCGTGATGCTCATAAGCTGACGTTCGCGCACCGTCCTGTCGTTGGTCAGCAGTGCGAACGTTATTGTCACTGTCCGGCTTCCCCCCGCCATCCTAACGAAGTCCGCGCCCCAGCAGATGGGCCGCTGGCGGGCAACAACGTTCATAGATATGGGAGATACGCGGATATCTTCGATTTTCACAGGCGCGACGGATTCCAGCGCCTTGCCGTCAAAGTAAATCACTGCTGGTATCCGCTCCTTTCTAATGCCCGATAGCTGTCGGCCTGACGAGCTGAGATGACGCGCCCGACGGTCTGCCCGTCCAAGTATACGTTTCCGCCAGTGTGTACGTTGTCGCGAACGGTAGCGCCCAAAGCGTCATAGTCGATGGAATTTCGGCTTGCCGCGCCGCCGTACTTGAAATCGCGCCACAGTTTCGCTTCTTCTGCGGTCAGCACGCTTTCGCCTTCGTGCAGGGCCGCAAGAAAGTTGTCGAACGGTACATAATCCATACCAATCGCCAGCGGTTCGGCTGTAACAAGACCTTTGCTTACCTTGCCGCCTGAGAACGTCAGGATGCCCGAACCGAAGCTGAACCCGCCTACCTTGTTCAGGCGGTTCAATACAGCGTTCAGCGCGTCGACCTGCTTCTGAACGGCTGGTATCTGCGCCGCTATGCCGTCTGCTATGCCCTGCACAGTGCCTTGCATCGCCTCCGAAGCCTGTTCTCCAAGATTCAGCCCTGCGATGGCATCGGACGCGCTCTGCACAAGGCTTTGGAACGCTTGGTCGGTGCTTAACGCTTGGTCTGTCAACTGCTTGGTCAGGCTTTCGCGTTCGCTTGCGGCCTGTTTGAATGAATTGTTCAGTTCTTCGATGCGCTGGTCGCCCTCTTGGATGCTGTCAGCGGTCAGCGCGGCAAGATAATCGTAACTTTCCGCGCTACCATCAGCCAGAGACGACAGCACGTCTTCACTGTATCCAAGCTGGCGGGCGCGTTCCATCATCGACGCGTAGTTCTGATAATACGCGATCTGCTGTTTCAGGCCAGTCGTCATCTTGTCAATGGACTGTTCAGCTTCGTGCGCCCCCTGAAGCTTCAGTTCAATCGTGCTGGTGTCCTTTTTGTTTTCCAGCAGTTTCTTTTTCTCAGCTTCAAGGCTTTGGATTTCCTTCTTCGCCTTCTGTGCCGGGGTTTCTACACTGCCGAAGAGCGTGTGCGAAGATTCAAGCGCCTTTTCGATGCCCTTAAAGGCGTTGTCATAATACTTTTCGATCTCTTCCAGCGCCGAATTCGCCGCCTTGACCGCGCTTTCGACTTCCTTCTGCGCCGCCGCGAACTGTTGTGTTGCTTCCGTCGCGTCTTCTGTGCTTTCTGTGAACTTATCCACATCGCCGGGCATATCTTCTACGGCTTTTTTATAATGCCGCATTTTTTCTTCAGCTTCGGTGAGTGCTTTAGATTGCGCGATATGATTTTCTTTAGCAGTCTGTGTGGCCTTTAACAATTCCATATATTGTTTTCGGGCCGGATCATTACTGTCCTTTACACCAAGTAAGCCTTGCTCTTTCAGGGTTTTTGCAAGCTGTTCGTGTGCGGCTTCAAACTCTTTCTGGGCTTCATACGCCGCTTTATATTCAAGCTCATAATCAGCCATCTGCACACGCTTGGCTGCAAGCGCTTCTTCCTTCTGCCGCAGCGCTTGCATAGCAATGATCTTTTTATTGGCGTTTTCGTATTCCTGAATATAATTTTTGATCGCGGGAATACCGCCCTTGATCTCTCCGGTTTCCGTATTGATGATCTCAGACAGACCGGGGATCGTTTTAACAAGTTTCTGGCATGTCTTCAGCCAAAGCTCTTGTTTATCGGTGACATTGGTCGTGTCGATGCCCAGCGCGTTCAGTGCCTTTTCGGCTTGATTGCTCTGTGTGCCGAGATTGGCGAATCCCTGTGCCAACTGCGCGAACATCTCCGCGCCGCTGCCGTCAAGCTCCAGCCCGGTAAAGCCGTTTTTGAGCGCTTCAAATAACGTCTGCCAACCTTCAGTATCATCCGCGTCAAGCGTGTTTGCCGCGGCAGCAAGGTCTTCCAGCCACTTTTTCGTTTCTTCGGCGCTCTTCTCCGTCAATTTCGATACGCCGTCGGCATTCGCAGACAGCGTGCCGAGCATCGCCGCCCATGCGGCTTGCCGCTTGGATGGGTCGTTCCCGGATAGCGCGGAAGCTAAAATTTTGACGTTTGACGCAGCCGCTTTCGCGTCATCGCCGAACATGCCCGCTGTCGGGTTTGCCGTGGCAAGCGTCGATAAAAACGTTGCCCACTTGTTATTTTCGGTGCCGTCGAGGTTTTTTGCGTTCAGGCCGAGACTGCCGAGCGCATCCGCTGCCGCTTGCCCGCCAGCCATGTATCCAAGCGCATTTTTGGTATTTTCGCTGCCGAGCGTATCCATGAACTGTTCCCACAGCCCCGGATACTCGCCGCCAAGATCGTCAGCGGCTGCGGCTGCGGCTGCTAACCATTTTGCGGTCTTCTGGTCGTCTGAGTCGGTCGCGTCTGTTGCCCCCGGCAGGTTTGCGCTGACAGCGGTCAAAAGGGTCGTCCATTGGGTTGCATCGACACCGGTTTTGATCTCCATGGCATCGGCAATGCCTGTGAGCGTCCCCGCAAAGTCACCTGATTTCGCGGCTGCGATCGCGCCATCAAGCCCCGTCAGGTTCCCGCTCAACGTGCCGAGCCATTCGGATACGGTCGCATTCGTCAATTGCGTATTCTGCAATTCTTCCAGCACACCGACAAGCGCCCGGGCATTACTGGACGTTTTCTCGATCTCTGCCAGCTTTTCAGCGGTCTTCAGGTCGATATCTGCGAATTCGTCCAGCACGGTACGTTCTGGTACGGATGTCATGCTGGTCAATACATCGGCCAGACCGCTGGTTAGCGGCTCTACAAAATCCATCAGCAGCGTGCCCGCTGATGTTTTCATGCTGGCAATCGCCGTTTCGATCCTGCGCCTGCTGTTCGCGTACCCGTCAGCGGTCCGGGCAAAGTCCCCCTGCGCGTCCGCTGTCGCTTGCATCAGGTACTGATAGCGCAGCATCGTCTGTTCGCCCTGCGACATTTTGTCGAAGGCTTTCGTGATGCCCTGTGTCATGGCGTAGGCTTCAAGGTTCGCCACGCTCATGTTGATACCCAACTGCTTCAGCGGCTCAGTTTCGCCGGAAATACCCGACCTGATTTTCTGGAACGCCGTGTCAAAGTCCAGATTGTAGAACGATGCCATGTCAGCCGCAAGCCCAGCAAGGTCGGTTGACATATTGACTATTTCCGGCCCAGCCAGCCCGGACGATTTCATCATCGCGCCCAGCGTTGACGTGAAGCGCTTCGCCTGAATTTCAGTCAGACCAAATTGAGACTGTGCCGTCTTCGACCACGATTCGATTGTGCTTGCGCTTTCTCCGAACGTCACGTCGACGACGTTCTGCACTTCGCGCAGGTCTGACGCGGCTTCAATGGCCTGACTGCCGAACTCCATCAGCTTTTGACCGATTTGGGCGGCGGCAAAGGCTGAACCGATTTTTGTCAGTGCGGATGTGAAAGAACTGGTGATACCGCCTGAAGCACTTTGCCCCGCGTTATCCCACTTCTTGCTTTCCTGCTCGATGCTGTTGGTTGTGTCGTGCAGAACATTTTTTATGTTTCTGTTGTCGCCGTCAATTTCGAATACTACGCGACCGTCACTTGCCATTCGTATTTTCACCCCGCTTTGCCAGTGCCAACAGGCTTTCTGCTGTCCTGTGCATACTGGATTGGTATAGATTTTCGCGCTCTTTGTCTGTTAGCCTGACCGCGTAAGCCGCTTTTGCCTGTGCTAGCCATTGGCGTTCTTCAGCGTTGTATTTGGTCGCTTTTGGCATGGGCCGCGACCTGATACCGATGACCTCTGTATACCGCGAACCTTCAGGAAGACACGACAGAAGCGCCGTGAACTCCATCCAATGCAGTTTGTCCCGCCACAGATTGATGTGGTAGGACTGAAGAAAGGCCGCGCGTATCATGTCCGCGTCCTGCCCGAAGTCGGTCAGTTTCTTTTTATCGGGGCTTTTCTGTTTGGGAAACAGCATCGCCCTGACCGCCAGAAGGACACCATCCACGTTCTTCGGCGGGTGTTTCATCACGCACCTGACTGCCAGCCACGTCCTTGCATCAGGCATCAGGTCATCCCTTGCCAGTACATCCAGCATGTTCAGCACGTTGCGGAAGTCCAAGTCGACTTTGTACACCCGTTCGCCGACGCACACCCTGTCCGGTAGTCGCTCTTGCAGTCTCATTTCATGTGCTTCTGCGCTTTCGAAATCAGCTTCGACAGCCTTTGCGCGAAGTACCGCCCGCACACATCCACCACACAGAGCGCGTCGCCGTGGTAGAAGTCCAGCAGTTTATCCGCTTGTTCGCCGCCGAAGATAGCCGCCGCGAAATTCTTCGCGACCGCCGTGCGTTCTTCGTCCGTGCTGTCGTTGGTCAGACTCTTCAGTTCCTTCTGTGCCTTGGTCAGCCCTGCCACCATCCGCGCCGCATCCGCATCCACAGTCAAAAGTAGCTCTTCACCGCTTTCGACCACCTTCAGCTTGTCGCGCACACGGTTCAAAGTCAGCTTATATTCAAACAATGTAATTCCCCTTCCTTTGAGAAAAGCCGGGGAGAACAACTCTCCCCGGCTCATCATGATTGTTTAAGCGGCGGTCACGGTCGGCAGTCCGTTCACGCGCAGCGTGCAGGAGAACGGTTCGTTGTCCGTGGTGTTGCCGCCGAAGTCCACAATATCGGTGATGGTGCAGGAAGCAACGATGGTTTCAACCAGCGTTCCAGCCGCATTGTAGATTTCGACCTTCATGCTCGACTTGCGAGCATCCCCCAGCGCATAGCGCAGGGAAACGATGTGGTCCTGCGCGGCATCGCCGATGATGCGGCGACCGCTGACGGCGTATTCGGGCGCGATGCCAGTTACTTCATTGTCAGCGCCACCCTGACCACACAGGAAGAAGTACTGCTGATTCTGTTCGTTGACGGTAGGTTCGACGGATTCAATGCCCTTGCACAGAGGGGCATAAGTCCAAGACCCTTCCGCGCCTCCGCTCCCGGCGGTGTATTCTGTGCCGATGTAAAATTTTTCCTTCCATACAGGATTGAGAGCATCTGCCATGTTTTTTAATCTCCTCTCCAAAATAGTCTGACTGACAGCGCGGAAGCCATCAGCCATTCATTGTTCTCTTCCCTGCCGATTTTCTGCGGCAAGGAATCGGTTGTAATGTCCACGATCTGCCAGCCGTCCCCTTCTGGGTAGCTGGTTGTCCGTGTCAATGCAGAGTGTATGTTGTTCATCGCGTCAGATAACACTTTCAGGTTTTTGTGTTTCCCGTTCAGCGTGATATCCAACGGCACAAACGTGTTTTTGTCCCAGTACAACGCTTGAGGTGTTGACGGGCCGACCTCGCACACAAGCCCCTGCCCGGTCGGGAGCGCTCCGCGCGTTACCGTAGCGAATGGGCGTGTTGCGTTCATCATGCCGATGACCGCTTCGACAGCTTCATTGATAACGCTCATAGCTTCTCCTTGAATATGACTTCAGCTTGCCGCTTCCACTTGTTCAAATGATTGTTTTTGGCGACCTCGCACCATTTCCAACTTGCATTCGGGTTTACATCCGTGTACGCTGTGCGGATTTTCCAGTACTGCACACGCGCATATGGGGTCTGCCATATCAGCTTTCCCTCTTTGGGCTTTGAGTGTGCAAGGCTGGACGCTATCAACGTTCCTGTGTCCTCTTTACAGTACTGATTGCAGTCGTTCAGAATTTCTTCACTCAGAATGGGCAACGTTGCGTCCCATGCGCCGCTGATTTTAGCCGCAACAGCGCTCTTGCTGATGCTGATTTTAACAGGCATTAAATCACCCCGATTTCCCAATGATGGAGCTTGTCGGTGTCATCTCTCAGCCCGTCAGCAGTCAGCACAGTATACTCAATGCCGCGCACAATGACGCGCAAGTCGCCGCCGTTGTCGTGCGATTCAGTCAGCAGTTGACGCCAGTCAAGAGCTGGGGAGCTATGCCGTACATCCACGAACAGCACGCCAGTAAGCTGTGCGTCTGTGTTGTCGGCAGTCTTGACGATACGTTCTTCAGGCTGAAGATGTACATGATTCACGGTGTACTGTTTCCCGTACACTTGGTTTTGGTACATGTCCGTTCCCGTGCATACTTTTACGGTCGCGGTCGAGCGGAGTATTTTAGACGGGATAGGTCGGAGCATTTACCACCACCACCCCTGCATCGGCTGAGACGGGGCAACTGGCACAGCCGGGTTCATCAAGCCCGTCTGCTCAAGGTACATGAGCGCAAGCGGACTGATATGCTCTGACATAGCGCCTTTGCGTACTTCAGCGCCGCTTCTGCCGTTCACGCTGACCTTGCCAACGGTGAAGCCCACTCCGGTGCTTCCTGCGACAGAATCAAGGCCGTTCACGGCAAAATAGTCAACTTGAGCGCAGATAGCTTTCTTCACAAGCATCTGCTGATGTTCGGCGAGGCTGGCGATAGTGTCAGCCGTCACCGTCCACCGCGTCATGGAACAGATAACATCTTCCGCACGCGCTTCCAGTTTCGGGAAGTCGCTTTCGGTCGCTTCCTGCCCCATATATACGGTCGAATAATACGCCAAATCCACTATCGCCATAGTCTCACCTCATCTTTTAAGCGGCGGCGTTGACGATCACACCGCCAGTACGGTTCGCCAGCACGAAAGCGCCGTAGTAATAGCGCTCATAGTACAGATACTTGCCCTTGCTCTGAGCAGTCGGGGCG
>Ga0326511_10004067_pt1 | contig 11718 bp, 15 predicted proteins | sample 0_2496_0518_D_FD_203701 | JGI IMG/M metagenome (GOLD analysis project Ga0326511, IMG submission 203701) | Bovine rumen microbial communities from UC Davis, California, United States - 0_2496_0518 | ecosystem: Host-associated > Mammals > Digestive system > Stomach > Rumen | place: USA...
CCGTCTCGACATACGGGATAGCCGCGACCGTCACCTGTGAGAGATAGTCATAGCCGCTGTCGGGCAGGATCGTCTGCGAAGAAGTCGTCGGCGTTGCGGATTTGGACTGCACGGACACCGCCTCGCCGGAATATGTGCCTGTCACGCCGAGTATCTCAATGCCGCTCTTGATGTTCCCGGCGATGATCTTCGCCTGTTCCGTCGCGCTGATGCCGACCGAGCCGGAGCCGTCGTGGTAGCCGATGGGGATGGTATAGGTTCCCGCCTTTGTGGAAATCGTGCCTGTGACCGAGCCGTTGTTCGGCATCGTTCCGGTCAGCGCTGACCCTCGCGCGTGGAAGGTCTTGCTGGAAAGCACCTCCGCAACGACCGCCGTATCGTCCGACGTGTCGCTGTCATAGGTGCATGAGCCTGTCCCGCGCTCTCCGCTCGGCAGATGGAAAGTCACGCCGCTGAGAACGTCAGCCGCCGTGACGGAATCTCCCGTCAGGTCGATGAGGGTATTGCCTCCGTAGATTACTTTGTTGATTGCCATGTCTTATACCTCCGATGCAATATAAACCGTGTCGCCCGACACATTACTGGTCTGGTAGTACGGTATAGCCGTTACGGTCAAATCGTCCGTCATGACCTTGTTTGCTGTGTCAAGCGTCTGTGCCGCCACCTGTGGAACGATCTCATAGCTCCCTGTGTACCTCGTTGTGACGCTACCGGCTATCACGACAGATCCAGACACCGTCTGCATAGTTGAGACGGAGCCGCTTATCGTTCCGTCAACAGTTGATACGGAGCCTCCAACCAGCCCGTCAACAATGGTAATACTCATATCAGTCGACCTCTTTCATCAACCTAATCGTGCTGCTGATGAAAGTGTCCACCGTGCCATCAGCAAAAGTGATCTGCACGTCATAATCGTATGTTCCGAAGCCGAGCGGTTTGGTGTCTTCTGGCCTTAGTGTCAGAATAAGCGTATCATTTGGGATTGTCGTGTTGATAAGCGGCGTTGTGTCTGCGTACTCGGTCTTTTGTGCATTCATTGCCTGATGCTTAACCGCAAATCGGATAACATCATCTTCTTCCGGTGTATATTCCTCGCCGTTCACTACGACACCTACTCTTAGGCGGAGTGTGTCGCCTCGTGTCATTGTAATTGCGTTTCCGCTTGTCTTTACCATGTGCTACTGCCTCATTTCTTGGTCTTCACACGTCCGGTTCCGTGACAGATGTTGCATTTTCGATATCCTGATTTGCCGCCTGTCTTACGGGTCCGTTTCTTCGTCCGTGTGTAAGTCGCTTTCGCCATAATTCACATCTCCGTCACGATTCACGATAGCCCCACCGCCATCGTCCGATTCGGAGGTATACGTCTCGGTGACGGTGACATCGTACATTTCCTTTTCCCAGATGATATATCCAGCAAGTCCCGCAATCACAAGTACAAGCAGGATAATCAATACCCACAGCCGCTTGATGGTCCGCTCCGCCATGCTTGCCAGAATTTCCAGGTGGATGTCTTTCTCTCTATCCACAGTATCCTCATTTCCCCCCCTGCTCAAACAGGGTCTTGATTTTCTCGTCTGCGCGTCCCATGCGCTCTTCTAAGGCGTATGTCCGATCGACAACTTGATTGTGTTTTTCCACGCGGCGGCTCAGCTCGTCTATCTTTTCCCCCTGAACCGCCGCAAACTTTTCAAACTTTGCATCCAGCTTTGCATCGCTCAGCTCGCTCTCGGCCCGTATCTTCTCCATCACGGACTTGCTCTGGATGGCGGCAGAAACAAGCGTCACGATGAGGTTGGCCCCCACCGTAATGAGGGCCACGATTACAGCTTCGCTCATGGCTCACCTCAGCAAAGGAGATATGCCCATGTCTTCCCGTCCACGACACCAGTCTGCGGGAGACCGTATTCACACTGAAAGCCCCTGACGGCCGCCTCCGTCTTTGCGCCGAAAATCCCGTCCGCCGTCCCGCAGTAGAACGCCGACTTGCCGAGCTTCGCGCACCAATGATTGAGGAGCCATTGGAGAGCAAGGACGCTGTTCCCCTCCGCTCCGTTCGACAGCACCATCACATCGGCCTTGTCCCATTCAACGGGCGTGGGGTCAGGCTCAGGAGTTGAGCCGCCGTCAAGGATTGCGTTGACCTTCTTCGCAATGTCGCCCATGCGCTCATACAGGTAGTCGCCCGGGCAAGCCTTGTTCGCATAGTCCCGGTGTACGGTCATGTTGCAGCCATTCAGATGGTTCACCCGGTCGTTCTTGTTGGTGGACCATTTCAGCCGCTTAATGCCGTTCCGCTGACAGATATCAGCCACCAGCCGGATCGTGGCCTCATACGCCGCCGCCCTGACCGCGTAAGGATGATAGGTGTCAGAGGCCACCTCGATGGTCACGGCCCGGTTGTCGTTGGCGCTCGATGAGCTGCACCAAGAACGGTCCTTTTCCTCCACATACATTCCGATTCGCCCATCATAGCCAATACCGTAGTTGGAGCTGGCCTGTCTGCTGGTCGGGGCAAACACCGCGCCCAGCGTCTCCACCGATGTCTGCCCTACCACACAATGGATTGTGATGGTATCGATGGCGTGGGTGCGTCCCGCCGTCCGGTTTGGGGAAATCCGGGTGTAATTGACCAGGCTGCTGTTACTCATCCTCGTCCTCCCCCTTCCCGTTGCTCAGCTCGTCAGCAGTTTCTTCGGTGAACTTTTCACCGGGTCGGAGTTCAACCTCCGGGAAGATTTCATTTTCAATCTGCATTATCGCTGTCCTCCTTGTAATAGGTGGCCGTGCTGATCCCGATCAGCGCGCCGATGAGGGTGCAGATCACCGTGGCGGTCTTTGCGATCTCTCCGGCATAAGGCCAGCCCCAAATGGCGGCAAGCCCCGTGTACGCCGCAGAGAGCGCCGGGATGACGATCAGCGTGATCCATTTAAGTACTGTGTATATCTTGTCTGGCAGTTTCATCTTTTCCCCCTCCTTCTCATGTCACGACAGATCCTGCAGCCGGATGGCCTGAATACCGGGAGCTGACACGCTGAGTGTTGCCCCGCTAGTTTGGACGGCGTTCAGGTAGACCGTAGTTGTCGTTGTGATACCCCACACTGTCACGACCTGAACACGCGGCGCAAACCCGCTGCCCGCCGCAACTGTGGCTTGGGAAAATCTATCTTCCGTTGCCGAACTCGCGCTTTTCGCAAAGCCCAAAGACCGAGAGCCCGTGCTATTCGCCTGGAATGTAGCGGTTCCGATCAGCAGATACTTCCCCGGCGTCAACGAAACGCTCATAAGGTTCGTTATCGCTCCGGTCTCCGCCGAAACCGTGTCGCCCGTGTTGTTGGAGATGGTGGGAACAACAGTCACCACATCCGGGTCATTAAATGCGTAAACTGTCGAATCGCCCGGGATCTTGAAGTAACTGACATCATTTGCCATCGCTATCACCCTCCGTCATAAAAGATAGATCATACATCTGCGCGGAATTTAGCCCCCCGCCGGTGAAGGTTTCCTCATCCACAGGAACCACCCGGAACTCGCACGGAAGGTCGATATACTGTGCTATGGTCTGGTTTGCCAGAACGGCTCCATCCGCTGTGAGCGTACCGTCTTTGGCATTGTCTGTAATAGCCTTGTTGCGGATGTCAATGAACTCTCGCAATTCTGCCTCGATGATTCGCCGCTGTTTTGCAATGGCAAACCCAAGCCGCCCCGTTTCCGTGAGGTTGCTGAGGACGGTCAAGATCTGGAATGCGTTCCCGTTGGTCGTTTTCATTTTGTCTCCTTTCACGTAGCCGTGACCCAGCTTAGATTCACAAAAAACACGCCGCTGGACACAGCAGATACCCCGGCAATTTGTATATTGCCAGCCATGTTGATGCGAACCTTACAGAGTACGCTATTGATGAATCCAACTCCGCAGATGGTGGATATTGGATAAATCGCCCCCGGAATTGTGCCAATGGTCGTCCACGATGTTGTTGCCGCCACGCCTGTGGCATAGATACCGAAAGACACCCGCCGCCCGATTTTATAAACATTTGACGATGTGATTGTCCCGCTTGTCAGCGTTGGCGTATACTCTTTCGCATCGGTTGGGGCAATCCAACAGCGTTCGCCGCCAGAATCAATCAACGTATGCACCGTGGGGGAATCCGCATATGCGTAATACACAAGAGCAAGCTCATAGCTACCCGCACCTCCGGTAACGCCCAGCTGCACGTGGGGGTATTGATTCGCAAGGCCTGTCGTTTGCGAGTTCATCCCAAGGGGCCAATAGATTGTGGGGGTCTGGTTCCAATTCTGTAGAGTGGCTATGTTGGACTGGTTGAGCGAAATTTGGTCTATCAAGCTCTTTGACAGGGTAGCCGAATTACCTGCACTATCGTAGAGGATAAGACCGCCGCCAGTAGTCCCAGCGTACAACGTTGCGCGGTTTACCGGGGTCTCGTTGTTGTCAAACAAGTCGATTCGACCGCCAATTGTGGTCGATGCCAACCCCGCCGTAACGGTTGCCACAGTAACACCAGCATTATTCCGGATCCAAAGACTACCGCATCCGTCAGAGCTTACACCTAACTGGCCACGCCGATTACCATCTGAATTGTTTACACCGATAAACCCGTGGTAATTCTGCCGGCCGGCCTCAGCAAGGACATTGCCGCTGTCGTTGTAGGCAACCCAACCGCCATATCCGTTTGCATTTGCGGCGATCCGGAAAAGGTTTGCCCCGGATGCGCTGTTGACGTTGACGATTGGCCCGGTATATGTTGTTCCGCTGTATGATGTGCCGTTGGTGGTGTTGAGGTATACATTTCCCTGCAGAACGGAACTCCCTGTGCCGTCTGATGTGTACCTCAAAACGCCATTGGCAATGTATAAGCTGGCGTACAGCGTTGAGCCACCGGACGTATAAACATTTGTCATTCTGACACCGGAATCGGTCGCAATCATGTGATTCCTGCTGTTTTCGTCCATGATGGCAATGCCGTTCGTTGACGTTTCCGAGGATGTTGCTCCAGCCATATAGCCGATATACCCGCCGTTGGTGGTCAGTGAGGAGCTGGTGTAAACACCCATCTTTCCGTACAGACTGATTTTCTCTGCCGTGATAGCCCCTGCCGCCAGTTTCTCCGTGGTAATCGAACCCGCCCTAATCTTCTCCGCCGTGATAGAACCATCAACAATGAGGTTGCCGCCATGTTTGCGGCGGACGACCGCGTCCCGGTAATATAGCTGTGTCCCGGAGTTGTCTACAAAGGCAATGGCGTAGTATCTCCAAGACGCATCCCTGTTTGTCCACGTCAACACGCCGTTGCTGATTGTACCCCCGGCAAGGCTCAGGGTATCGCTGGATATCGAGGCCGTGGGAAACACGACCCGTCTCGCCTCATCGAAATGAGCATAATCAAGATAGATATCGCCGCTGTATGCCTTGCTGGATGTAGTGATAGCAATGTCGGGAGAGTAAAACCGCTCAATCTCATTGAGGCTGCCGTCATATAGGATGACCGCCACTCGCACGGTTTTTGCCTCCGCGCCGTAGGCTTTGAACTCATACCGGAGCTGGTCATAATAAACGAAATCACTGGCCAATATGTCAGACAGGCCCAACAACGTGTTACTCGCGCTTGCCTTTGACACATAGCCGGAAGATATGACCGTGCCACCCAGGGAATTTGTTGTGGGGAGCATGGTGTCAGCATACTGCTCACGGACTGTGACAAGATTAGTGCTGTCCCCTACAGTCAGTAGACTCGCGTCAAGCGTATGGGCTTTGATATATGCGCCTGAGATGTGTCCCGCACCGATGTAGTCCGCATTGAATACTCCGTTGATCGTCCAAGCGGTAGCATAAGGCCCGGAATAACCACTTGTAGAAAACCCAATGCCGTTTTTGTTAAGGCGCATTACGCTTGATGCCGTGGATATGTCAGGAGTGTCCATGATTAGGATTTCCTGCGGAGCCTCGTTGTTGGGGTTGAACACAACGTATCCGCCCAGCCCACCCGTGATTAGGGCTGTTTGCTGGAGAACATATTCATGCAGCTCATCGGTAACGTCAGACCGCGCCCGGTCTATTTGCTGGGACAGACTGGACATCCCACTCTCAATGTCCACGATTTGAGACGCAAGGGTCGTTTTTGCGTCCCCAAGCTCAATACTGTCATATCGGTCTTTGAGGACATTATAGGTGGTTTTGATGACCTTAGCCGTTGCGTCAACGCCCAGAGCGTCATACCGCACCGACACCGTGTCGCAGAGGTTGACCCGCTCCAAAACCTTGTATTCCTCTGCCGAGATCACAAACCGCGCATCGGAGAGATAGACCGTGTCCCCCTCAACCGTGCCAGATGCCGTGAGGGTACTGCCACTAACGCCAGATCCTCCAATCTCAAGCGTTGCCGAAGCGTCACCAATCGAGGCCCCGGACGTGTTGCGGAGGGGAACAAATTCAACGTCAATGTTGGTTTTTGGAATCCCGATGTCGTTGTTGTCGATATACGCCTGCGCCCATGATCTGAGCTGTGCAACTGTGGGCGCATTCTCAAAGGCTTCGGATGCGTCAATAATCGCTGTGCGCTGATATGGATAATTCGCCGCTGTCTCTGCAAAAATGGCAATTTCAGGTAACGTGACAAGCGTACCTGAATCGTTCTTCCAAAACGGACACACGCCCGTGTAAACGTCCTCGATATTCTCATCGTTGACAAGCTCAGTCAGGTTCTTTGCATAGCGGATGACAACGCCCGTGTTGCTACCCCGGTTCAGGTAGAGTTTCACAGACCATTTGTCAAACTCATATTCACCCTTGCCGTAAACATCGAGAATTGAGCCGGAAGACCCTCCAAGAAGTTCTCGGAACGGTCGCGGCTCTGTGACCTTGTACGTCCCTGAAACCGATTTGTTTGTCCAGACCGTAAACGGGTTTGTCTGCCCCGAGTGGGACACAAGCCCAGCCAAAGCCGCCGCGCACGATTCCGCCGTAAACGGCATGACAGGGATGTGGTTCAGTTGATAGCTGATATGCTCGGCGTAGATGGTGCAAATGCCGTCCAGCGGCTTCTCGATGCGATAGATGCGGAAAGGCTGTCCAGACTTCCCATCGGCTGGAGTTGCATAAATGATGCGGCTATGCTGAAGCTCGGAGAAATACTGACCCGTAATCGGGTACTGCATCTCCAGCTCATACGGCCCGTTCCGCTCTTCCGTGACGATGCAGGAGATAGCGTCACTCAGCCGCCCGATTCCATTGGTGGAAAACGATGTTTCCGTAGTGTCGTAAAGGATAGGGATCATTAGATTGTCCACCACCTCGGTTGGATTTGTACCCTTGTCACGCTCCCGCCCGGCCGGATGCTAGTGTTGCCGGGCGGCAGAGTCGGGAATGCGTTCCCCGTGACGCTCACATAACTGTTTGCGTTATTGGCACCATAGCGGGCATCCATGGCCTCGCAGTCGATGTCGATATAGGGCCACGAGTGAGAGGCTATCGTGATTGTCTGGGAGCCGATGCCGACTGTGCCGGAGCCATATACCCGGATCGTGGGCCTAGCTGCGTAAAGGGTGGGATTGGATATCGTCCCAGACGCTGTGAAACTCTGCGTTGTCAGGCCGCTGTTCAAAAACCATTGAGGCTTGCAGTTAAACGCGATTCGGGCCTGTCCGACTCTCGTGAGGGTAAACTCAACGTCAAACGGGCCATCAAAATGGGCCATGCGGAAGTATCCGGGATAGAAGTCATCCACCAGGATCGCATACCCCGCAGGCTCAAAAAGCCAGCTCGCGACATTCAGGAATGCCGCCGGCGCTGTATCGTCCGCGTCCCCGGCAAAAATGTCATATTCCTGCTCGTAGTTCTCCCAGGCGTTTTCAGGGATGAGCAAGTCGCCATTTCTGCCTGGGATGGACACGACCTCAACCTTCCGGGCGGGGTGCGTCTGCATCGGCACAGTCTCAAAGATGACGCCATAGTCATCAGAGCTTTTTCCATTCCATGTGATCATGCAAACGCCGCCCTCCTTCGATTGATGTTCGCCGCAAGTTTCCGCTCGATGATCTCAGCCAGGGCGTTGATATCCTGGCCGGGAGCACCATAGACGTTGATGACGATGTTCTGACCGCCGCCGACCAGCTCCTTCAGCTTCTTCTCGCCGATCAGCAGCTCGGGCTGTGCAGCATCGCCGACGCCGATGATCTGAGGACTGGAGAACAGCGCGCCCTCTTCGGCTGCGCGCTTGTACCAACTCACGCTCAAATGCGGGACGCTGGGAGGATTGAGGCTGAAGCTACCAGTAAAGCTGAAGTGGGGGAGCGCCAGATGGGGCAGGCTCCAGGAGAAGTTAAACAGGCCCTTGATACCCCCGAGCACATTAGAGACAACAGACTTCGCCGCCTCCAGCTTCGAGGAGAACGCCGACTTGATGTTGCCTAGCACGTTTGAAACGGTCGAGTAGGCCGCTTGCAGTTTGCCGCCCGTGTCCGAGTTGATAGCGGAAAAGCCCGATGACCAAAGAGACTTATAGCCAGACACCGCTGCGGACAGCACTCCACGGATACCGCCGCCGTGGGACTGGATGGATGACTGGATGTTGCTCCAGGCGCTGGAGGTGTTCGACTTGAGGTTATTCCACGCATTTGATACGGTGGACCTCACCGCGGATCCGGCGGAGGATACATTGCTCTTGATGCCGCTCCAGGCATTGGAAACGGTGCTCTTCACGTTGGCCCACGCCGTGGAGGCCCCGCTCTTGATGTTGCTCCACGCGGTGGAAACGGTAGACTTCACCGCGGAGGCCGCAGAGGAAACGCCGCTCTTGATACCGTTCCAGGCGGTAGTAATCCCACTTTTGACAGCGTTCCATGCCGCGGTGGTTTTCGTCTTGACGGTGTTCCACGCCTCGGTGGTCTTTGTCTTGACGTTTTCCCACGCGGTGGAGATCGCTGTCTTAACGGACTCCGCCGCACTGGACACGGCAGATGTGACACTGCTCCATACACCGCTGAACCATTCGGAGATCGCGCCCCAGTTCTTCACGACCAGGATCACCGCCCCAACTGCCGCGCCCACCGCCGCGATGATGGGCAGCGCCGGGGCAATAGCCGCAAGCGCCGAACCGATAGCCGGGAGAACCGTGCCGGTGATGACGGTGCCTACAGTCGTGAAGGCCGTGCCGACCGTCCCCAGAATGCCAGACAAACCACTGCCCGCGCTCAGGGCGGTGCTGATCGTTGTGATAGTCCCGTGGAGTGTGCTAATGCCAGTGCCCACATTGCCGATAAATGACAGCAGCGGCCCGGCGACTGCAAGAATGCCAGCGATCGCAAGTATGGTCTTTTGCTGACCCTCGGACAGACTGCCAAACCACTCTGTTGCGCTCTGGATCGCAGGGACTAGCGCGCCGGAAATGGACGTGATAAGCGGAGCCGCCGCATTCACCAACTCAGCCCCCGCGAGCTTCAAATTGTTCATGGAGGTGGTGAATTGAGCCAGAGGGTCGAGGGTGGATTCAAACGTGCTGGAGACAGACCCCTCGAAGCCCTCCAACGACCCCGTGAAGTTTTGCAGATCTAGAGTCCCGTTAGAGACAGCGTTATAGATCGCGCCGCCTGCGCGGGTGCCGAACAGCTCATAAGCCGCCGCGAGTTTGTCCGATTCGCTCCCGTTCCCCTCCATCGTGGTGGTGAACGATGCAAGGGCATCATCAAGCGTGACCCCGCTCTCCGTGGCGTTCTTCATCGCGGTCTTAAGGCCCATCATCATGGTGGAGGTTTCAAGACCGGCCATGTCCACAGCCCCTAGGAATCCCGCGGCATCCGAGGCGGACATCCCCATCTCGGAAAACTGCGCCGCGTTCTGATACAGCTGGGTTGCAAGCGTGTCCATGGAAACGCCGGTGTTCTGCCCGACAACGTTCATGGCATCGAGCATCGACCCCGCCTCGGTGGCATCCATGCCAAACGCCGACAGGACTTTGGACGTGTTGTCCACCGCGGTGGAGACGTCCACGCTGTTGATTTTTGCGAACTCCAAAAACTGAGTGGAGAGCGACTGAAGCTCATCGCCGGTGGCACCGAAACGGGTGTTGACCTCACCGACAGCCGCACCGGCCTCCTCGAAGCCCACGGGGATGGTCGTGGCGATGTTGTTCATGATGTCGCCGAAAGCGTTGAGCTGTTCCCCGGTCGCGCCCGTCTTCGTGGCGATGGTATCAAGGCCAGCATCGACCTCTTTCCATGCCGCCACAGCGCCCACGCCGATGGCCGCGAGCGGGACGGTGACTGATTTTGTGAGCGTCTTGCCAGCAGAAGAAAAGCTCTTGCCGATGGACGCGATGCTAGCGGCGCCAATGGCCTTTCCTGCCGCGGTGCCCGCGGGGGTTGACGCTCCGGTCAGCTCCTGGGTGATGGTCTGTTGTGCGCCCTGCAATGAAGGAATGATAGTGACATATGCTCTTGCTACTTCAGGCCCCGGCATATTCATTCCTCCCTTCTAAACAATTTATTGATTTCCTCAATCGGAACAGCCGTCCCGATGTGCTGAGTGTTTACGTCTTTTTTGCCCGGCCGGGGATATGGTTTCGGCTGTTTTGCCCGTCTTCCGCTCCCGATAGCCGATAGATTCGCATTGATCGCGGACAGAACATCATAGATGTCCGCCAGAATCGCGTTTGTCTTCATCGTGGTCGCCCACGTTGATTCTTCCGGGTGCATCTCCCGGGTCAATGCGCTTGTCATTGGCAAGTGCTTGATAAAAGCACCGAGTGCGCCCCACGACAGAGCGCACCCGATGTCATCCACTTCAAAACCTGTCTGTAGCAGGTCAGCGTTTAGAGCCTCACGATGCTCTTCAGCGAACGCCGCGAGGCTTATTATTCCCCCGCGGGCACCCCCGCCGCTCCTGTGGTCGCCTCGGACCAGGCATTGACAAGAGCGTTGTAATCATCCACACAAAGGCTCTCCACGACCTTTTTGGGAATGTGCTTCTCCAGGAAGGCCAGAGTCTTTGCAGGGGTGTCCATGTTGGCAAGCTCACGGGGCGTGAGCCGACCGCCGAGCGGGATGTCATAGGACTTATCTCCGATGTTCACCCGCAGGAAGTCGTTTTCTTTGGGATGGCTGCCCAGTGTGATCTCTTTCATTCGTGTATCCTCCCGTTATTCGTGTCAGGCGGTGCCCTTCGTCAGGGTCCAGGTGTCCGCGCTGATGGTGGTGTTCCATGTGATCGCGCCTTCCGGCTCCATGGTCACGTCATCAATGTCGGACACATAGCCATTGGTGGTACCGAGGATGATGAAGTCATCGCCATCGACCATGACCAGGCACCAGGCCTTTGCATCCTGGACGTTGTTCGGATTGATCGTCACGGTCGTGCCGGTGACGTTCGCCGTGCCGAAGACCGCCGCCAGGGATTCAGCCGTGGTGGAGATGACAGGCACCTGCACAGTGCCGGAGTCGGTGGACGGGAGCATCCGGCGGATGCTGTTGCTCCAATCCTTCAGAGTCTCCTTGTTCTGGGCGAGGTGCAGGGTGATGCCGTCGTGGGAGACATAGCCGACCTCAGTGCCCCAGTTCGCCAGACCGGTCAGAGAGGTGGGCAGCGCCGTATCGGCGGCGGCGGTGAAAAACATCCCGGTAGCGTTGCCGATGCCGAGATTCACAGCATTTGTTGCCATGTTTTATTTCCTCCTAGATAGTAACTTCTTCGATGTGCGCCACCACAA
>Ga0326511_10004070_pt1 | contig 11715 bp, 16 predicted proteins | sample 0_2496_0518_D_FD_203701 | JGI IMG/M metagenome (GOLD analysis project Ga0326511, IMG submission 203701) | Bovine rumen microbial communities from UC Davis, California, United States - 0_2496_0518 | ecosystem: Host-associated > Mammals > Digestive system > Stomach > Rumen | place: USA...
TATTCTCTGTAAGTATCTCCTGCATTCCACTGCCACAGGACACCGTTCTCTAACATAATTAACTCACCAGCCTGTGTGGTTGTCATTGCCACAGGACGGTCAGATATTGTTACAAGATTAGAACCCTCTATATCATTATAGGTCTTTCCGTCAATATCAAGCATAAAAGATATAAGATCTGTGACACATATAATATACCCACGCCAATATGCAAGGCGTGCTGTGTCTGGTCTAATCTTTACCCAATCGTCAGTACTGAACCATGCTGAGGTTATAATCTGGAACGTTCCATTAGTACTTACAAGTACAAGTCCGTCCTTTGATGAATACACCATTCCAAAAGGAGTGGCCACAGAACTGTTCTCATGTCCACAACTTATATCAGGAAGAGGTGTAAACACTTCTGTGACTGGTCTGCACTGACGTGCTTCACAGTTAGGAGCACCGTTAATCACAAATGGAAAAGCGTCAGTACTTACAAACATCCTATTGCCTAACGTCTCCACGTTGACAATATTATAAGGTAATGTCAACTCATACTCCACAGGCCAGTTGTGTGGCTGGAATGGTTTTGTGAAGTACACTTTGTTATTAGTTACACCTGTAAGTACACCTGTACCTCTTAGGTATCTAATCTTTCTTAAGTCTGCTGGAGGCTCATGCACAAACTCAGTATCAATAACTGAACCAAGATTACGCTCAAGTACTGTATCAGTATATGAGGAAGTACCAACAGGAACAGTTGCTACAAGCAAGTAGTCAGTCTGTATAGATTGTGTCTTCTCCTCACCTGTAGACCATGCCGTAGAGGTACGATAAATGTTAATACTAACAACACCGTATACACTGTCTGGTACCTGGAATCCTGAAACGACAACTCCCGAGCCGTCGGCAATATTCAACTGTGCCGACGGATAGGAGGGAGCACCCTCCTCACCGTACTGATTTACAAATGTATACACATAGTTACGAGCTGAAACCTCTCTTCCTTCGCTCTGTGTTCCTGCAACCGTGGGAGCGTTAGTAGGCTGTGGTACACCTAGTCTATTATAAGTAAGAGCACAGCCGTTAATCTTAGCAACCTCTGGGTAACTATTCCTTCCTGTGACATATAGTCTACCATAGTCTGCCACGTACTCTGCCATATCTACGCACTTGTTGAATGTGTAGTAACAGCACCCATGATAGTGTACTGACACAGCATTAGCCACGGCAGTACCGACAGCAAGTCTCTCACGCCAAGGCTCAAGTTTACCATTACGCAGTTTTACATCATGAGCAATGGTAGCACCTGTGACTGGCAGACTATGCCATGGTAAACGTGGTACTATACCACCGAAAGAACTAATAATTGGCATTATGTTGGCCTCTGTACAAGTTCAACAGACATCAGTGCACCGTCAGGAAACTTCCAACCCTCAGGAGGATTGTTACGTGCTATGGTTACAGTATAATCACCCAGACCATAGTAAGCGTCAGTAAGTGCTACTATCTCAACGAGTCTACCATTCATATATAAACCATAAGCGTTAGTGCGCCTATTGTTAACGAGAACGTAATAAGTGCTAGGAAGCGCATAATACCCGTAGGTCGAAGACGACGGCTCAGAAACTCCGTCAAGACTACCACGATAACGGATAAGGAAGAAGCCTGCTTTTTTAGTCGAGAATACCATCGACGTACTTTCACGTTGAGGCTCGAAAATTGTTGTGAAATGTTCATCTGCTGCTTTTACATCTTTTGCAGTGAAGCCTATAAGACTTCCCATTGTGTTAAAGGTTAAAGTATAATTCTCAGGATCTAGTAGAACTGTATCGTCATCAGTGGTTGGAGGCAGGTCTATAACTCTTGCACTGTTGGTTACAATACCATAACCATCTAAAGTCAATGAGATTCCACCTAGAGTATAGGTATCAGACACACTGGCGTACTGATTTAAGGCTATTGTATAAGCAGTACCATTCTTGGTAAGTTTAACTCCACCGCCCTCTATAAGAGCAGTAATACCCATAACCTGTGAACTGTCATAGCCTATGACGTGACCGTACTTGTCTACTGTAAATACACCATAAACACCAGCAGAAAGAGCACTGGTACCATGTGTTATAACATAAGGACTAGTGCTTTCTCCCGCACCATCTACACCTACAATATCACTTCCAGACCTGATGTAAGTCTTAACAGATGTAGGAGTATATTCAATTCTAAGCGGACTACTTGACGTTCCATATCCTGATACAGATAATGATGATGAACTTACATACAACTGGCCACCGAGTCTTCCTGAGGCGTCATAGTTTAAAAGATTGTTCTGACCTGGCTGAAGCGGAACACTAGAACTGCTATCACCACATGGACTTACCGCAGGGGTACATGGCTGTGCTGTGTACTCACAAACAGGCTGTTCTTCAAAGTCAGTAATGCAGTTGTTCTCAACTACGACCAATCCATACTTACCATCAGGAATAGTCTTTAACTGTTTTATAATAAAACCTGTACCGTCGAACTCAAGTTTTTTACCAAAGGGCAAGCATACCTCAAATGGAGGATACTTGTTAGGCTGTTGCGTTGGTAATTTTCCACCGCAGTCCATACGCTTAATTGTATTTCTGCAACTGTTCGTAGCCATTATATTATCCTCGATCTCTTAATCCGCATAGCACCACGCTGACTTCCCATCATAGTATCAACTGCGGCCTCTGCACAACCACGTAGAAAACTCTGCTCTGCAAGTTGGGCACGCTGTACACTTGACCATGGCTTATTAGGAAGTGCACAAAGATTTGAACGAACACCGTCAAGCACCAGCTCATAATGTTCATTTACAAGTATAGCATCAACGTCACAGGAGTCTCTTGTAGGTTTTACCGATAGTTCCACGTGGAACAATGAGTCCATCTTTGGGTTTGTAAACACCAGTTCATTACCGTTTACAAATACCTCATACCCTCCACAACATACCTTACACGTAGGTGTAGTTATACGCTGTACTTCACGCTGACAATGCGAGCCACAGCATAACTCTATAGCCATGACTGCAATAACATCTACACAATCAGGAGGTTCTAACAGATAGTTATGTACGTTACACTCGGTTCTAATTTTCACAGTCCTACGCAACATATTAGAACGCTCACAAATTCTTTGAATAGCACGCTTTACAGCATTCTCTAAAAGTCCATATGGTGCGTCTGTGAACTCATATGAGAGGTCGTCTAAAAACTCTGATATGGACACCTTAGGGGCAACCTCATATACAATTCTACTCATTTGCTACCCTCACTTGTGCCTGATTTGGTGCAGTGCGATCTATCTCAATAGCATCTTTCATGGACACCTGTACCTGCAACAACTGGAAGAATGTCTGCTTATGGAAATTAGCCACATTGAATATAGTTGTGTTATTCTCTGCGTCAACCATCTTGGCTCTGAATAAAGCCCACTGAATTGTTGCAGACTGCAACTCTGTAGGCATCTCAAATCCGTTCTCTAAATCCTCCATAGTCGGTGCCTGTGCACACTCTATAAGTGCATATGTGGTCTGTCCCACAGGAGGTGCTGGCTCTATATAAAAGACATCACCCTCAGCGTCTATATAATAGTCTCTTGCTTTCCAGTGTTTAGGATCTACAGGACAAGTCTTACCGTACCACTGTAGATTGTCTGAACTCTTACGTTTACGTATACCATACAACACTCTACCGTCTTTAGTAGATATGCCGTATACACGTCTTATTTGGGTACAGTTACAAGGACGTTGCACAGAGTTGGCAGGTTCCAACTCTATGACAACAGTGTGGAGAAATAAGTCTGGTCTAAATGTAAATGCAACCTGCAACCCATCTAATACATAGGCGGCAAGTTGTTCATAAGTCCATGTGGTGTACTCATGCCCTGCCGCATAGTCGTTAAGGTCAATACTAACTTGCTTAACGAGATCTTGAAGCAAAGCCATATACACCTCAGCGTTTTATATTATCTTGAAAACACGCATTGATAATTGAAGACATATCCATTGATGTTGATTGTTCAGGTATTCTGAATGCGTCCTTATTACCAGACGGCTGAGAAAAATCCTGCGAGAACTGCTTGTCTACGCCTAATCTCTCTGATGCAATACCCACAGGAACAGTATGATCGTTCCTAACGTTAACATGAGATATGTCTGTGTTAATGACAGGCTTCTCCTGTACAGGAGCGGACGGCCCTTTCCAAGGCTTGCCGTACTTATCGCAACACTCACATAAGTCAGGGTGCTGTGCAAAGGAACTATGCCATGGAACAATCTGGCCAGTCTTTTTAATCTTAAGACATGGAGACTGTGGCAGAGGTTCTATAACGTCTGACCTAGCCTCCTGATAGTGTCTTTCAAACTGGTCATTTGGTACAGAATAACCAGCATTTGCCTGCATTGAATCTCTAAAGGTTCCGATTTCCATAATTAATTAAACCCCTCTAATTAACTAATTATTTACGTCTGCTAGATGCAGAACGCTTTACGGTACTCTCTGCTGGTGTAGGTCTTGGCATCTTAAGAGCCTTAATCTTACGTGGCAGATTAGTAACATCTGTAGCGTTCTTACCTGGTGGACATTTAGGCAATCCATTAAACTGCAATGGTTCCATATTTTATCTCCTCTTATGCACTAGGACATTCAAATGCTTCCATACGCAATGACATATAAATACTCTTACGCATATCAGCAAACGTTACATTAGCGTCTGTTGGCAAGGACAATACCTTAAGACCAAAGAACTTATAAACAGGTGCAGTACCAGAGGTACTTTCGTCTTTTGCAGGAAGACATGGCTGTCCATACATAGGAACTGCATAGTCACCATTCACCTTGTACAGGCTAATCATAGCGTTAAAGGCTTCATCGACCTTGAACACATTTGAACCATGCTGTGCAGTGACAGCGTCCGCAAAATCAGTATCCTCGGTATACTCAAACTCGCCTGTATCAGCATTAGGAGTACCATTCTGTACAATTAAAGCTACAGTAGCACCAGACATCTTGCTATCCCAATTGATAGACTTAAGATTGAGCATGGTTGCCACATGGTCCTCAGGTAACCAGATTAACTGTAGAACGTCACCTACAGCAATTTTCTGATACTTGAAAGCAGTACGCTGTGAAATCATACCTCTACCATTTGGATTGATGCTTGCACCAATAACAAAGTTACCTAAATTATAAGCACCATCAGCATGGGAGTCGTATGGTGGAGTGTCCTGAAACTCGTCGTTTCCGAAGAGTTTATGTGCAGCACCGAGGTGCTTTGCAGTCAGTGGAGGATTAAATTTTGAATAATCCTTTTTGCTCCACATGAAACGTACCTCAGGGGTACCGCCTCTATATAAGTTGTAATTTGTCATTTAGTCTATCTCCTTAGTCTTTAGCAGGATTGAACTTCCAGTATGCTACGGCCATTGCCTCAGGGTACAGCATCTTACCGCCCCACACACCTAACATCTGGTATTCAGCAGACCATGTACGATCTGGATATACAATACGTGCGTCGATAATATCAGCAGCGTATGCAAATGCAGAACGATGACCAGCAAGAATGTAGTAACAGATACTATCTCCATCCATAACGAATGGTACGTGAATACTCTCGAAGACGTTGAAGCCAGCAATCTGTTTTTCCCACTTGCCGTCAATACCCATGGACTGTCTGCCGTCACCAGACCACATTGCGTTAGCAAAGTTGGACTGAACAAGTACAGCCTTGAAAATTGGTGGCAGGACGATAAACATCTCGTTTTCTACCCAGCGCAGTCTATCATTCAGAACAATTTGCAGATTCATAAAGTGAAGTGCAACGTTATCAGGGTTAATTGGAATTGGGTTACCTGGACTACCTAAGTCGATATTTCCATGGTTACCTGCATGAGCACCAGTGTTCTTTGGATCTACCTCTAAGATCATAGCAGACAGTACCCACTGACGCTGTAAGGTTACCCAAGACTGATAGACGTCTTCCAAGAATTTGTTCTCAAACTGATCCCAACGTTCGCAAGCCCAGCGAATATCTAACTGGTCAAACTTAATATCGTTATAAGCGGCGTTACAAATTTCAAAGCAGATACCTTCCGCAGTAACCTGAGATGCAACCATCTCTTGGTTCTTCTGTAAAGATCTCCATGGACCAACTTCAGGAGCCTTTAGGATCTGCACCTTCTGGTGACATTCTATAACACGCTCGTCAATTTCAGAGTTAGTGATTTCAGGCAAGAAATCACGCTCATAAATTCTTGCGATAATCTCGTTAAAATAACCAGGACGGGCCAGAGGTGTAGAGTCTAACCCACCGTATCCGCTTGCTGATTGCAATGGCATTGGCATATATAATCTCCTTTAAATTACTGAAGCCTAGACGCTTCCCTAGCTCTAGCCCTGCGTTCTCGAAATTCCGCACGACTAATCTTACCCGTCTGAACATCTGAGATTAACTTATCTAACTGTGTATCAGACATATTACTCTCCTGCGATACAAAGTTCGCAGTCGAATTAGAACTGCCAACGGACGCAACGTTAGCAATATTTGGTACTGCTGACAGTTTAGCCTTGACAGTGTCTAAGACTTTAATAACATAGTCGGCATTGCCAGCCTGTAATTCTCTGGCCATGACCTCTCCTACAGTAGTCAAGGAATTAGGAGCAACAGGTGCTGCCACAATCTCCTTGTAAGCATTGGAGTCGGTCAAGGTCTTAAGGTCTGGGTGTGCCTTGAATATGCTATTGTACAACTGGCTGTTATGACTTTGTTTTGTCTGCTTGTCTAGTTCTGCAAAACGTCTATCAATAGCAGCCTGTGTTTCCTGTAACTTTTGTGCACTAACAGCACGTGTACGATCCAACTCCTGCAAGAGTGGACTTATGAGTTTTCTAGCATCGTCACTATTGATAGAACCAAGATCGTTCATCTGTGCGAGGTAGTCATTTTCACGTTTCTGCTGTTTTAATTGCTGTAGTTCTTTTAACTCGTTAAGATCGTTCTCACGAGATTTTTTTAATTCTTCAAGTTCTTTGGCAAGTTTCTCATTCTCAGCACGCATAGCCTTTACAGCATCAGATTCCTGAGGAGTCTGTGCGGGTGCCTGCTGTGGTTGAGTATCATTAAACTTACCTAGACTATCCACTGTGCTAATGAACTTATCGTCCATAATCAGTGTCTGGTCATTCGGCATAGGCACATGCTGTTGCTGTACCTGCTGTTGCGGCTGTGTCTGCTGTTGTTGAACCTGCACAGTCTGTTGTGGCTGTTGCTGTACCTGCTGAGGCTGTGTCTGTGCCCCTGCTGGCTCATTACCAAAGCCTGGATCTATCTGGCCCATTTGACTCTGCATCTGTGTCGGAAGACCAGCTCTAAAATCAGATCGTGCCTGTAGCATACGATCCCTTGTAGCATTTCCTGTTCTGTATGGCATCTACTTTTTCCCCTCTGTAAATGACAAGTTCTTCAAAGTTGCAGATAACTCCTGCAACATTAACATTTTACCACGAACTGAAATCGCAGTATCCCTCAATTCCTGAGATTCATCACCTCTACCGAAAAGAGCACGCCTAGATAGCTCTGTTATCTGAGCGTCAAATTTATTAGCAAGACTGTCTAAATAGTCCACAAGTAATTGAATATTATTAGGACTAGACAGTAATGGTTTTAAAGATACGTCTGTATTATTTTGGGACATACTTTAAACCTGTAACACGTGAACGTGCATCAGTGGCATTACCACCATTCTTACCACGATTAACCTGTGTAGGTATCGGTAATATAGTACCACGTGTAGTAGATGTTGGTGTACGTACTACTGGTGCCTTTCTGCATGAACTACAAGCCATCTTAATCCCCTCTCTTCATAATTCCACGTATTGACATTAAATTTTCGTAACCTGCTTTATGTGTTTTCTTCCATTCATCCCTTTCCATATTATCAATTTCACGTGTTAAATCCTTGCGCTCAAGGAATTCTCTACGTGTCCTAGGTGCAGGCATACTCCATAGAGCCATACGCTTTTTCTCAAGTTCAGACGGACCAGATGGTGCTATAGGACTACCAATCATATTATGCTCCTGCTTTAAATACAGGTATCATACCGTCGCCACACTTAATCCATTTGAATGGCTTACCAAGAATAACAGTGCGATCTTCACCTACTATAATAGTTGGTAATGCCTCACCTGTGTTACTCTTAGGAGAATCTGTAACAGCCTGAGGAGACTGCTCCTGTAATGCCTCAAGAATATTCGTAGCAGCATTCTTATCAAGTTCTACAGAGCCTGTAAGTTTGCTGTTATTCAGAGTCCCGTCATTAACAGTAGGATTGTTATATACACCGCCGTCGAATGGGCCAGTATCTCCGCAACTCATATACGTTCTCCTATGAATAATTTAGAGTCCCATGGAAATTCCCCAAGTGAGTAAGACTTGAGAAATACCTGCACATTTCCCAGTGCAGTAATATCATTCAACACAAAACGATATACACCTGGGACGTTTATCAGAAGTATATTATTACGTGCAGTTAGTGTAACACACTCGCCACATATCATAACATCATCTGACGCTACAATCTTTGCTTTCTTGTCAATTATATTAACACACTGTTTGGTTCTATTTGATACAGTTTCCTCAAATAAAACTACCTGCTGTAACTTAGCCATCTGTGGAACAGTACGCTCACCCTCGTCAACCTTGTTACGAGTACAGGCAAAACCAAAACCAATCACCTGTGCAATCATACCTGGATCTACTACAAACAGTTTGCTCTCTACTTCCTTAGAGTGCTCGTCATAGATTATGGAAGGTATCGCCTTAACAACTGCCATTAAATACCTCCAAAGTATAGATCGGCTAAATGTAAATTACGTAAGTCGAATTTCATATATTCAACTTCCATAGTACCATTTAACTGAGTTGCAGGATCTTCGAGCTCTAACTCGTATGTTCCTGGAATAGCAATGAGTAACTGTAACTGTGACTCCTTTGTGGACTCACTGTTGTACTTAATAATTGACCACTTCTCAGCAGTACCGCCTAATGTCATGCGTTCGCCGTACAGACGAATATAGCTGCCAACAGGATTTGCTATATCATGTGGATTGCAGGCATTGCCTGGTACTTTACAATTACTTGAAAGCACAAGTCTATTGAGATATATGTGCTTGTCGTACTCTAAATTATAAGCATCAATAAGCACAGCACTACCAGGCTCCACAGTGAAGTAGGTACTTCTGTCAGTGCCAGGTAGAGTCTCAGGAGAAAAAAGAATATTCTTCCCAGGGGACTTTACGATACACACAGACGAAGGTGTAGACGGAGCACTCAACGAGTATCCAGTATCTATATCACAGCCCATATGTACCCCACATAAAATCCAATAACCAGTCCATAAATAATGCCCCTAACACTTGCACAGCACCAGCATGGCTGTGGTTCCATCCAAGGTATAGGCCAGAACAGATAACAATAAATCTTATAAAACAATGTCTCCTGCTTCTCTGTTCCATCACAGTTAATAGGATGACACCAGTTTAGCTTCTCTAGAAAAAAACACTTGAGTTTATTCAGCAGATGACTCATTGCTAGTATCCTCAGGAATAACACCACCAGCACGTAATATCTTACGTATCAGGTCATAGTTATACTTGGTCTGCTCCTTAACAGTAGCCCATAACGAGGCATTCTTAGGAGGAACAATGAACACAGGATCGTGCCAGAAAACTTTACGCACAGATCCTATATAACCCCCATTACGAAATTCCTGAACAGCACCTTTAAGTTTAACTCTGAAAGAGCCATCAGCAGATATAGATGTAACAGTACCATACCCTAAACCAAGTACAAATACAGCGTCACCTATATTAACTTCTTCATTATCTAACATAGACACCTCGTGCTATACTAATCCATATATAAGTATATAATAAAAATCAAGTGCTATCTTAGAAATATAGTACACTTCTAAGATTTTTATTTAATTTATGTTGACTGTGTCGCAAGAGCGTCCCCTGATGACAAAGACTGCATACCAGCCTGTACTTCCTGTGCCTGTGTTTCTGCCATAGCAGGGCCTCTATTAGCCTCGAGAAGATTATCTGGAACGCCCATATTCTTAAGTACATTCTGCAAAGCCCAAGTAATAATCTCTGCACCCTTAGGCATTTGTGCAATCTGCTGTCCAGCAGAACCAACAAGTTGCAGTATCTCGTAACTGTTCTGCCTATCAATCTCACGCTGTAACAGACCAGTAGCACCACAGGCAATAATCTTGCAGTCACCCTTAACCGACAAATCATCAGAATATGTCATATTATAATTATACAACAACTCACCCATAGGCTTGAAGATGAACTGGTCTATGTTAGAGACGCTATCCTGTATGGCCTTAACGGCATTACCCTGTAGCATAGCCGCACCTCTAAAGGTACGATTAGCGCCAGAACCTACTGCTGTACCATGTAAAGCCGCAGGAATGTTTGTTACCCTGTCGGCCAAATCCATAAAGAAACTCATAAGACTCTGATACTGTGGAATAGCAGACGGTACAGTATAGAAACGCAGGGCAGGATTTGCCGTAGGTACTTCTGAGGAAGACATATAAATAGTATTAGGAATTACCTTATTTAAATCCTCACTTGAAAGATACTTTGCAAGTCTTGTGTAATCTGCCTCAACAATAGGGCCAGACACGTTATAGGCGTTTACCATAAGATAGCGCAGTGTCGCTATATAGGCACGTTCAACGTCACGTAAACGCTGTGCAATACTGAATGATGGTATACGATCCTGCGTCTTATAGAATGAAGATGTAAATACAGGTCTTAGATTAAGTCCAAGACTACGGTGTACAACCACCTGTATAGTGTGTTTTCCTACTACAGTTACCTGTGCATTGTAAAAACCGTCGTCCTCAATATCGGTAATACCATAGTCACGTAACTCCGAGCCTTTGAAGAATCCATAATGAATTAACACGTCAACGGTAGAAATACAGTTACGCCACAGGAGAAGTCTTTCATCTGGCTGTATAGGATTCTCTGAAAGCCATCTAAAAATAAAGTCATCTCTTGTTGTCTCATCAAGAACTTTAGTGATGTTCTCTGCATTATAAGACGGCATACGCATAGCGTTAATAAGTTGCATACGTGTCCAACGCTGACGTACAAATACGCCAGTACCACGCTGTGTATCAGGACTATCGGCAGTATACCAAAAGTCCCATGGAGAAACAGCCTGAAAGTCATAGACAATCTTCTGCTTTATTGTGTACTTGTCACCAGACCATACAGGAACATTCTTAACGATAGGTACAGGCCCCTGTAATACTGCAAATGGGTATACTGTAAAGTCACTCGTGAACTGTGTAATAGCATTATTCCACCCCCCTTCTAAACACTGGTCTATAATTAGTTGCTCCATATTGTTGGCTTTACGCTTAGCAACCTCATTAGACTTACGCAGAAACTCTGCTTTCATACTACGAGTGAACTCCTGCAAATTATCAGGAGTTATGGATGGATCTAACTCTAAGTGAGACAGCACCATCTCAGCCACACTGGCCTCGTCTTCCTCTGACAATTCAGAAATAGGAGTAGGCTCTATAACCCATGGCAACTGCTTAGACGAAACAAGTGTTTCAAGAAGATAAGCCTGTACAATACCAGATTTCATAGCAGTAAGATTTACATAGGCGTCAACCC
>Ga0326511_10004071_pt1 | contig 11715 bp, 22 predicted proteins | sample 0_2496_0518_D_FD_203701 | JGI IMG/M metagenome (GOLD analysis project Ga0326511, IMG submission 203701) | Bovine rumen microbial communities from UC Davis, California, United States - 0_2496_0518 | ecosystem: Host-associated > Mammals > Digestive system > Stomach > Rumen | place: USA...
TATAAGGAGGTGGCTATATGTTAAAGAGCAAATCCTTTAAGACTATGCGAGAGGCTAAAGATTTTATCAGAGAGCACGGCGGATATTATGAGGAGTTTTATACCTCTTACGCCGGAGATAAGGAGTATCTCGTATTTTACCGGGAGGGATGATATGAGGAACTACACCTTAAAAGAGAACATCCTCTCGGGGCTTATCGGCGTAGCGATAGGATTACCCCTCTCAATATACGCCGTAAATCATCAGACCCCGAGCGAGCCCGTTGCTATCCGGGAGATATCCGAGCCAATAGTTTGGGAGATGGTAGACCCGATAGAGACGGAGGAGATAGAGGTTATAAAAGAGCCTTTAATCTCCGAGGAGGATAGATTTTTACTCGCCTCCCTCGTATACGCCGAGGCTGGAAACCAAGACCTCACGGGCAAGCGGTTAGTAGCTGACGTAGTTTTTAACCGGGTCGATAGTGATATCTACCCCGATACGATACGAGAGGTTATTTATCAAAAATACCAATTTGCCCCGGTATTAGACGGAGGGCTCGAGAGAGCTTTTAGCGAGGTAACGGATGAGTGTTACGAGGCGGTGGATTTAGAGCTCGAGCGTAGGCTTGATTATAAAATCCTTTATTTTACCGCCGAGGGTTACGGAGAATACGGCACTCACGCCTACCAACACGGAGACCACTATTTTTGTTACGAATGAGAGGAGGGGATGCTTATGTGGGTAGATAACCCGGACAAAAAGAAAAGAGGCTAACGGAGCGTGGAACTACGAAAACCTCTATACGGAGATTATAGCATAAGGAGGACGTTATGGACAACTATATTTTTGATACTGTTAAAGACCTCATAGATACAAAGGTTAGGCTCGCAGAGCTCGAGCTTAAGGTAAATATCTTAAAGAGGATGGTAGAGGCGGAGGAGGTCGAGAGCGTCGAGAACGATATCAAGTACGGCGTAGGCGACCGAGGCAAGAGAGTAACGGGAGATTTAGATACTAAAGATATCCGGGAGATATTCGGCTGGGAGGCAACGCCGGAGGCTCTCGATATCGTTAAAAAGTATAACGATGGACTTATCAAAAAGGAGGATTTAAGCGAATGAGTACACTTTACGAACTGACGGGAGACTATTTAAGACTTTTAGAGCTCGGGGAAGACCCGGAGACCGACCCGGAGGTGTTTAAGGACACCCTCGAGGGGCTCGAGGGAGAGATTGAGATTAAGGCGGAGAACTACGCTAAAGTTATTAAGCAACTCGAGGCGGACGCTAAAATGCTCGACGATGAGGCTAAAAGACTTACCGCTCGCAAAAAGGCGGCAGAGAATAATATCTCATCTATGAAAAAACACCTCGAGGAGGCTATGCGAGCTTGCAATAAGCCAAAGTTTAAGACGGAGCTTTTCTCGTTCGGGATTCAGAAAAACCCTCCGAGCGTAAAGCTCGACGAGGAGCACCTCGAGCTTATCCCTATCGAGTACCTCATACCGCAAGACCCCAAGCCGGATAAAAAGAGGATTTTAGAGGAGCTTAAAGGTGGAGCTACCTTTACTTGGGCGACGATGGAGCAAGGCGAGAGCCTCCGCATCAGATAATAGAGAGGAGCGTTATATATGGACGGATTTAGAAAATTAAAGGCGAGCGAGATAGATGCCCGGGTCTCTACGGTATCGGAAAAGGGTTGCTCCCTCCTCCTCTATAAGGATGCGAGAGTAGACCAAAATATCCTCGATGAGACCTTTGGGATATTCGGCTGGCAACGTAAACACGAGATAATCGGCGGCAACCTCTATTGTACGGTATCGGTAAAAAACCCCGATACCGGGGAGTGGGTCTCCAAGCAGGACGTAGGCACGGAGAGCTATACCGAAAAGGAAAAGGGGCAAGCGTCGGATAGTTTTAAGAGAGCGTGCTTTAACCTCGGTATCGGGAGAGAGCTTTATACCGCTCCTTTTATATGGATTAACGCCGGAGATTTTAACCTCCAAAAGGGCAATAACGGAAAGCCTACTACTTACGATAGGTTTAAGGTAACGGATATCGGCTACGACGGCGACGGCAATATTAACTACCTCGTTATCTATAACGACAAGACAAATAAAAAGGTCTATACGCTCGGCAGAGAGCCCCAAGGAGCGACGAAAAAGCCCGAGGCTAACAACTCTACCCCCGAGGAGAAAAAACCCGAGGAAAAGCCGCAGAGCGAGCCTACGATAGACGTTACGCAAAAGATAACCCCAAAGCAAGTTTTAACCCTCCGTATGATGTGTAAAAAGAGGGATATGCCGGAGGAGAATATCTACGGTAAATATAACCGCTCCTCTATGGAGGATATGACTATCGGGGATTGGGTAGACTTCGGCAAGACCGGGCAGGAGCTATTAGCGGCTTGGGATAAGGAGCACGGGAGCAAATGAAAGCGAGAGGGAAATTAAAGGATATAAGGATGCCGTTTAGGGGTACTTTCCCCGAGGTTACTATATCCCTCCGGGCGGATGCGGAGGCGGTCGAAAAGTATCTCGATAAAGATTTAGACGTTACTATCGTAACCCACCGCAACCGCCGCTCCCTCGACGCTAACGCTCTCCTCTGGGCTTGCCTCGGAGAGATAGCTAAAGCCCTCCGCTCGGACGTTTGGAGCGTATACCTATATATGCTCGAGCGATACGGCAAATTTACTTATATCCTCGTAAAGCCGGAGGCGGTAGAGGGAGTAAAGGCAGTATGGAGGGAGACTAAAGAGGTAGGAGAGACGGTAAAGGACGGCGAGCGGATGATAGAGATGCTCTGCTACTTTGGCTCATCTACCTACAATAGCAAAGAGTTTTCTATACTCCTCGACGGGGTTATCTCCGAGATGAAAGAGATGCACCTTAATACTCCTCCGAGCGAGGATATGAGGCGACTAATAGCGGAGATGGAAAGGAAAGAGAATGATAAATCAATCGGACAAAGCTAAAAGAGGGCGAGCCGCCCGTAATAAAGGAGCAAACGCCGAGAGAGAGTTAGCTAACCTCCTCCGGGATATGTGGGGCTACGACGTTCATAGAGGCAAAGTCTTTTACGGAGAAAGCGACCTCGTAGGGCTCGACGGTATACACCCGGAGGTAAAGAGGGTAGAAAAGCTAAATATCCACGCCGCTATGGAGCAAGCTAAAGCGGAGGCGGATAAGAGAGGCGACGGATTGCCTACGGTATTTTTTAGGAGAGACCGGGGCGAGTGGCTCGTAACTATGAGGCTCGAGGATTGGATTGATTTATACGGAGCGTGGATAGATGAGTAAAAAGAGTTTTGTTATGTATAGCTCGTGGATTCCTCTTTTCGAGGGTCTCGATAATGAAAAAGCCGGAGAGCTTATAAAAGCTATCTGCTCATATCAGAATGACCCTACCGTCGAGCCCACCGACCCGGTTATCGGAGCTATCTTTAGTATGATAAAGGCGGTTATGGATGAGGATAGAGCTAAATACGAGGCGAGATGCCAAAAGAACGCCGAGAGCGTAAAGGCTCGTTGGGATAAAGATACGGACGATAGCGAACGTATACAAACGAATACGAACGTATACGAACGTATAAAAACGAACTGTGATAATGATAATGATAATGATAATGAAAATGATAATGATAATGTAAAGGATTCTCCTACGGAGAAAAAGAAAGAGAGAGGGAGACGAGCTCCCTTTACTCCCCCTACCGTAGACGAGGTAGCCGATTACTGCCGAGAGAGAGGTAACAATGTAGACCCGGAGACCTTTGTGGACTTTTACGCCTCTAAAGGCTGGAAAGTAGGCAATAATCCGATGAAAGATTGGAGAGCCTCGGTGCGGACTTGGGAGAAAAGAGATAGAGCCGCTCCTCCTCGGAGTTCTCCGGGGATGGACGCTAACGAGTATCTCGAGAGTATCATAACGGGAGGTGGACTATGACTACACAAGAGACGGCTAAAATCATATACGTTATTAAGGCGACCTATCCGAACTCGTTTCAAAAGTATACGACTAAAGACCTCGAGAATATGATAGCGGCTTGGTCGTCGGTTATGGAGGATTACTCCTACGAGGTAGTGTCTGCCGGATTAAAGGTATACCTCTCGAGCGATACAAAAGGCTTTCCGCCGTCTCCCGGGCAAGTGATAGATTGTATAACCAAAATCACTACGCCGCCGCAGGAGGATTTAACGGTAGACGAGGCTTGGGGCTACGTCGTAAAGGCTATCTCCAATAGCGGATATAACGCCGCCGAGGAGTACGAAAAGCTCCCGGACGTTTGCAAGAGGGTAGTAGTAAACCCGGCTAAACTCCGTACTTGGGCTATGATGAATAGCGACGAGCTCCATACGGTCGAAAAGAGCCATTTTTACCGCTCATATCGTACCGTACTCGAGAGGCAAAGGGAGGATGCAAAAATCCCGAGCTCGGTTAAAGCTCTTATCGGTTCTCTCCTCGAGAGACCGCACGAGCTTACGGAGGGAGATAGAGCCTACTTGGAGGATAAGAGTTATGGCTAAAAAGAGCTTAATACCCGACGACCGGGAGGATAGGTGCTATATCTGCCAAAGACGGCTACCGCTCCACGTCCATCATTGTTTGCACGGGAGCTACCGTAAAGCGGCGGATAAGTACGGGCTAACCGTCCACCTCTGCGTAGATTGCCACTCCCAGCTCCACGATAAAGGGATATTCGACCCGGAGCTCGAGGAGATAGCGCAAATAACCTTCGAGAGGGTATACGGCAAAGATGAGTTTATGAGGGTGTTCGGTAAAAGTTTTAGGAGGTAAAGGATGAGACCTATTGAGGAATTAAGGGCGACCGCCCACCTATGCGTAGTAGGGAAGATGCCCGAGGCTCTCGCCCCGGCGGAGTGCGGAGTATATAACGGCTGGGTAGAGTGGGATAAGTTTAGAGCTACCGTAGTTTGGGGCTATAACGAAAACGGCTGGGAGCACGTTTCTGTATCGCCTATGAATAAGCGAAAGCTCCCCGGCTGGGATGATATGTGCCGCTTAAAAGATATGTTTTGGGGCAAAGACGTTACCGTCGTACAGTTTCACCCGGCGGAGGATGCCTACGTACACGGGGTAAACGGGTTAGAGAACGTATTACACCTCTGGCGACCGATTAACGGCGATTGGTCGGTTATTACAGAGGATTTAATAAAAAGATTATAGGAGGATGAGAGTATGAACAAAGTAGTTTTAGTAGGACGCTTAACAAGAGACCCGGACGTGCGCTATACGCAATCCCAAGAGCCTATGGCGATAGCGAGATTTAACCTCGCCGTAGATAGGAGGCTCTCTAAAGCCCAAAGAGAAAAAAACGGAGCGGTTACGGCGGACTTTATCTCCTGCGTAGCTTTCGGAAAGAACGGAGAGTTTGTTGAAAAGTACCTCCATAAGGGTACAAAGATAGCGGTATCGGGTCGGATTCAGACGGGGAGCTATGACCATAAGGACGGTTATAAGGTTTACACCACCGACGTAGTTTGTGAGGAGTTTGATTTTTGCGAGAGCAAAGGGGCGGAGAGCAATAACAACCCAGCTCCGGCGGACGAGGGCGAGTGGATGAATATACCCGACGGAATAGACGAGGAGTTGCCTTTTAATTAAGGCGGAGAGGAGCGTTATATATGGACAATATAACCGATGTTATCCCTTACGGACACGAGAATGCCGTAACGAGGGCGGAGCTTATGAGGCGTACGGGAGAAAAGGATAGAGTTATCCGGGATGCGATAAATAAAAGCGAGGAGCTTATTATAAATCTCCAAGACGGACGGGGGTATTTTAAGCCACTCCCGGAGGAGGCGGATTTAGTAGAGGCTTGGATAAGGATTTTCAAGGCGAGGATAAAAGACGAAAACCGCCGAATCAGAGTAGCAAGGAGGTGGGCTAATGAGCGATAATATGGCGTTTATGACCGAGAGGATAACGGAGGATTACGGGGAGGCTTTCTCCCCGAGCCGTTACTCCCTTAAGAGTAAAAACGACGCTATTATCTCTCCCTATAAGACCTACGAGCTATTTTTCGAGATTACCTTTCACGTAATACAAAAGCTCGGAGCTTATGAGGATTTAGGTGCGCCGGAGGAGATAGCTAAAAAGCTCGAGGAGCTTAAGAGGTTTAGAGATAATCGAGGTATAAGCCTCGAGGAGTTTGGGGAGGTTCTCGAGGAGCTTAAGAACCCCTCCTCCCATAGCGAGAGGGAGATAGTGGTAGGATGCCTCGGGCTAATGGATAGCCTTGTATCGGATTTTAAGGAGTATCTTGCCTACGTCGGTATAGATGAGGACGAGGAGGAGTTCCCGTTTAGTACGTCTAAATCCTATTTCGAGATTGTGCAACACCTCTTATTATCGAGAACGGGGCACTCCGGCGGAACGAGCACCAGGGAAAAGTGCCGGGCGTTAGGATTCGACCCGAGCGAGCGGAGAGTATTCGGAGAGGAGAAAGAGGATGAGTAGCGAGGAGAGAGAAAAGATTTACCGGGAGTGTTTATCCCGGTACGGGTTTAACAACCAGCTTAATATGGCTATCGAGGAAATGAGCGAGCTTATAAAGGCTCTCCTAAAGTATTGCCGAGTATTTTTAACGATTAAGGGCGATAACGTAAACCCGGTAGTGGGTAAAGACTTAAACTCCGCCCGGGAGGGTATTATCGACGAGCTCGCCGACGTTAAAATTATGATACGGCAAATGGAGATAGCTTTCCAAGCGGATAAAGAGGTAGAGGAGCGGATAGATTACAAAGTAAAAAGACAAGAGGGGCGACTAAATGAACGCAGAGGGATATAGAGACCCTACGGCGGATAAGGCAATCGGAAACGTATCTCGGGAGCAGGAAAAAATATCGTATCTTATCAAAGCTCTCCGGGCGGTTGCCGGGGTCTACGGGTATAGGATAGAAAACCGTATAATCCTAAAAGATAAGGAGACGGGGCGAGTATGGAGGTAAATGGTATGAAAGAGTTATTAGAGCAATATTCGGACGCTTGCGAGCTCGTTAGAGAGACCGAGGAGAGGATAAGAAAGCTCCGGGAGCGGAAAACTACTATCCACGATAAGGTTACGGGCTCTATGAGTGAGTTTCCTTACGCTCCTACCTCCTTTAGAATAGAGGGTACGCCCGAGGCAGAGCTCGATATCATAGCGCAGGAGGAGAGGCTCTTATATCTCCAAAAAGCCGATGCCGTAGAGCTTAAAATCCGAGTAGAGGAGTGGCTCTTAACCGCTCCGCACCGTCTCCGCCGTATCGTTTACTTTAAGTATTTCGATGGGCTCTCTTGGGAGGAGATAGCCGATAAGATGAGGGCGACCTCCGGCGAGAGTGTCCGTAAAGAGTTCGAGCGGATGATAAAATAATAAAAATTTGTCCGTTTTTGTCCGTTTTGTCCGCCTTTAATATGATAATATGTAGGAGTGAAAGAAGATAAAACTACTTTTTATGCTATAATTCTCCTACGATGAAAGATGCGAAAACGCCGAGGGCTAACGAGCTCTCGGTTTTTTCGTGCGAGGATACGGATATGGAAGTTTTTGAGATGAGCCCCGGGGATTTAACCCCTTATGAATTTAACCCGAGAAAAAACGATAAGAGCGTCGATAAGGTAGCCGCCTCTATTAAGGAGTTCGGCTTTAGAGTTCCTATCGTTGTAGACGCTGATAACGTTATAGTCTGCGGACACACTCGATTAAAGGCGGCTCTTAAGCTCGGTCTCGATACCGTACCCGTAACCCGGGCGGATGATTTAACCGAGGAGCAGATAAAGGCTTTCCGCCTCGCTGATAACAAAGTAGGCGAGAGCTCCGAGTGGGATAACGACCTCCTCGGGGATGAGCTCGGCGAGATATTCGATTTAGATATGTCTACTTTCGGATTTTCCCTCGACGAGCCTACACCTACGGAGAGAAAAGACCTATCCTCCCTCATAGAGCCCGAGTATCAGATTATCATTGATTGCAAGGACGAGATGGAGCAGGAGGATTTATATAATAGGCTCGAGGAGGAGGGTATCAAGTGCCGAGTTTTGACATTGTAAAAGATATTAAGCCGGAGAGCTCTTATAGGGTCTCCGCTATCGTCTCTAACTTTGACCTCGACCTCGACCACCTCGAGGAGAGATTTACCGGGGAGATAAACCCTCCCGAGGGCTGGCAAATCGGCCTCATAGTGGGGGGGAGCGGAACGGGAAAAACGACGATTGCAAAAGAGTGTTTCCCGGAGGCGTATTTCGCCGGATATGAGTATACGGATAAGCCCGTTATAGACGATATGCCTAAAGCGAGTATCAAGGAGATAGAAAAGACCTTTACCTCCGTCGGGTTTAGCTCCCCTCCGAGCTGGTTAAAGCCCTACGGAGTTTTATCTAACGGGGAAAAGATGAGGGTAGACCTCGCCCGGTGCTTACTCGATAAAAAGGATATGATAGTCTTTGACGAGTTTACCTCCGTAGTAAATAGGGAGTGCGCTAAAACAACCTCCCTTGCGATATCTAAAGCTATCCGCCGGAGCGATAAAAAGTTTATAGCGGTATCGTGCCACGACGACGTTATCGAGTGGCTCGCCCCGGATTGGATATACGATACCGACCAAAAGCGTTTTTTTGTACAACGGGGAGATTCAACCGCCCCGAAATCAAACTCGATATATATAGGGTTGAGCCAAAAGATAGAAAAGAAGTCTGGGAAATTTTTAGGAAGTATCACTATCTAAATACCGATATGCATACCGCCTCTTGGCAATACGTAGGTATTTGGGAGGGTCGCCTCGTAGCTCATACGGGGATAATACACCTCCCGATGCATAAGGGCAAAAAGAGGGTACACCGTTTTGTAGTCCTCCCCGATTATCAAGGGATAGGGATAGGCACGGCGTTTATAACCGCTATCGGTAAAATAATAGAGCAGGAGGGTTTTGAGCTTAATTTAACGACGACGACCCCGGCTTTAGTTCCGGCTCTCACTAAATCCCCTTATTGGATATTAGCGAGATACGGGAGAGTAAAGAGCTCTATGGCGAACTTTCAAAAAAAGTACGGTCTCGAGAGTAAACACCTTACCAACTCGGAGAGCAAATCCCGGATAACTTACTCGTTTTGGTATAGAGGAGGTGTAGAGGATGGGCAGACCGAGGAAAGAGATAGATAGAGCCGAGTTTGAAAAGCTCTGCGGTCTCCAATGTACTAAAGAGGAGATTTGCGGCTGGTTCGACGTAACGGATAAGACCCTCGACGGCTGGGTAAAAAGAGAATATAAAACAAGTTTCTCCGAGATTTACGAGAAAAAGAGGAGTACGGGGAAAATATCCCTCCGCCGAGCCCAATTTAGACTAGCGGAAAAGAACGCTACTATGGCAATTTGGCTCGGTAAACAATATCTCGGGCAGAGAGACCAAATCGAAATCGAGACCGACGATAACGATATGGTTTTACACTTTATCGAGGGTATGAAAAATAATGATAAGGTTAAGCGAGAAACAGACCGAGTACCTCGAGAGAGCGAATAGCCGTTGGAATATTAAATCGGGAGCGGTTCGGTCGGGTAAATCCTTTGTCGATATAGCGGCGGTTATCCCCTCTCGCATCATAGAGCGCAGAGGAAAGCCCGGTATCTGCGTTATCTTTGGAGTATCTAAAGAGACTATCGAGCGTAACGTCCTTGCCCCTATGAGGGAGATATATACCTCTAAAAGGGTCGGGATGATAAATAACCGAAACCTCGCTACGTTATTCGGAGAGGAGGTCTATTGCCTCGGAGCTGAAAAGGTCTCCCAAGTGGCAAAGATACTCGGCTCGTCGATTAAATACGCCTACGGAGACGAGATAGCAAAGTGGAATAAGGAGGTTTTTAAGATACTCCAATCCCGTCTCGATAAAGAGTATTCCTGCTTTGACGGAGCTTGTAACCCGGAGCACGCTACTCATTGGCTAAAGGAGTTCATAGATAGCGATATAGATATCTACCTCCAAGAGTATACGATATTTGATAACGAGTTTCTCCCTAAAGCCTTTGTCGAAAACCTTTGCAAGGAGTATGAGGGCACTATCTACTACGATAGGCTCATCCGAGGACTTTGGAAAAGAGCCGAGGGAGCTATCTACCGCCGATTTGCCGATAATCCACATAAGTTTAGGTGCGAGGTCGTCGATAAAATAGAGCCGGGAGACGTAAAGCAATTTAAGAGAGAGGATATAACCTCTATCGAGTTCGGGCTCGACTTCGGCGGCAACCAATCCGGGCACGCTTTTGTTGCTCGAGGATATACGGATAACTACGCCGACGTTATTATCGTCGCCTCTAAAAGGGTAAAGGCTAACGATACCGCCGAGCCGATAGATAGTAACAAGCTCGACGCTCTCTTTTTAGAGTTTATAGGAGAGGTCGTCGATAAGTACGGAGTAGAGAGCCGAGACGGTTACCATAATATCGAGGGCGTATATTGGGATAACGCCGAGACGGTTTTAGGAAACTCTATCCGAAACGCCGTAGAGAGAGCTTATCCTTATATCATCGTACGCCCGGCGCAAAAAAAGAGAATAAACGACCGTATAAATACGACCCTCCGCCTAATGGGAGCTGGTCGTTTTTGGTATACGGACGATGCCGATAGTGTGAGGATAGCCCTATCCGAGGCGGTATGGAATAAAGATAAGGACGAGGACGAACGCCTCGACGACGGCTCTACGGATATAGATAGCCTCGACGCTATGGAGTATACGATAGAAAGAGATATGAAATACTTAATCATTTAGGAGTAGACCTTATGAATATTATAAATTGGTGGAAAGGAGTTTTAGGCAGGATGTTCGGATATAGCCAAATGAAAAGAATAGCCGGAAAAGACGTGGCTATGTCGCAAGCGATGATAGACGCTATTAACCTATGGCACAAGATGATTATAGGCTCTGCGCCGTGGGTAGATGAGGATAAGGGTATTATATCCCTCCGCTCGGAGGTAGGTATCTGCCGAGAGTTTGCGGATATCGCCCTCGGAGAGATGGATGCCGAGGTAAATATCCCGTCGCTCGACGAGGCTTTCCAGCTCGCTATCCGAGACCTTAACGAAAACCTCCAAGACGGTTTAGCCCTTGGCTCGTTCATATTAAAGCCGCTCGGCGGTAGGCGTTCGGAGTTCGTCTCCGCTGATAAGTTTGTACCTATCGCTTTCGACGATGAGGGTAAACCTCGAGACGTTATGTTTTTTACCCGTAAAAGAGCCGGGGAAAATAACTTTTATACAAAGGTAGAGCGGCACTACTTTAACGAAAACGGAGACCTCGTTATCGAGAATAAGGCTTATCACTCTACGAGCGAGAGCGAGATAGGGCGTTTAGTTCCTTTAACGGACGTAGAGGAGTGGGCTAATATCGAGCCCGAGCCTATTACCTATCCGGGAATGACTAAAAACGACTACGGCTATTTTAGAGTGCCTCTTAAGAACAGAGAGGACGGCTCTACTATGGGCGTATCTATCTACGCCGAGGCGGTAGAGGCGATAAAGAAAGCCGATATCCAATACGGTCGCCTCGATTGGGAGTATAACTCCGGCGAGAGAGCCGTACACGTAGACGAGAGAGCCCTGCAACATAAGGGCGGCAAAGTAAAGCTCCCGGCAGGAAAGCAACGCCTATATAGAGGCTTAAACCTCGAGCAAAACGGAGGAGAGCTCTATAAGGAATACTCTCCGGCTATGAGAGACGAGGCTTATATTAGAGGGCT
>Ga0326511_10004072_pt1 | contig 11714 bp, 10 predicted proteins | sample 0_2496_0518_D_FD_203701 | JGI IMG/M metagenome (GOLD analysis project Ga0326511, IMG submission 203701) | Bovine rumen microbial communities from UC Davis, California, United States - 0_2496_0518 | ecosystem: Host-associated > Mammals > Digestive system > Stomach > Rumen | place: USA...
ACACGGACGTGTTCGACCGCACGCTGAGCCGCGAATCCCGCGGCCTTCAGCCGGGCGATACCGTCTACTACGAAGACAACTCCTTGATCTCCGTCGAACTCGGCTTTGATTCCAAGAAGTTGCTGCCTACGTTGCCGGTGACCTTCGGCTTGGATGGTGAATTTGCCATGTCCAAGTGGAGTGCCGAAATGGAATACTTCGCTGCGATTAGGGAAAAGATGTATACCATCGCCCAGGGCGCCGTTATCGATGAAAACGGCAACCAGGTGAATACGATTTACGTCAGTACCGAGGATCAGCCGGGCGATACCGAATACAAGGAAGACGTCGGCGAGACGGATGGCAACGCTTTCTACGTGACCCCGTATGTCAAGGCCGATATCGCCGGCATCGAGGCCGACTTGAAGGCAACCTACCTCAAGACGGATAAGGACTTCTGGTCCGAAATGGCCTCTGCCCCGAATTACCGTGGCGGTTCCATTATCTTGAACTCGAACGCCCTCTATAGTAACGAAATCTATTCGAGCGCCATAGGAGCCTTCGGCATGTCGAGCCTTGAAAACCTCTACCTGTCCGTTTACAACTCCAATCCGCTCAACGCCACGAACCTGCTGACTTCCCAGCCGCTGGTGAATGCCTTGTCCAATACGGACGAATCCCAGTACCTCTATAGCAAGCTGTACAACAACTATAAGAACGCCCACTTCTACCGTAACGGTTACGATGCCGGTACCATCAAGCGCCTTGAGCTCGAGCAAGCGGTGTTCACGCTCGACCCGACCGTGAATATGGCGCTCCCGTTCGGCCTTGCAACGCCTGACCGTAACGGCTTCAATGTTTCGTTCAATGCGACTTGGAACGACGCGGTGACGCTGAATGCCTACTTCGCCCAGATCAAGCAGGACTCTGTTTCCGTTGACCTGGCTACGGGTGCCGCCATCGAAAATACCTACACGGAATTCGCCGTGGGTGGAAATGTCGATATCGGCCGCTTGGCAAATCTGGACCGCAAGATTCTTCTCCAGGGCTCTTATGACCATGCCGAAGAAAAGGAATTCCTGAAGCGCAAGTCTGATCGCATCATGGGAGGCGCCTCTGCCGATGTCTGGGGCCCGTTCGCCTTCCAGGCCGGCATTCAGATGGCCAAGACCCAGTTCGAAAACGAACTCCCTGTGACCGCCTTCTCCACGATTACCAACGTTGAGGAAATGTTCGTCCTTGCTGGCCCGAAGGTCCGCATCGCTCCGAATTCCTACCTTACCGTTCAGTACGGCATGTTGACGGACAAGATGAACCTGAACACCTACGCTATTGGTGTTGATGCCGATGGCAAAGAAACACTTGTTCAGGGAACCGAAGAAATTTCAATAAATAAGAACGTCATCATTGCTGACGTGACGGTTAATTTCTAAGAGGTACGCAATATGAAACTTCTTAACAAATTCCTGATTCCTTTTGCAGCGTTGTCGCTGGCCGCCTGTTCTTCTTTGGACGTTGATGACAGCGAAGCGTTTACGGAAAATTTCCCGGAAGATTTTGACGGGGCTGTCTATATGGAGCTCCATCCGCAACTGGTGAGCCTGCAGGTGCGAAACTATATCGTCAACTACAATGCCGATGCCAAGGATGCCGATTCGCTCATCACGGCAGAGGCCGTTATCGCAGACTCTCTCGAGTTTATTGCAGATACGGCTCAGCTCCACAAGATCTACGCTTCCCCCTACTATGGTGGCTATGGCGAAGAACGCTGGCAAGAAGCGATGGAACCGACCATGAATCTTAAGTGCAAGATGCGGGATCGCTACACGATGGTGAACCTGAACCAGATTTCTGGTGAAGACACGACGCACATCAAGCTCCTGGATCCGATTACGTTTGTGAAGGATTCCACTGACACGAGCAAGATTGTCTCTGTGGTGGGCAAGGCCGATTCGGCTGCTACCGAAGTTGACACGCTTGTCTTGAGTGACACGCTGGTCCTGCTTTCCGGTAAGAACAGGGGTACCGCTGTTCCCGACACGGTCTCGTGCGACACTACGTACTCGCCGGGTGCCGTCAGTGCCCCGCAATTGAAGTTCCTGGCGGCCTTCAATTTCGTCAACACCACGAAAGACTGGGAAATGATAAAGGCCATTCCGATCGATACCTTCGCGATAAGCCTGCACTATGTTGTCTTTGGCGAACTCAATGGTTGGGCCTACCGCAAGTGCAAGGATTCCGAAAAGGAGAATCCTGTGATTTCGGAGGAATATCCTGTGACGAAACGTTATTGTGCCGATGCTTCCGGCGTTGTCCGTGAGATTAAGTAAGGCGAGGTTATCATGAATATCAAATCATTTGCTCTGGCATTGACACTCGGTTTTGTCGCGGCTCAGGCTGCGGCGGACAAGGTTGTGGGTTACTTCCCTTACTGGAGTCAGTATTCCCAGTTCTATCCGAAGGATATCCGCTACAATACGGTGACCAACGTCCATTATTCCTTTATCGTCCCCGGTGAAGACGGCTCGCTCGCTTTTGCCGACGAAAACGACGCGACGAACTTCAAGACCCTGGTGGACCTCACGAAGGAAAACGGTGTCAAGCTGATTGTCGGTGTGGGCGGTATGGAAAACGAAGGCACGCTCAAGGCGATTGCCTCTTCCGATGAACTCCTCCCGCAGTTCGTCTCTAACGTCGGTAGCTGGCTTTCTGCTAACGGCGGTGACGGTATCGAACTCGACTGGCAGAACCTTACGGCCGAAGACGCCGAACTCTATGCGAAGATGCTCAATGCCCTCGTCGATGGTCTTTCCAACTACACGGTGACCGCGGTGATCTACCCGGCGGTCGGCATGGATGCCTACAAGGCCGAAGCGCTTAACCGCGCCGCCTATGTGGACGTGTTCATGACGGACCTCATGACGGAAGAATCCTCTACCGTCGTTCCGAACCAGGGTGCCGTTTCCATCCAGCAGACGCTCGAAGAAGTCGCTGCTGCCGGCGTGCAGAAAGACCTGCTCGTCCCGGTGGTGTTCCTCTACGGTAAGTCCTGGATTGGCGCCAAGGGCCTCGGTTCTTCTCACCAGGGCTACGGCAGCGGTAACGAAGGTTACCTCCCGTACGCCGAACTGATGGGCAAGTTCGATTCTCCGGACTACACCGTCACCTTCGATGAAGCTTCCAAGTCCGAAGTGGCCGTGAGCGAATCCGAAACGATCGTGTTCATGGGCATTCCCTCCGTCAAGGCTGTTGCCGAATACGTGAAGAGCGAAGGCATGTCCGGCGTCGCCGTCTATGACCTCTCGCAGGACTTCCACGAACCGATTGTCTCCCTGCTGGTGACTATCGGCCTGCAGCTCCGCCCCGAAGTGAACTACAAGGCTACCAAGAAGAAGTAATCGTTCTTCTTCAATCCTTTTTAGGCCCGCCCTCGCATTGATGGGTGGGCTTTTTTTTGCGCCTCGATGGCGAGTATGTTTTAACGAACTGCTGCGGGGCTGTTCGACGGTGGGTGGGTAGGTAACCTTGACGATGCCTCATGGAGCCGCAGAGATGTGTCTCAATGAGCTGGTGCGGGAGCCGCACCGCGTACACCTGGGCAAAAAAAATCGCCGGCATAAGCCGGCGTTTTTTTAAAGTTTTTTTGCCTGTCGGCAATTAGAACGATCAAGCTACTTCGTGAACTTGATGGTGGCCTGCTGGCTGCCCTGCGTTACGGTGGCGATGTAGTTGCCGGCCGAGAGGCTGCTCAGCGGTAGCGTTCCAAAGCCCTTGCCGATAGTCTTGGAGTAGACTTCCTTGCCGATGGCGTTGAAGACCGTTACCTTCGCGGGAGCGGACTTGGGAGCGGCCACCGTCAGGGCGCCCTTGGCGTACTGCAGGACAATGCTGGACGATGCGACCGCCTTCACGACGGGGATAGACATCTTGTTCAGGTTGACGGCCTGGGCGCTGTCACCCACAATCACGCGGATGGTCTTGTTGAGCACATCCAGGACATCAGTGCCTTCGGTAGTGGCCCTGACCAGAACGATGGCGTTCTGTGTACCGGCGGCGAGGGACGTTCCCGATACGCTCAAGTAGGGGCAGGTGTCCTCAAAGTTTTCGCCGTCGTAATTGAAGGAGTATTTGACCGGTGAACCCAGCAGGGATTTTTCGGGGGCGGTACCTGCCGCAGAGGCGGCGCCAAGCGCGATCTTCATGTTCCCGAACTTGCTGTGGATTTTGTCTTCGCCCTTGCGGTACGTGACCGTAATCGTGTCATTCATGGCCCTGTAGCCCGTGACGGCAGGGGCTGTCGCGACAATCTTTGCTTCGCCAATCTTCTTGAAGTGGAACATAATTACGGAACTAGCGTCCTTTTGCGAAGAGGAACAATACGTCGTGTTCTTGCAGGCGGCTGTCTTCACGTCGACGATGTCCGGGTTGAGCGACGTGATGGTGTAGGTGGCGCCCTGGATGGTTTTCTTTTCTGTCCCGAGCACCCATTCGAACGTCATGTTGCTGGAGTTCGTCTTGGAGTAGTCGGCCCCGCGGTCCACGCTGCAGGGGTGCGTCGACGCATCGTTATAACGGCAGAACATGTCGTTGAAGCCGACGATGCCCTGGCCTGCAACGCCACGGATCGTCACGACGCTCTGGCTTCCGTCGTTGCCGGTGAGGATGGAGAATCCCGCACTTTTGATGGTGAGGTCTGATCCGGAGACAGAAACGACATCTTCGTTGCTGGAAGTGTAGGTACATCCGGACTTGAGAACGTTGCTTACCTTTCCGTCGGTTTCCTTGGCCGAAGCGTGCGCGAAGGCGCAGCTGCCGGTGTGTTTGCCCTTGGTGAGCGAGTCGGCCCAAGACTGAGCGTGTTTGGTAAGGTAGCTCTTGACCAGGTTGCCGGAGGAACTGTAGGTCGCTTTTTCGAGGAGACCCTGCGAAGAGAGTTCTTCGCTTCCTTCGAACATGCCGGAGGTTTCCTTGCCGTTCGTCTGGCGCAAGCTCCAGTTGCAGTTGCTGATCTTGTTCTGCTCCATGAAGCTGATCCAATCGTTTGTAGCACCTTGGTCGGCGCTACCAGCGCCATCGGCATTGACGGTGCCCCATTCGGTAATGAACACGGGGCTGCCGCTGCTCTTGGCCTGGGTAATCTTGCTGCCGAAGCTGCCCACCTTGTGCGTGCCTGCATAGAAGTGGAATACGTAGCCCACGTTTGTGCCGTTTACGCCACCGTAGTTGGTGAGCTGGGACCAGTTCGGCGTACCGACGAGGGCGAGGTTTTCGGTGTTCTTGCGGATTTCTCCGATGATTTCGTTCGCATAGCTTTGGATGGTGCCCCAGCCGGTGTTTACGGGTTCGTTATAGACTTCGTAGATGACGTTCGGGATGTTCGCATACTTCTTGGAAACGGCCGAGAAGAACGTCTTGGCCATGGCCTTTTCGTATTCGGCACGATGGCTGTGCCAGTCGATGATGATGTAGACGTCGTTCTCGATAGCGGCTTCAACCATCTTGTCGACGGTCGCCATGTAGCTTTCAGGTGCGCTGGCGTAGGAATAGCCGTTGAAGAGGGAGTCCGCGGAATCGACGCATCCGTTAGACTTCTGCTGCGTGCTGGAGTAGCACGTGATGCCCATGGCGAAACGGAACACGTCCATTTTCAGGTTGTCGACCGCCCAAGAAATCACGTCTTTCTTGTAGTACGGAAGGCCGGTGGCATCGGACCAGAACAAACTCATGCCGCGGAGCATCGCTTCCTGGTTGTTCTTGGCGCCGATAATCTTGCCACCGCTCGTATGGATGGCGCCGTAGTAACTGACCGGCCCGACCTTTTTGGGAACGGCATCGACGGCGGCAGAGAATGCCGGTGCCACGGTGAGGGCGAGAACGCAGGGGATAATTTTTTTCAGTTTCATATGGGGGTCCTAGGATTGATATACCAAGAAGGTAACAATATATGAGACAAAGAGTTCCTTGATTGCTCGAAAAAAACGTTTACTTTTGAATACGGGTGATTTTCACGATGGGTCAAAATGCACAATAATAAGAAAAAATAGTTTCACTTAAGAGAAATTTAGCCCCCTTGAAAGTAATAAAAAAGTTAGAAACGCCGCGTTTGTGATACAACGCACGCCTCGGGTCAGCGAAAAAATGAGCCATATCACAGACTTTTTTTGGCCATTTTGTAAAAAAAAGCGCACAAAATGGCGTTTTTGGCCTGAATTCGACGTTTTTTGACTAAATCGTGAAATTCCCATTACAGTTTTTTTACTTCCATTGAAAAAAACTTGCAAAAAATGCCAAAAAAAAGGTATATTAAAAGCAAATCGCCCTTCATGGGCATAAACCATTAACAAAGAGAGAGACTTATGAAAAACAAAATTCTTACTGCTACTGCCGTTTTGGCCGCAGTCGGTGTCGCTTCCGCTTTTACGTGGTCCGGTACTGAATACCGCGTCGAAACGGGTTTTGACAATGGTACCGATACCTACGGTTACTGGTATGACTACAACGACAAGGCTGATGGTGGTCTGTCCAAAATTACCTGGCCGGTTGACAAGCTCGGTAACGACTACTCCGAAACCGCTCTTGACCCGGTGATTGACGAATGCGGTGGTGTTTGCGGTACTTTCGCCTTGGACGAAGGTACTCTTGACTACAAGCCGTTCGTTGGTCTTGGCTTCAACATCTCTGGTACGGAAACGCCTTCCGGTGGCTCTGCCACGCCTGAAAACGTTACTGGCTGGGAAGGCATCTGCATTACCTATACGGTGAGCGTTTCCGCTTCCCTCGAACTCGGCCTCGGTGATACCAAGGATAATGCTATTGGTTACGATAACCCGTATACCACGCTCCCGAAGTCTGAAACTGCTGACGAAGTTTGCACCACTTGGGGCAAGTTCAAGCAGGCTGGCTGGGGCAAGGGCAAGGTTACTGGTGATGAAGCTGGTGCCGCTCTCGCTTCCGTCAAGTTCAAGATTCAGGCTGCCACCGGTACGAGTGGTTCCTTCAACATCTCTGGCGTTCGCTCCATCAAGGACATCGAGGGCGTTATCAAGGCTAAGGCTGCTGCCTCTGCTGTGAAGGCTTCCCTCTCTGGTCGTACCCTCTCCTTCGCTGGCATCAAGTCTGTTGCCACTGCCGAAGTGATGAACCTCCAGGGCCAGGTGATGCTCAAGGGTTCTGTGAGCTCTTCTGCTTCTCTCGACCTCTCTTCCATCGACGCCGGTGTCTACATGGTCCGCGTTGCTGGCAAGTCCGTCGACTTCAGCCAGAAGATCATCCTCAAGTAATCACTACTTTGAAAATCTTAAAAAAGGGGCTCCCGAAGGGTAGCTCCTTTTTTTTAAGGAGAAAGTGATTTGCTTCAAATCTACGCGGCAATGACTGTGTTTTTTGGAGTACGAGCGTTTAAAAAATGAAATTTGAATGTATATTAGGACATGGTAAATTTGAGAGGATTTTATGAACACTAGAAGAATTCTGATTTCTGCCTTATGCAGCCTCGCCTTTGGCCTAGCCGCATGTGGTGGCGATAACGCTGCCGCGGCCGAAGAACCCGTGAACAATCCCTTTGGCGGTGCCGATCAGCCGGTGCCGACATCGCAGGCTGTAGGTGCGTCCAGCGCAGTGATCCTGTCGTCTGCATCGGGTGGTGGTGGCGGCGGCCAGACGGGCCCGGTGGCAGGGCTTGCTCCTAGCGCCAATACGCAGTTCTCCACGGCAATGTACAAGAAATGGTTGGATGGCCATTATGTTACCTTAGATAAGGAAGCGACATACTACGGCGAAATTGCGGACCAGTTCCGTCATGTTTTCAAGGAACAGTATTTGCCTGCCGCAAGAATTGTCTGGTCTACAACCCAGGGTGGCGGATATGCAACCCAGTGCAAGGTTGATGAATCTACGGAATCGAAGATGAAGTACCGCGGTTGCACCGTGTCGGAAGGCATCGGCTACGGTATGCTTATTACGGCTATCCAGGGCGATGTCGCTGTGTTCAATACCTTGTGGAATTATTCCCGTGCTTTCAGGGCGTACAACAACCAGGCCCTGACTCCCTGGATTACGTTCAGCTTCACCTATAATGTTGTGGACAATGGAAGCGCGACGGATGCCGACCTTGATATCGCGACATCGCTTCTTATCATGCATGCCAAGACGGGCGAAGCGGCCTACTTGAATGATGCGTTGACCATTGCCGCGGCCATTTGGGATACGGAAGTCAAGGACAACATGCTGCTTTCGGGTGACACTCCCATGTGGAACGGCGTCAAGGGCCCGATTGTCTATAACCTGAGCTATTTCTCTCCGGTTGCGTTGCGCTTGTTTGCGAAATATGACCAGACCCATAATTGGAATGGCGTCATAGATGCGATGTATAGCTATATGACTGCAATCCAGGACAAGGGTACGGGCGTATTCCCCGACTGGAGCGATGCGACGACGGCAGTCAACCCGCCGAACAAGTCTGCGGGTACGAATGCCAACAACTACACCTGGTATACCTTCAACAAGGAAGCGGTCCGCATTCCGTGGCGTATCGCATGGGATTATTACTGGTATCAGGATACCCGTGCATTGGCAGTCCTTCAGAAGCTGAACCGCTTCATTGTGGATAAGGCTGCGGGTGATCCCACGTCGTCCGCCTTGTCGGTCAACTACTCCTGGGATTTGTCTCTCGGTCCGGACAATACGAGAAATACGGCTGTTCCGGGACAGTGGCTCGCAGCTTGGTGCGCGACGGGCCTTGCCACGAACTCCGATTGGCTTAGCAAGTGTACGGATGCTTTGAACAAGAAGGAAGTGTCCAACACCGCGAGCAGCTACTTCTCCGATATTCTGATGGTGATGTATAGCCAGTTGCTGAACGGTGCGTACGTCAATCCGTTCAAGTAAGAAAACCTGACCAACAAGTTTTAGCCCCGGACGTATGTCTGGGGCTTTACGTTTTTATATATTACCCTTGTATGGAAAATGATTCTTTGAATACGGCGGTGGATTCGACGGCTGTGCCGGATTCCGCTGCTCCGGAGATGGTGATGCCCACGCCCGAGCAGTTGGGCATTTCGGTTGTATCGGGGCCCGAAGGCGGGATGCCCGCAGTGACGGTGGGCGATACGTTCGAGTTCCCGGTGACGGTCAGCTGGAGCGTGCAGGGGAGTGCCCTGCTGGTGGTGCCCACGGGTTCCGCGAATGCGAAGGGGCTTACGCAGGTGGGTGTGTCGCAGGAGTCGGCGCGCTCCGTGAAAGACGGCAAGGAAATTGCGTCGATTACGTTTACGTACAAGATTGTAGCGCAGGATACGGGCAACTTGCACGTTCCGGCGCTGCGCTTTGAAATCCCGACGCAGATGGGGCAGCCGCTCGATTTGCGCAGCGAGAGCGTCGATGTGCGCGTGAACGAACCATTCAACCCGCTGCCGATTGTGGTAGGGCTTGTGGTGGCGTTGCTCGTGCTGTGTGCGGGCCTCTGGCGTGCCAAGCGCCGTGCTGCCGCCCGTGAAGCCGTTGCCGCCAGGAATGCCGCCCAGGATGCCCTGCGTGCAAGGATGCTGGTATTGAAACAGCGCGTGAATACCGCGGACAGCCGTGAATGGCTGCTGGAACTCGAAAGCATCTGCAAGGAGTACGTCGCAGAAAAGTTCGGCCTCGCCGCCTCCGCGGTGAACCTCGATACGCTGGTAAAGGACGGCCAGCTCGAAGGCTGGGAAACCCTCGTTGAAGAATTCGCGCACGCCCGCTACGGCGGCGGCAAGCGCGACGGTTTTGAAAACAAGGAAACCTGGAAGGGCGCCATGAAGCTCATGGGCATTTCCGAAGACGACGAGTAGCCGGGCCTCAAATGAAAATCATCCGGGTCGCAAAGGAATGTGAACGCGCGGGCGCCTACTACGTACGCATTGCCGCGATGATGCGCAAGCACCAGATTCCGCTTGAAGCCGAAATCGATTCACATGACGGCGAAAGCTGCCACTACATCCTTGCGTTGGACGACATTTATCCGGTGGCCACTTGCCGCTGGTTCGAAGTTCGCGAGGGCGTTGCCGAAATCGGGCGCGTCGTGGTGCTGCCGGAATACCGCGGCAAGCATTTAGGCCAGGCCGTTGTCGCCGAGGCCGAGAAGTGGATGCGCGAGGCGGGTTTCAAGAAGGTCGAGATTTCGAGCCGCGTGAATGTCGCGGACTTCTATGAAAAAATGGGCTACCGCTTCAACGAAAGCGGTAAGGCCCATCATGACACGTTCGAGTGCGTGTATATGGAAAAGGTTCTGTGAACCTAGTGGATGTCCATCTTCGAGAATAGATTCAGTACGGCCACGCCGGAGACAATCAGGATGAGCCCTATGATGGCACCCAAGTCGGGCATCTGCTTGAAGAAGTAGATGCCGCTTATCGTTATAAGCGCGATGCCGAGCGCCGACCAGGTGGCATACGCGATGCCGATGGGGATCGTGCGCAAGCAAAGACTCAGCAGGTAGAGCGACGCCACGTAGCAGACGAGCGAGGCGATGGAAGGGACGAGCTTGGTGAACTGCTCCGACATCTTGAGGAGCGTGGTGCCGGCCGCTTCCGCGACAATGGCGAGGATAAGGAATACGTAGTTAAGCATAGGGAGAATATACAAATTAATTTTTGGAATATGAATCGATTCCGGTGAAATTGTTGATTTTGCAGGGGCTATGTCTTTTTTGTGTGCGGAAAAATCTATTTTTTTGAAACGATGAAACTTGTTTGTGTTATAGCCTTTTTGCTTTTGACCGGTTGTGCGTGCAACGATCCGCGCGGTTGCCATGTGATTGATGGAGTCGGGAATACGCCGGATGACCGTCGCATGGTGAAAGAAGGGCGAGATGTCCAGACATACCAAAATACAAGGATGCCGGACCCATCTGCAGAAAACACAGTGAACAGTTCAGATGGGGTTTCGCTGCGAGTGTATAATCCAAGCGATACAATACATATCGACGACAAAATTGACTGGACGAAAGTGGAGTAAATAGTTATGCCGAGTTCTGAGAAGTTTCGTGACCACGTTTTGCAGCAGTTCAAGGGCGAACTTCGCGTGACTACCCGCAAGATGATGGGCGAGTACATCTTGTACGCTGACGGGAAAATCTTTGGCGGGATTTACGATGACCGCCTGCTGGTGAAACCTGTGGCCGCGGCCTTGGCGATGTTGCCTGGCGCAAAGAAGCAATTGCCCTACGAAGGCGCCAAGCCGATGCTCCGCGTGACCAACGAGCAGATTGAAGACAACGGATTGCTGGTGCGCCTGCTCGACGCGATGTTGCCGGAGTTGCCCGCCGCGAAAGCGAAGAAGAAATAAGTTCCGACGGATGTGCTTATCAACGGGGTGAGCGCCGGCCGCGATGTGATTTTATTTGTCAAACAGGTCCGAGTGCGTTCCTGTGCGGACAAGTTCCAATATCAATACATCGTCTTGTTTACGGTAAACCAAGAGCCAATCCGGCTTGATGTGAAGTTCTCTATGCCCGGACCAATTTCCTCCAAGAGCATGATCCCGATACTTGTCTTCAAGAGGGTCGTCATTTGCGAGCTTTGAAACAACGGCGTATAATTCCTCCATATCGTAATTCCGTTTCTTTGCTCGCTTGACATCTTTCTTGTATTGTGATGTCCATAGGATTTTGTATCTAGGTCCTTTCTCTACCAAGATTTCATCTCCCGAATGGCTTCGTTGACCGTATACGTCTTCATCTTCGAGGGGTTCTTCTGGTATTTCGC
>Ga0326511_10004073_pt1 | contig 11714 bp, 7 predicted proteins | sample 0_2496_0518_D_FD_203701 | JGI IMG/M metagenome (GOLD analysis project Ga0326511, IMG submission 203701) | Bovine rumen microbial communities from UC Davis, California, United States - 0_2496_0518 | ecosystem: Host-associated > Mammals > Digestive system > Stomach > Rumen | place: USA: California...
GACAGCGCCCCACTGGCCATCAGCATCAAGCAAGGCAAGGGTGAGTTGCTGCTGGTGTCTACTCCCCTGCTGTTCACCAACTATGGCATGCTTAGCTGCAATGGTAGCAGGTATATATTCCGCTTGCTGTCGGCCTTCGGACAGATGCCCGTCAGGCGTGTCGTGCTCAGCACCAACGCCTCCACGCGAAAGGATAGTGCACTGGCCATGCTCGACTATATAGAGCGGCAACCACCATTGTGGTGGGCTTGGTGCATCTTGTTGCTGCTCATTGTGCTGTTCATGCTCACCAACGCCCGTCGCCGCCAGCGCCCCATCCCCGTGGTCCAGGCACCACAGAACCATTCGCATGAGTTCATCCGGCTCATCGGTACGCTCTATGCCCGACAGGAAGGTCATAGCGACTTGGTGGCGAAGAAGTTCCATTATACGGCCGAACAGCTGCGCCGACAGCTGCACATCGACATCACCAATCCCGAGGAAGACCGACAGTCGGCGGCGGTCATTGCCCAGAACAGCAGCCTCACTGCCGACGTGGTGCTCCAGACGCTGGCCGACGTGCGCCGCGTGCTCGACGGTAGTATGCGCCTCACCGAGCTGCAGCTGCGCCAATACATCGACCGACTCAATGCCCTGTCAGGGCCGTGAGGGGTATAGGTCTCATCGGCCTCATTGGCCTCATTGACCCCATAAGCCCCATAGGCCCCATAGGCCCTATTCGCCCCCTTCCCCGAAACTCAAAAACCCCCAATACAATGCAAGACTCCAACAACTTCTCACGTCCCGACCTCATGCTCCTTTCAGGGAAGATGAGTCAGTTGCGCCAGCAGATAGCGCAGATTATCGTCGGGCAGAATGAGGCTGTCGACCTGATTCTCACCGCTATCCTGGCCGACGGCCACGTGCTCATAGAGGGTGTGCCAGGCGTGGCCAAAACGTTATTAGCCAAACTCATGGCACGGCTCATCGATGCCCGCTTCAGTCGAGTGCAGTTCACGCCCGACCTGATGCCGAGCGACGTCTTGGGCACCACCGTGTTCAACATGCAGACCCAGCAGTTCAACTTCCATGCCGGACCAGTCTTTGCCGACATCGTGCTCGTCGACGAGATAAACCGTGCGCCTGCCAAGACGCAGGCTGCCCTCTTCGAAGTGATGGAAGAGCGGCAGGCCACCGTCGACGGACAGCGTCACCCCATGGGTCCACTCTACACCATCCTGGCCACACAGAACCCTGTGGAGCAGGAGGGTACCTACCGCCTGCCCGAAGCCCAGCTGGACCGTTTTATGATGAAGATAGAAATGGGCTACCCCACCGTCGACCAGGAAGAAGAGATATTGCAACGCCATCTCAACCAGCCCATTAGCGTAGGGATTGAAACCATAGAACCCGTTATCACCCAAGCCGAGCTGTTGCAACTGCGACAGACGCTGTGGCAGGTGCATGTCGACGCGTCGCTGATCAGATATATCGCGTTGGTCGTGGAACAGACACGACAGAGTAAGACCGTGTTTCTTGGAGCCTCGCCCCGTGCTTCGGTGGCCATGCTCCAGGCCTCGCGAGCCTATGCCCTGTTGCAGGGTCGCGACTTCGTGGTGCCCGACGACATCAAGCAGGTGGCACCCGCCGTACTGGCACACCGCATTATCCTCACCGCCGAAGCCGAGATGGAAGAGCTCACCACCCGTCGCGTGGTGGAACAGCTCCTCGAAAAGGTGGAGGTGCCCAAGTAAAGCATAGCGTATGTTCTTCACCCGTCGCTTCTACCTCATTGCAGCTGTCATCGTGATGTTCTTGGTCTGTGGCTACTGGCTCGGCGCACTCTTTGTCGTCGGGCAAGTGGCGTGGTGGCTCTTGGTTGCTGCGACCGTGGTCGACATCACCTTATTATATATAAGAAGGGGCATCAGTGCTACCCGAACGTGTAGCGACCGGTTCTCCAATGGCGATGCCAACAAGGTCGTTCTGCACATAGAAAGCACCTATACCATTCCTTTGCGACTGCAAGTAATCGACGAGACACCCTACGACTTCCAACAGCGTGATTTAAGCTTCGCCACCACGATAGCTGCCCATGGCGCTGCCAGCATCGACTATCAGCTCACACCTACGCGTCGGGGCACCTACGGCTTTGGCCGCATACGTGTCTTTGCCACCACTCGCTTAGGACTCGTCGAGCGGGGCTATACCTGTGGTGAGCCAAAGGACGTGAAGGTCTATCCGTCCTATCTCATGTTGCGTCGATATGAGTTGCTGGCCATGAGCAACAACCTGCGTGAGATGGGACTGAAGCGCATACGCCGCATAGGCCACAACACCGACTTCGAACAGATTAAGGACTATGTGGCCGGCGACGACTTCCGCACCATCAACTGGCGTGCCACAGCCCGTCGTACGATGGCTGCCAACGGCTCGCCGCGACTCATGGTGAACCAATATCAAGAGGAACGGTCGCAGCCCGTCTATAGTGTTATCGATAAGGGACGCCTGATGCAGCAGGCCTTCGGCGGCATGACACTGCTCGACTATGCCATCAACGCTGCCCTTGTGCTTAGCTATGTGGCTATCCGACGCGACGATAAAGCCGGGTTGGCCACCTTTAGCGACTCTTTCGACACCTTCGTTCAGGCCTCGCGACAGCCAGGACAGATGCGTGTCTTGCAGGAAGCCCTCTATGCCGAGCAGACACAGTTTGCCGAAAGCGACTTCTCTGCACTGCTCGTCGCCCTCGGGCGCAGGCTCGCCAAGCGCTCGCTGCTCGTACTCTACACCTCGTTCACCGGCATGGTGGCGCTACGCAGACAATTGCCCTACCTGCGCCAGATGGCCCTGCGCCATAGGCTGCTCGTGGTGTTCTTCCTCGACGAGACGCTTGCCGAAGCATTCAGCACGCCCGTCACCACGGAGGATTACTACCAGCAGGTCATTGCGGCTAAGTTCAGTTACGAACAGCGGCTCATCGTGCAGACGCTCAGGCGCTACGGCATCCTGGCCTTGCTCACCACCCCGAAAGGCCTCTCGGTCGATGTTATCAACAAATACCTCGAAATGAAGAGAGAGACATAGGGGCGAGCCCCATAAGCCCTATTGGCCCTATTAGCCCTATTAGCCCCAAAACAAAAAAACCCATAACAACACCAACAATGAAAAAGACATTATTATTACTCCCCTTGCTGGCCATGATGCTGGCATGCGGCGGCGACGACGGCTACGGCCCCAGCTGGCGCGACCGCGACTATCGCGACGAAGGTAACAACCAAGGTGGTAACAACCAAGGTGGCAACAACCATGACGACAACAACGGCAAAGATCCGAACGACTTTGGCGAATACCCCACCGACAACCACGCATACGTTGATCTGGGTCTCAGTGTGCTTTGGGCCACCTGCAACATGGGGGCTACCAAACCAGAGCAAATAGGTGGCTACTACTTCTGGGGCGACCCCACCGGAACGGCCACCTTAGAGTACATGATTGCGAACGACCCCGCCAAGCAGTTCGACTACATCGGCGGCTCCGACTACGACATCGTCCACGTGATGTGGGGCGAGAAGTGGCGCCTGCCAACACCCGACGAGCGTGAAGAGCTTATAGACAACTGCACGTTCCAGTGGCGCCGCATCAATGGTGTCGTCGGGGCCATGTTCACCTCAACGGTGAAGGGCTTCGAAGGCAACAGCATCTTCCTGCCTGCTGCCGGTGGCGTGGAAGGCGACTCCATTATCGATGCCGGACTGTGCGGATACTATATGACCGACGAGCTTGGCAGCGACGAGGAAGGAATCTATGTGCACTCGCTCAACTTCGACGAGCTGGGTGTCTTCGTCCACACCTTTGGAGGCAGCAACCCCTACGAGTGCTGGGCCAGCCTCGATGCCAAGATGTCTGTACGTCCTGTCTTTGGCGATGTGCCCAAGACGTCTGGCAACAATCAGGGTGGCAATAAGACACGCTCCGCACGTGCTGCTGCGCAGCCCATTCAGCGCAACATGAGCAAAGGCCTGTCTACCACATCTACAAGGCGCCAGCGATAGTCTGCTATCCGCAGTTAAATATTTCATAACAATTGCAAGTGCCTGAATATGAAAATATAGCAGGCACTTGCTTGTATCAGCTTTTTTTTGTTATGCGAAGGTTCGCATAACGAAAACTAATTGTAATAACCAAATTTTGGTCCATAGTTTTGGACTCCTCCTATTCCAATCCCACTAATTTTTCTGCAACTATATCATTGTACGAGAATTCGTGTGGGTTAGTTCTTGCCTTGCAAGCGGCAGAGCCGAGTTCAGACCCCACCCCTAACCCCTCCCCTTCTTGCGTCCCGCTGGTAGCAAGCGTCACCCTTCGGGATGCCGAGCGGAAGGGAGGGGAATGCCCTGCGAATAGTGCTCCGGCGGTAGCAACTCCCCTCCCTTCCAAGGGGAGGGGATGGGGGTGGGGTCTGTAACTAACGTCTGATAAGCTGTCTTATCATCAGTCCTATGCCCAGCAGCACGACCGCGGCTAATGCCGCCCACAGCACCCATTGGTTGCTGGCTGTTGCCACTGCGGCCTTCTGTGGCTGAGCGGGGGGAGCTATCTGTGTGGCTACTGGACTGGGCTTGGCTACAGGGGCAGACTCTGGTTGGGCATAGCTGGCCCGGAATACGTTGACGGCATTGCCGCCCTGCCGGCCCCGGCCTTGTGAGGTGACGATGACGGTCTTGCCGTCGCGCGACACGTCGAGCCCCACGGGATAGCTGTCGACATCGGCAGAGAGTAACAGCTTCATCGTGCGTGTGTCTACTACGCAGAGCTTGCTCCCCCTGTTGCAGGCGGCAAAGATATAGCGGCCCGAGGGTGACGCCTCTATGGTGCGTGTGCCCGCCATGACGCGGCACTCCTGCCACTGTCCCTGGGTCTGTACTGTGTGGTTCGCCCCTATATGGCGTGCCGTCTCGAGAAACTTGTCGAGACGCATGCGCTGCACATAGCCGGAAGCGTTGCTGCTCAGGTATAACCATCCGTCGCTGATGATGAGGTGGCGCACGTTGCCACGCATGCCCAGCACGCGCCCTAAGTATTGCTGGCGCTGAAGGTCGATGACGGCGATGCCGTGCGACCCGGCCATGCAGCCCACGAGCAGGTAGCGGTCGTCGGGCGTGAAGACGGTGCCGCGCAGCGTGTAGCCGCTCTTGTTGTCGCGGTCTACCGACTCTGTGAGGCTGAAGTCGAGCTTGAGCTGGTAGTCTACGACGTAAACCTTGGTGTAATGCCAGTCGTGGGGATTATGGCTACTCACGTCGATGGTGCCCACCGTGTTGTTGCCCCACAGGGTGACGGCAACGAGGCGGTTGTCGTGGGAGCAGGCCACCATCTTGGGCAGCGGCCCCGTCTCGAACAGACGTACGATGGTGTCGCTTTCGGTGTCGATGGCAGCCATGGCCGACGGGTCCTGCGCGTTGATGTCGTAGCTGCGACGATAGTAGGGCGCCCAGAAGTAGCGACCGCCGTGTGAGAAGCATCCCTCTACCGGCTTGCCATAGAATTTGTTCAGGTTGCGCTGCTCAGAAGAGTAGTGGGTGAAGGGGAAGAGACCACAGGGTGGCGCCCAGAGGTGGGCGTGGCGCTCGTCGAAGCGGTGGCTCACCACGGCCAGCTTGCGCCAGGTGTCCATCTCGTAGACCACGGTGGCGGCGCCTTCAAGCGAGTTGACGTAGAACTTGCGGCCGTTGGGGTGTATGCTCACCGACTTGGGCGAATAGATGTCGGTGTCGAGGGTGGCCTTGTCTTGCCAGTCGAACTGCTGCATCTTGTGCACAAGCTTCACGCTTACCGATTTGTCGTCGGCAGTTGTCTCTGTGCCAATGGTGGAGTGTACCAGTGGGGGCAGTTCGTCGGCCTGCAGGTGGTCGTTCATCCAGAGGATGCAGGCCAATAGAATAAGTAATCTTTTCATCGTGGTTAGTTTGTTGCGTCCGAGGCAAAGGTACGAAGAATAATCAAAACCACCGCACGTTGGGGCGAAAAAGTGTGGTGTGGTCTCACAGACGGTAGCGCAGTTGCAGGTCGAGGTCTGTCAGAGACGATCCGTCGACCTGCTGCAGCGCGGTGCCAATGGTAGAGCGGTCGAAGTAGCGAGTGTGCCCCATGCGCAGGCTGAGGCGCAGGCGTTGCAGAAGATCGGCCCGTGCCATGACCATGAGGCGTATGCCGTGGCCGTAGTAGGAGGGGAAGGCAAACTGATGGGCCATCTGCCGTTCGTAGAGGAAGAGGCGGCTCTCATAGTCGTCTGTGTGGAACCAGGCGGCGGTCATCGCTATCAGGTGGTGTGTGGTCTGCCATGCCATTTGCTGACTGAGCATGATGCCGCGTGAGACCTGCCGGAAGGCAGTGTGCGACAGGTCGGCTTGTGTGGTAAGCTTCAGGGTGCTGCTTACGGGCACGACGGCACTCAGGCGCAGGCGTTGGTCGGTATAGGGCATCAGGGCCGTCTTTGTCTCGTTGTCGCGGTAGCGGCGATGCCAGCGATAGCGTCCCTTCAGTGTGAGGCGCTTCAGCTCGTAGGTGGGTGCCACCAGCAGGTCGATGGCCTCAGACGACTGCGACGTAAGGTAGCGCGCCCAGGGGAAGTGAGCATAGTCGGCATAGGCTTGCAGGTGCAGACGGGCAAAAGGCGAACAGTCGGCACCGATCATCAGTCCGCTCTCGTTCTGCACGTGTCCGCCTTCGCTTTGGCTGTGGGCGTGCAGGGCGTGGTAGCGGTAGCTGTAGAAACGCTGTTGCAGGAAGAGTCCCCAGTTGTCGGTGGCTTGATAGCTCAGCGTGTGGTGGGTGGCTAAGTGACCCTCGCCGTCGGTGGCCGTCTCGCCGCTGAGGCTGAAGCGGTGGTGCATGTAGGCGTAGTCGGCTGAGATGTTGGTGAAGTCGGTGCCTGTGGCATAGTGACGGCGGTAGAGCGTCTGCGTGTTGGGCTGTAGGGGGCGGTTCAGGTGGGTGAAGGCAGCCGTGAGACCCAGGTGCAGCGCATGGTGACGGTAGCTGAGGTGGGCGCCGGCGTCGGTGGCATGGGTGTTGGCTTTCTTGTCCATCTCGGTGGGCGTGCGGTGATAGCCAGCGGTGACGAGCGTGGCAGCCGACCCGTTGGCGTTGAGCGTGGCGTCGAAGGTGCGCCACGACGCGTAGGCCGTAAGGTCGATGCCGCGCCAGAGGCGCAGGGTGGCTGCGGCCCCTTGCAGGTAGTCGGCCTCGGAGCGCGAGGCATGGGGGCGCAGCATGGTGGTGCGCCGGCCCAAGCTCTGCAAGGTGGCCAGCTTACCCACGGAGAAGCTGCTACCCATGACGAGGCCTTGGCCTACGCTTAGCTTGTACTTACCCACGACGAGGTGGGTGAGCATGCTGTTGAGCGGTTTCAGTTGGAGGTAGTAGCTATAGGCATCGTAGCCCCACGGGTTGCCGTTGGCAAAGAACGGCTCGCCGGCATCCTGTGCGCCTATCACGCCGAAGCGCAGACGCTGACCATAGCTGAAGTCGTAGCGCAGCTCGTGGCGGTAGCGGTAGCCCAGGTAGCCGTTGCGGTCGCCCTTTCTTATATAAAAAGGTACGCGCGCAGTGGCTGTAAGCTCGTGCCGCCCGCGGTGCAGCATGGTGTCGAGCCGCGGCAGCGACGGTTGGGTCTGTGGGGGCGTGCCGATGAAAGTGAAGTAGGGTAGGAGCCGTATCTGCTGATAGTCGAACGAGCGTATCAGGCGTAGCTCGCCCATGGAGCGCAGCTGGCCGTAACGGTCGCGATAGGCTATGAAGTCCATTACCTGCTGAGCCGAGAGAAAAGGCAATTGCTCCAGGTCGTCGCGTGTGGCGCTGTTCAGGTTGAGCGGCTGCGAAGCCAACTGCTCCAGCAGCTCGAAGTCGGTCTCGTCGTCGGTCTCGCTGGTCTCGTCGTCGGCATACAGCTCGTGCCATGCCTCTTGCCACGACGTAGGCTGTAGGCTTGTCTGCTCTTCCTGGCCTACCGCTTTTATTGCTGATAGCAGTAGGCCCAGCATCAGCAGAGTCGTAAGTAGGTGTCTGTTTGCTTTCATGCCTTTGGTAGTAGCTGGTAAAGAACAGTAGAATCCGCTGCCATGGGCCTAAGCAATGACGAGATAGCTCATGAGCACGTCCCACACGGCGATGATATGACAGAGACTGCCTGCGAGCACGAAGAAATGGAACACGGAGTGCATGTATCGCCTGTTGTTGAAGGAGTAGAACACGGCACCGGTGATGTAGCAAACGCCCTCGGTAACAATCCACGCCACGGCAGCTGGTGGCACGGTGCGCATGAGCGGGCCGAAGGCTACGAGCACCGACAGGCCCATGAGCACGAAGCAGAGCGTCTCGACATTGCTATGCTCCTTCAACTGGCGGAAGCTGACAATGGTGCCTCCGATAGCTGCCAGCCAGACGAAGCAGAACAGCGACCAGCCCCACACCCCCTCCTGACGCAGGGCGGTAAGGGTGAGCGGCGAGTAGGAGCCGGCTATGTGCCAGTAGATGGCGGCATGGTCGCAGCGTCGCAGCCGCTCCTTCCACCGCGAGCGCAACGGCAGGGCGTGATAGACGGTAGAGGTGACGTAGCTGGCCAGCATGCCGAAGAGGTAGAGCACGACGCCGGCCGTGGCCCACGGGTCGCCTGCACGGCTAACACACACCATAAAGGCTATGCCGACGGCCACCCCGAGCAGGATGCCGCCGGCATGCGAAAATGTGTTCCAGATCTCTTCGCGATGGGTATAGCGTATCATTTACTTATCTCTCACCTCTTCCCTCTCACCTCTCACCTCTTCCCTCTTACCTCTCACCTCTCACCTCTTACTGATACACCTCGCTTGCTGTGGGGTATTTATACCAGTCGGTAGCTTTCGTGTGGTCTTCGGCCCACTCGGCAAAGGAGTGGCCGAACTCCTTATAGGCACCGCTGATGACGCTGCCGTCCTTCACGCCGATGATGTGCCACTCCAGCGGATACTTGAAGTCGTTGCCCGGCACGCAGATGGCCCAGGGTACGTTGTCGGTGTACTTGTCCTTGATGTTCTTCAGGTAGGCCACCAGCACCTCGTCGGTCTTGAAGGGCACGGTGTGCACCTCGTAGTAGCTACCATTGTACTGCTCGACGATGAACACGTCGATGTTTTCCTGTGCAAACAGGGCGGCTTTGGCCTTGTCTTTCAGCGTGAAGGTATAGGTGACGGTGGCGGGAGTCACATCGTTGCGTTTTTCTGCCAGACCGTCGTTGCGCTCCACGGTGTTGAGGAACCAGTTCTGTACGGAGCCGTCAGAGGCTTTCGTGCGTCCTAAGGTCCAGTGGGCGTTGTTGAAGAGTGGGAGCACCACGTCGTTGGTGGTCTTCATCGACACGGGGAGGCGTATGGACTGACTGTCGATGATGCGTATGGAGGCGTTGGTGGGGTAGTCGGCATCGAGGTTGCCACGGCGCGTGCAGCTCTCCACATCGCTGTCGAGAAGACCTTTTATGCGCAGGGCTGCGGCTATCTGTTTGGTGGCTCCCACGGCGTCGAGGCTGACCATAAGCTTTACTACGGCAGTGCCGTCGATGGTGGGTGTCACGGTGATAACGGCGTCGTTGAAGTCGTAGTCGCCCATTGCGGGGAAGTTATCCTCGAAGCAGTAGCGCAGCGAGAAACTCTGTGCCACAGGCTCGGGGGTGGGTGTGCCCTGGTAGGCAGCACCGCAGCCGTTGTCGATGAAGTGGGCATTGGCACCGTCGTAGGTGGTGAGGGCAGCGCCGTTGCTCAGCACATAGAACGGATGCGAGGGATCGCCGTCGTTGCCCTGAGCGAAGTGGTTCTTGCTGGCAACGTAGAGCTTGCCGTCGTAGAGAATCTCGAAGCCCTGGCGGTTGTCGCCCATCACAATGTTTTCGGCCTGGAAGACGGCGTAGTCGCTGCCCACGGCCTTGATGCCATAGCCGCTCTTGGTCTCGTGCATAGTGGCTGTGCCTGTGACCTTGATGATAGAGCCGGAACCCATCTTCACGTTCGACGTGCTGATGTAGAAGTCTTTTGTCTCGACCATCGCCCCGGCATCGTTCTGGAAGCAGTTCTGCATCCAGTCGCTCTGGTGCAGGGTCATCAGGTTGCTGATGTAGAGCTTGCAGTTGTTTATCACATCCTTGGCTGCTGCCTGGTAGTCGAAGTCGCGGGTGCGATAGGTGCCGTTGTTCACCCAGGTATTGTCCTGGCTGTTTATGAGCGTGAGCCCGCTGATGGTCATGGTGCCGTTGTTCTGCACGTGTCCGCTGCCATAGACGCCCAGGGTGCGTCCGCTTATTGTGGCGTCGTTGACGATGACAGAGCCGCCGTTGGTCACCGACAGTCCACCGGGCAGGCTGATGGTGCCCTCGTTGTAGAGCACGGCAGAGTTGGTAACGGCAATGGAGTCGGTGGTCACGGTGCCACGGTTGCATAGCTTGCTGTTGGCGGCCAGCTGCAAGGTACCTCCTACAACGAGCTCGGCCCCGCTGGCCACGTAGATCTTGTCCTGATACTGCCCGAAGGAGAAGTTGTCGGGAAGGGTGAGCTTAGAGCCGGGCAGCAGGTAGAGTGTGGCAGAGCCGGGCAGGTAGAAACCGCGCTGGCGCAGCGACACGTCGCCCTCGACATAGAGGCGCACGCCATTGCCGTTGGGCTGTATGGTGTTGCCCGTGGTGCCTATGGTGGGGTCTATATAGAACAAGGTGCCGTTTTCATAGCCGTTGATGAGCCGGGCATTGGCATCTCTTTGGGCGGCATACTCATTGTCGGCAGGTGCCGAGGGGAAGGTGAAGCTGGTGTTGATGGCACGGCGCATAGTCTGCTGCTGTGTGCTTCCCACGGTGAGCAGCACTTGGTCGCCGCTGATGAGGGCGGGGTAGACCGTGATAAAGCCTTCCTCGTCGATGAGGGCCACATAGACGTAGTTCTGCGACAGCGGGTAGTTGATCAGCGTGGTCAGCGGGGCATCGCTGCTCACAGTGCCCTCGCCCAACAGGGTCAGTGCTTCTGTGGTGTGGATGGGGTCTTGGTCGTAGATGCGCACCTGATAGGTCTGTCCCTCCTTCAGGTTGACGTTCACTGTAGTTTCTGCCGACCCGATGGTGGCCCACGTGTGCTGCTTGTCGAAATTGGCAACAGGGAAGCTGGCCCTTACCATCTTCGCATATTCGTCCTGGTCGAAATAGTCTTTCTTGCACGACGTTATCGCCAACGTCGCCAGAGCTGTAATGGTTAAAATCTTGGTACAGTTGTTCATCTTGCGCAAGTTGTTTTGAATATTCGATGCAAAATTAAGAAAAAAAACAATAACGTCGTTCGCAAGCAGGGAGTTTTTTCCTCTATGGGATGCAAAAAAGCACCAAAGGTGCTACTATTTAATCCTTTTTAACGGCTAAGAGGATTGCTTCTTTGCTTTTAGTTGGACTCCTTGGACGATGACAAGGCTGCTGGATAGCATGGCAGAGGGGGGCGCGTAATTGAAAAATAATGCTAATAATGCGGGCGTAATGCCGAGGGATTGGAAAATTATACGTACATTTGCGCCCATGAAACGATTGGCAGCAACAATATTGCTCTTGATGGCGGTGCTTTCGGCACTGTGGGCGCAGGATGCGGGCGACCCCGCGTTTGTGCCGACGGTGAAGGTAGGCAAGACGCTGGTAGACGGCGACTCCATACAGTACATGGAGATGTCTGTTG
>Ga0326511_10004074_pt1 | contig 11710 bp, 6 predicted proteins | sample 0_2496_0518_D_FD_203701 | JGI IMG/M metagenome (GOLD analysis project Ga0326511, IMG submission 203701) | Bovine rumen microbial communities from UC Davis, California, United States - 0_2496_0518 | ecosystem: Host-associated > Mammals > Digestive system > Stomach > Rumen | place: USA: California...
GTTCTCATCCACCATTAATACCCCTACAAGAGTCGTAGACAAGAAATTAGCCATATCATCATTCACAGAAGCCAGTTCAGTAACTTTAGACTGATACTCAGAGTTTACTGTATAAAGCTCTTCATTCACTGACTGTAATTCTTCATTAGAACTCTGTAACTCTTCATTGGCAGTCAATAACTCTTCATTAGCTGCCTGTAATTCAGCGTTTACAGACTCCAATTCAGATACCGTCTTCTCCAGATCATCTTTCGCTGCCTGTAATTCAGTTTCAAGATTCGTAATTCTCTGATCAGCCGCATGATCTATATCAAAGTGTACAGTATCATCTATATACTGATGACCTCTAATAAATGATATCGCAGTCATATGCATATCCTGACGACGTCTATCATAGATAGGCTGAGCCACTACAGTAATATATTCCTTCTGATCATCTATAGTTACAGGTACTTTGTCATAACTAATACGCTTATTCACTAAACGAGACTCACGTAAGATCGTTGATACAGCGGTCTTAAGCTCATCAGTAACTAAAGAGAAGACATCTAATGTTACATAACCATGAGGTATAGATATATATGGATGACAATCTCCAAATACTCTACATAACTCATTCTTATCATTTACAACTATACTTTCAGGAATAAGAGATTCAAAGATACTTGTATCCATCTCTTTTTCCTGTTTCTTCTCTTCCTTACGATCTTCAGCTTCCATCATATAATTATAACGAAGTGAATTCTCTATTGTAGTAAAAGAATAATCTAACTGTGGATGAATAGGTTCCCTGCCAGTTGTATTATGAATAAATATCTTTTCATTAGACGCGATCACTTTAAACAGATCATCATAATCAAATACCGACTCCGATCTGCCTAAGAAAAGATATCCTTCATCATTTAAAGCCACATGGAAGATAGAGAATAACTTACGCTGTAACTCCATCTGGAAGTATATCAATAAGTTTCTACAACTAATTAAATCTAACTTCCCAAAAGGAGGATCCCCAAACACATTATGCTGGGCAAAGACGATCATATTACGAATATGATGTCTGATCACATACTTATTATTCTTCTTCGTAAAGAAACGACTTAAACGAGATATACTTACATCTTCAATAATACTATCACTATAAACGCCGGCGCTCGCAGTAGCGACAGCGTCGCTATCCAGATCAGTCGCAAAGATCTTCACGTCACGCTTAACACCTAACTCATCCATAGCTTCCTCAAAGAGTATTGCGATCGAATACGCTTCTTCACCTGTTGAACATCCTGCAACCCATACTCTAATCTGCTTAGAGCCTTTCTTCTCTACTAAAGGTATCACTACTTTCTGTTTTAACGTCTCAAAGTATTCAGGATCCCTGAAGAAACAAGTAACCCCGATCAATACTTCTTTAGCCAATATCTTCGCTTCATCATCATTAGAAGCTAAATACTGTACATAATCACTTAAACGCTTATTATGGGTGATCACCATACGACGTTCTATGCGTCTTAAGATCGTTGTCTTCTTATAATAGGCATAGTCCACATTAGTGACTTTCTTTAAGATATTAAAGATCCTGATCATCAGATCCCCATCACTGGTCTCTAAGGTATTCGTTGCCTTTATGACCGAAGAAGAGATATGTGTCATCTCCTTGGCGATCTGATCAGGTGACTGGACAATATCTACCAGTCCTGTCGCAATCGCGCTCTTAGGCATACCATCAAACTTAGCGCTTTCTGGTGACTGTACGATGATGACACCATTCTGGTCTTTGATGGAACGAATCCCATTCGTTCCATCAGAACCTGTACCTGACAGAATCACTGCAATCGCTTTATTCTGGTAGGAACGGGCAAGAGACTTAAAGAAGATATCTATTGGATGATTCATCTTTGAATGATCATATTCATTTAATTTTAATATGCCTTGATTGATTTCTATATTATATCTAGGAGGGATCATATAGAGATGATTTCTCTGTACTTTCATCCCATTAACTGCTTCTATGACTGGCATAGAAGTATACTTGCTCAGTATCTGAGTAAGCAGACTTTTGTGGTTAGGCGCTAAATGCTGGATGATCACAAATGCCATACCTGTATTATTAGGCAGGAAGGTTAAAAGCTGTTCAAGGGCTTCTAAGCCTCCGGCTGAAGCGCCTATTCCGACAATATAATTTGGTTCATTCAGATAGTTTATATCCATAAAAAATCCCTCCTTACATAGGTTCATTATATACTTTTCAAAACTAGGATTCACTATTCGTTCTTATTTTTTTTAGATTTGATGGAAAAACTTAATATACTAAGTATTTTTTTATGCAAATTACTGTACAAATGAAATATTTGAGTTAAAATACAGTAGATTATGTGCCAATAGCACCTAATTTAAAGGAGGGACTCGTTGTGAAATACTATTTAGGTATAGATGTTGGTTCTACGACTGTAAAAGTGTACCTGACTGATGACAAAGAACGATGCTACTACTCTAACTATGTAAGACATTTCTCTGATGTCAGAAAGACTGTCTACGATCTATTGACATCGATGAAGAAAGTTGTCGGTAATGTAGAAATGCATGTAGCCATGACAGGCTCCGGCGGGCTTTCGCTCGCAAAGTCACTGGGCATTGAGTTCGTACAGGAAGTTATTGCCTGTACAAAGACGGTAGAGACTTATATTCCACAAACAGATGTCGCTATTGAATTAGGTGGTGAAGACGCTAAGATCACCTATTTTGAAGGTTCCCTTGAACAAAGAATGAACGGGACTTGTGCCGGAGGCACTGGAGCCTTCATTGACCAGATGGCTACTCTTTTACAGACAGATGCAGCTGGATTAAATGAGTATGCGAAGAAATACAAGACGATCTATCCGATCGCATCACGTTGTGGTGTGTTTGCGAAGACAGATATTCAGCCTTTAATTAATGAAGGTGTATCTAAGGAAGATATTGCAGTATCGATCTTCCAGGCGGTCGTTAACCAGACCATCTCTGGCTTAGCCTGCGGTAAGCCAATCAGAGGCAATGTAGCCTTTCTAGGTGGACCATTATTCTTTTTAGATCAGTTAAGACAGCGTTTTATTGATACATTAGGCTTAAAGGGAGAAGCTATCATCTTCCCTAAGAACTCACAGCTTTTTGTAGCTATGGGTGCTGGATTATACGCTAAAGAGAAGTCTGAACAGAGTTATAAGATCACAGACTTATTAACCCGTTTAGAAGATCTTAAAGGTAGTACAGGAGAATTAACGAATGTATTATCTCCTTTATTTAAAGATGAAGAAGAATATCAAGATTTTAAGAAACGTCATGAAGCTCATGTGACGAAGAAGAGAGATCTTTCTACCTATAAGGGTAAAGCTTATCTAGGTATCGACGTAGGTTCTACAACTAGTAAATGTGTATTGACTGATGAGGAGGGAGCTATTCTTTATACTTTCTATAACTCTAATGAAGGTTCTCCTCTCAACCTCATGATCAATACTATTAAACATATCTATGAAATACTGCCAGAAGGCTGTTATATCGCAAAAGCAGGTGTTACGGGTTATGGTGAAGCTTTAATCAAGGCCGCTTTAAAGGTAGACTATGGTGAAGTAGAAACGATTGCTCATTATACAGCCGCAAGAGCTTATGAACCTAAAGTAGACTTTATCTTAGATATAGGTGGTCAGGATATGAAAGCTATTTCTATTCATGATCATGTGATACAGAATATATCATTAAATGAAGCCTGTTCAGCAGGGTGCGGCTCTTTCTTAGAGACGTTTGCAAAGTCCCTTGGCTATACGATCCAGGACTTCTCACAATTAGCGCTTAAGTCTGAACATCCAATCGACTTAGGCAGTCGCTGTACAGTCTTTATGAACTCTAAAGTCAAGCAGGCTCAGAAAGAAGGAGCTTCTTTAGAGGATATTAGCGCAGGCTTATCTTATAGTGTTATTAAGAACTCTTTATATAAGGTTATTAAGTTAAGAAGTAAAGAAGATATTGGTAAACATGTCGTCGTACAGGGTGGTACTTTCTATAATGAAGCGGTATTACGCGCTTTTGAGAAAGAGACTGATGTAGAAGTCATCAGACCTGATATTGCCGGACTTATGGGTGCTTATGGTATGGCTAAGATCGCCAGAGAGAATGATGATGGCGCGCCTACGACACTATTATCACTAGAAGAGTTAAAGAATTTATCTTATACAAGTGAAATGCGTAATTGTGGCAAGTGTACTAATAACTGCATGTTGACAATCACAAGCTTTAACGATGGTCGTGAGTATATCTCAGGTAACCGCTGTGAACGTGGGGCGAATCTGCCATTACGTTCTAAGTCTCTGCCTAACCTCTATGATTATAAGTATCGACGTATCTTTGGTTATCGCTCAATGCCGATCGAAGATGCATCTAGAGGTAAAGTAGGTATACCAAGAGTATTAAATATGTATGAGGATTATCCTTTCTGGCATACCTTCTTTACTCAGTTAAAGTTTAGAGTTATTTTATCGGCTAGAAGCTCTAAAGCCCTCTATGAGAAAGGTATAGAATCTATTCCTTCAGAGAGTGTGTGTTATCCTGCAAAACTGGTTCATGGACACATAGAGAACCTGATTGCCAGACATGTAGACTTCATCTTCTATCCATCAGCGACTTATGAAAAGGTAGAATTTGAAGATACAGGTAATCATTATAACTGTCCAGTAGTCGCTGGATATCCTGAAGTGATTAAACTAAATGTCGATCATTTAGAAGAAAAGAATATAAAATATAAAAATCCATTTATCTCATTAAATAACTCTAAGACATTATTTAACGTCTTAAAGAAGTCTCTATCAGAGTTTAATATCTCTGATCAGGAACTCCATAACGCTATCGATAAAGCTTATGCTGAACTGAACCGTTCACGTCAGGATATACGTGATCAGGGTGAAATGGCTTTAGCGTATATGAGAGAAAATAAAAAACGCGGTATTGTTTTGGCGGGACGTCCATACCATGTTGATCCAGAGATCAACCATGGTATAGCGGACTTAATTACTGGAGAAGGTTTTGTGGTCTTAACGGAAGATTCTGTCTGCCATATGAACACAGAAGAGACAAACCTGCGTGTTGTTGACCAGTGGACTTACCACTCAAGACTCTATCGTGCCGCTCAGTTTGTGACGACACAGCCTGACTTAGATCTGATCCAGCTGACATCATTTGGCTGCGGTCTTGACGCAGTCACAAGCGATCAGGTGGCTGAAGTCTTACAGGCTAGAAATAAGATCTATACGCTGATCAAGATCGATGAAGTCTCTAACCTAGGTCCAATCAGGATCCGTATCAGATCATTAAAGGCAACCCTGAAGAAGAAAGCCAATGAAGTTCATTTAGAAAAGAAATATGAACCCATAAAAGCGCCGTTCACAAAGAAGATGAAACATGAATATACCATTCTTTGCCCACAGATGTCACCGATCCATTTCCAGTTTGTAGAAACAGCTTTAAATGAAGAAGGCTATAACTTTGTGGTACTTCCTTCAGTAGATAAAGAAGCTGTAGAAACAGGGTTAAAGTATGTGAATAACGATGCTTGTTATCCAAGCATACTGGTTGCAGGACAGATGATGAAGGCCCTTACCAGCGGTGAATATGATCCACATAAGTGCGCTTTGATTATTACGCAGACTGGTGGCGGATGCCGTGCCACAAACTATATCGCTTTTATCAGAAAAGCGTTAAAAGACGCTCATTTAGAGTATGTGCCTGTCATCAGCGCTAACTTACAGGGGTTAGAGTCTAACCCAGGCTTTAAGTTAACGTATAAGCTCGCTAAGAAGGTTATTATAGGCGCTATGTATGGTGACTTATTCATGCGTGTACTTTATCGTGTACGTCCATATGAAGTGGAAAAAGGCAGTGCCAATGAACTTTATGAGTCATGGGTAGAAAAGTGTCAGGAAAACGTAAAGAATGGTTCGATGATGGAATTCAGAAAGAATGTCTATGAGATCGTCAAAGAGTTTGATGAACTCCCAATACGTGATATTAAGAAACCAAGAGTAGGCTTAGTAGGTGAGATCCTGGTTAAGTTCCACCCAACAGCTAATAATGAAATCGTTCAGACGATTGAAAATGAAGGGGCGGAAGCCGTCATGCCTGATCTGATCGATTTCTTCCAATACAGTTTCTATAATACCCTGTATGCCTATAGACACTATGAAGCAAGCTGGAAATCTAAAGAACTATGTAATCTGGCGATCAAGTTTGTCGATTACTTGCGTAAAGATATGATCAAGGCATTAAATGCGTCTAAACGTTTTACTGCCCCTCATCCAATTGACCAGATGGCCGAGAAAGCCGCAGAAGTCGTATCGATCGGTAACCGTGCTGGTGAAGGCTGGTTCTTAACAGCTGAGATGATTGAACTGATCGAAGAAGGTGCAGGAAATATCGTATGTATGCAGCCATTTGCCTGCCTGCCTAACCACGTGACAGGTAAAGGCGTCATTAAGGCATTGCGTAAACGTTATCCACAAAGCAATATTGTGGCTATTGACTATGATCCAGGCGCTAGTGAAACCAATCAGTTAAACAGAATCAAATTGATGCTGTCAACCGCATTTAAGAATTTAGAAGCAGAGGCTATTTAGCCTCTGTTTTTTATGTTATAATGACAATGGTGTAAAATATGAAAAAAAGAATTAAAGAAGTTATTGTAGTAGAAGGTAAGACAGATACTGCAGTATTAAAAAGTTTATTTGATGTAGACACAATTGAAACACATGGATTGGCTCTAAGCGATCAGACGCTGGAGATGATCAAGACAATGGCGGAAAGCCGTGGCGTGATCATCTTAACCGACCCTGACTATCCTGGCAGTAAGATCAGAAGGATGATCGTTGAGGCGGTACCTTTGGCTAAACATGCGTTTGTGGCTAAACAGGATGCGATCGGTGAAAAGAAGCTGGGAATTGCGGAAGCCAAACGAGAAGCGATCGTTAAGGCAGTGGAGGAAGCTGTGACTTTTGTGAAATCACAGGAATCTTTATCGTGGGAAGAGTTTATTGATCTAGGTATCTTTGGTGATAAGAAGAAAAGATTAAAGGTATATGAAGTGTTTCATCTAGGTTATGGCAACGCTAAAACGCTCTATAAACGTCTAAATATGGCAGGAATCACATATGATGACGTGAAAAATGCCAAAAAATGAACGTTATTTTTGACATAAGCAGTTAATAATGATATTATGTGTTAAACGATAGACAGGGATAACCTGTTTACGGATAAGATATAAGTGGGGAGAATATTATTATGAAGGATTCATTACAGAGGTTAATGACATCCGCAAGAGAGGAATTTTCTGAAAAGGGATTCCAACAGGCGGCATTGCGTAATATCTGTAAGAAGGCCGGTTTAACGACAGGAGCAGTCTATTTCTTCTTTGACTCCAAAGAAGATCTTTTTGAGCATCTTGTTGGTGAAGCCGCGTCTCAAGCAGATAAGATGCTTAGGTTATTGACCAAGGAAATTGATTTGCAGGAAGATGATCTAGGTAAGTATGATCAGGAGTGTACAGATTACATATTTGAACACCGTCAGGAGTATTACTTACTATTAGAGAAATCTGAAGGAACGCGGTATGCGAAATTTAAAGAAGATACTGAGAAACAACTCGGTAACTTGTTTAGAAAACGCCTAGAAATGCGTTATGGTGATTGTCTGAATCATATTATTGATTCACTTGTACATATTCGTATCTTTTTGACAATGGATATGGTCAACGAGAGCGAAAATTACGAGACCTTTAGAGAAAAAGAAGATCTGATCAAGGTCTTCGCTGAAGGCGGGTTTGAGAAAGTCGTAGAAACACAAAAAGAAAAGGCATCCATCTAGATTATGGATGTCTTTTCTTTTATAATATCTTTATGAAACATGTCGCTAAGAAATCAAATACACTCTCTATACTAGAGAAATATAACTTAAATGCCTCTAAGAAGTTCGGTCAGAACTTCTTAGTAGATGAAAATATTGTCGCTAAGATCATTCGCAAAGCTGAAGTAACGAAGGATACAACAGTTATTGAGGTCGGACCAGGTATTGGGGCTTTAACTGAAGCTTTAGCTCATCAGGCAGGGTATGTGAAAGCTTTTGAGATTGATGAGAGGCTAAAACCTGTATTAGAGGAGACAGTAGGTGAGTATTCTAACGTAGAGGTCTTCTTTCAAGACTTTCTGAAAGTAGACCTGGAAGAAGTTATCCTGGAATGTCAGACTGAAGATCTCTGTCTGATCTCCAACCTGCCTTACTACGTAACGACCGATATGATCACCAAGGTCGTCCAGTCCTCATCGGAACTTGACCGTATGATCGTGATGGTCCAGAAAGAAACCGCAATGCGATTGACCGGTAAAGAGAAGAGTCCGTTACGCTTTATGATCGATCATGTCGGCTCTATTGAGACAGTGATGCAGGTGCCAAGAAACGTCTTCAGCCCTGCCCCGCATATCGACTCAACCGTTCTTAAGATCGCGAAAAAACGCAGTCTCCCACCAGAGATGGCAGAAGTGCTCAAAACGTCCTTTACGGCCAAACGCAAGACGATTGCGAATAACTTAAAACCGCTCTTTAAAGAAGAAACACAAGAAGTATTAAAACGATTAAATATTAGTCCAACACTAAGGCCTGAACAATTAACAGTTAAAGACTATGAAGCTCTAGCGTCAGAAAGGAAACACAAATGAAGATACATGCTTACGCAAAAATAAATATGGCATTAGATGTAGTCAGTGAACGTGAAGATGGTTATCATGAACTTAAGATGATCATGTCTCCCATTTCTTTACATGATCTGATCTTTGTAGATATTATCAACGAAGGTATCACGATCACTTCCAACTCTACTAGACTCCCTACAGATGAAAGAAATATCATGTATAAAGTTGCTCAGGCTATTATCGATAAGTATGAAATCAAACAGGGTGTCAGTATCCACTGTTTTAAACATATACCGACGCAGGCAGGCTTAGCCGGAGGCAGCGCAGACGGCGCTGCTGTAATCAAAGCGATGAATAGACTCTTTCATCTTAGAATGAGTTATCAGGATATGGTAGATCTAGGGGTTAAGATCGGGGCGGATATTCCTTTCTGTATATATAATCGTATCGCTATTGTAGAAGGTATTGGTGAAGAGTTAGAGTTTATTGATACTGAGTATGAAGCTGATCTTCTCTTAGTTAAACCTTCTAGAGGGGTTTCTACTAAATTATGTTTTGAATCATTGGATATGGATACAGCTCTCCACCCTGATATTATAGGAATGGCTGAATCTTTAAGAAATAACGATCATAAAGGTATTATCAGTCGTTTATGTAATACTTTAGAGAAGCCATCTTTAGAGATGGTACCAGAAATAGATACTATTAAACAAGAGATGATCAGCATAGGCTTTGATGGTTCACTTATGTCAGGTAGTGGATCATGTGTTTTTGGGATCACACAAGATCCAGAAGTATTAGAAAGAGGGTTCCAATACTTTAAGAAGAGATATGGGTTTGTAAGAAAATCTAAGATCATGAATTTTTCACATAAATAATAATTTTTTATATAGTGTGTAAAGGTATAAAAAAGAGGCATAAATCCTTATTGCCTCTTTAAATTTTGCCCTTTTTATGCTAGGATGGAGGCGTCTAAAGGAGAGGTCAAGAATTATGAATACTTATGCAGTAGTCTTAGCTGCGGGTAAAGGTACCCGTATGAAATCAGATCTACCTAAAGTTGTTCACGAAGTTCTCTATAAGCCAATGATCAATCTGGTGGTTGATGAACTGAAGCGTTTAGGCGTGGATGAGATCATTGTGGTAGTTGGTCATGGTGCGGAAAAGGTGGAAGCATTACTTGATGATAGTGTGACGATCGTTTATCAGAGAGAACAGAAAGGTACTGGACATGCGGTCATGATGGCTAGAGACGTTCTAGAAGGACGTGAAGGCACAACGATCGTATTGAACGGAGATGCGCCTTTGATCAGAAGTGAAACACTTCAGGGATTAATTGATTTCCATAATACCCACAAAAATGTAGGTACAGTAATGAGCTGTGATTGTGATTTATCATTAGCTTTTGGAAGAATTATTAGAAAGGCTGGAGAGATGCAGGCCATTGTTGAATACAAAGACTTAAAAGATGATATGAGAGATATTACAGAGATGAATGTCGGTGAGTATTGTTTTGATAATAAGGCTTTGTTTGAAGCATTAGATCAGGTAACGAATAATAATGCTCAGGGTGAATATTATATTACTGATGTATTAGGTATCTTACATGATCATGGTCAGAAGATCGATGCTTATAAGATTCCTGATTTAAGTGAGGTTGGCGGTATTAATGACCGTGTAGCTCTGGTAGAGGCTACGAAGATCTTACAGAGAAGAATTAATAAGCAGTGGTTACTTGAAGGGGTAACGATCATTGATCCTGAGAATACATATATTGGTAGTGATGTCACTATTGGTCATGATACGATCATAGAACCTGGATGTATTATTAAAGGTCATAGTAAGATTGGTAAGAATTGTCATATTGGTCCATATTGTGAATTTACTGATGTAGATATTAAAGACAATGTAGAAATTAAGTTCTCTGTCTTAAGTGATTCTATTGTAGAAAGTGGTACTGATATTGGTCCATATGCAAGACTACGTACGAATTGTCATATTAGAGAAAATGTTCATATTGGTAACTTCGTAGAAATGAAGAAAGCTGATTTTGGTAAAGGTAGTAAGTCAGCTCACTTAACTTATATTGGAGATGCCAATGTAGGTGAGAACGTTAATATTGGTTGTGGTACGATTACTAGTAACTATGATGGTAAGAATAAGTCATTAACTGTTATTAAAGATAATGCGTTTATTGGCTGTAATTCTAACTTAGTGGCACCAGTAACAGTTGGTAAGGATGCTTTTGTAGCAGCTGGTTCAACAGTAACGGATGATATCGAAGATGGCGCTTTCGGCATTGCGCGCGCTAGACAGGTCAACAAGGACGGCTATGCCAAAGTGCTTGAAGAAAAGCGTATGAAGATCTATGAAGAAAGAAATAAATAAGGAAGTTAAGGGGAAAAGTATGAAGAATAATATTACGGTATTTGCATTATCCGCAAGCCAGAAGTTAGCTAAAGATATTTGTGGTATTCTCGGAACTAAATTAGGTGAATGTAATGTTCATCATTTTGCGGATGGTGAAATCTTAGTAGAAATTGGTGAATCTGTCAGAGGTAAGGATGTCTTCATTGTGAATTCAACATCTAATCCGGTAACGGAAAACTTGATGGAGATCCTGGTTATGGCAGATGCATTAAAGCGTGCGTCAGCTAAAGAAATTACAGCTGTCATCCCATATTTCGGTTATGCCAGACAGGACCGTAAGGCAGCTCCTAGACAGCCTATTACAGCGAAGTTGGTCGCTGATCTATTAACGACTGCAGGTGTCCACAGAGTTGTCACTATTGACTTACATGCAGCACAGATCCAGGGCTTCTTCAATATTCCTGTAGATGAAATGCAGGCATTAAGATTGATCTGTAATTATATTCAGGCTAAAGGTGTAGAAGACCTCTGTATCGTATCACCTGACCATGGCGGCGCTAAGAGAGCGAGAAAGATGTCAGAATTCTTTGACTGCCCATTAGCTATTATTGATAAGAGAAGACCTAAACCAAATGTAGCTGAAG
>Ga0326511_10004075_pt1 | contig 11709 bp, 9 predicted proteins | sample 0_2496_0518_D_FD_203701 | JGI IMG/M metagenome (GOLD analysis project Ga0326511, IMG submission 203701) | Bovine rumen microbial communities from UC Davis, California, United States - 0_2496_0518 | ecosystem: Host-associated > Mammals > Digestive system > Stomach > Rumen | place: USA: California...
ATAGTCGGGGGCAAACGCCTGCACCACACTCTCCAGCGCCACAAGGTCGGTGATGTCGCACTGCGTCCAGCAACTCCGTGCCTCCTTATTCTTCGGCTCCCTGACGTCCACATTCATCACCTCCCACCCTTTCTGCCGGTAATAGTCCACCAGATTGGTACCAATGAAGCCGGAGCCTCCAGTAATCAGTATCTTCATTTTTTCTGTCTTTTTCAAAATTGTTATTCTTCCTGATAGCAAGCAGTCAACTGCTTCGCAATCTTTTTCCAAGACCTGTCACCATCAGAATAATCATGGGCTATCTGTTGAGAGAATAAACGCCGTTTATCCTCATCCTTCCATAAATCTATCATGGCATCGGCCAATGCCTTGACATCATGGCTCTTTACAATCAATCCGTAACAGCCATCCTTCACCATCTCCGGCAATCCTCCAACACGGGTAGCAATCACCGGCTTATGAAACGCAAAGGCCGACATCACCACCCCGCTCTGCGTGGCATCAGTATAAGGACAAACCAGGAAAGCGGCTCGTCTGATAAGTTCAACCAACTCTTCATCAGGAATAAACCTGTTTCTGATTTCGATGTAATCCGACATCTGGTACTCAGAAACATTAAAGTGGAACTGTCCACTGCCCACAACTTTCAGCTTACAGTCAGGGCACACACGATGCACCTCCTTCATGGCAGGAAGCAAATAGTCAAGTCCCTTATAAGGCGATATCCTACCCGCAAAAAGAATAAAATCGCCACCGCCGTCAGGGAGATCCGACACCCCAACAGTCATGTTGTCATAACTGCCGAGACTACTCATAATGACCCGCGAAGGCGATATGCGATAAAAGTCGATAAAATCCTGCCGTTGGGCATCATTGAGCAAGATGAGCCGGGGAATCAAACGGAAAGCCAACAAACGGCGAAGCCTGACTATCAGCGTGTTATGTGCTGTATGGGGGAATGGATCATGTACGGTAAGCAACATCCTGCGTCGCAAGAAATACAGAATGAATTCATAGGGATTAGGCGGCCAAGCCAGGTGAATGGCCGTGAAACGCTGTCGTATGAGGAAGAGCAAAAGCAGTAAATTGGTCCAAAATGCTTTCAGCAGCCATAAACGGCCACAAGTATTGAGGACATAACATTTGTCCAAGTCGACAAATCCCTGATACTTGCCAAACTCCGGATATGCCTCCAATGCCTTGAAAAGGCCTGATTTCGGATAGAGGTTCTCCAGACACAAAGCCGGTCCTTTCATATAACGGGGTGTCACCTCCATGATATATGTGATATCTGCCAGCTGCTGTGCCTCATGCAGATAAGACAGATCCACATCGGACAACTGTATCTTTCCCAAATAAGCAATTTTCTTCATGCCATTTGCTTTAATTCACCTATCAACACCTTCAGCATGCCAGTCTCACAGGCGTTTCGTCTTCCTGTCAACATGCGCGTGAAGTATCTCATTCTGTAATAACGTATAAAGTTCTTTATAGTCCATCGCTCCTCCACTCCTTTCTTCTTGTTGGAAAGGACAATAGACTCTACCATCCGTTTCTCAGTATCGAGAGACATTGGCCGGGTCAGCGTAAGGTGAATGTAGCTCAGCCGGGGATTGAAGCGGAAATGAGTTCCAAAACGTGTAGAAAGCCTCCAATGAATGTCATCTTCCTCGCCATACATGAATATGTCTTCATCAAAAAGCCCAACTTCCATGAACATGTCTTTTCTTACAAAGAAACAGGAGCCTTGGAAATACATCCATCGGGACAAATAACAATTCAATTTGTTTCCCAAAGCTGTCAGCACAGGAATGATATAGCCATTCATCCTGCGCGAGCAGTCAAACGATATAGGACTCTTTACCTTCTCCGACAACATTTGCCTCATACCGTACATACACAATTTCTGGTCTTCCTCAAAAGCCTCTACAGCAATCTTGAATATAGGCTCCGAAAGCCTCACATCAGGATTCATAACCAGCACTACAGGAGCCGACGCACGGCGTATGCCGACGTTGTTGCCCTGACCATAGCCTCCATTATGTGTGTTGTGTATAAGCACTATTTCATCGCCGTAAGTATGACTCAGGTTTCCGAACATAGGTTCACACTCCGGACTGTTGTCGACCACCACCACCTCTACCTCATCCCTCGGGAGGTCACAATGCTGCCATACCGTCCGCAGACAGTCGTAAATATCGTTTCCCGACTTATATGTTACTATTATTACAGACAGTCGTTTCATTATTCATAGCTATTAAATTGCAAAGGTAGCCATTTCCGCTGAATTAGCAAAAGGAAAATGCGGATTTGTCGAAAAAAAGTCGTACCTTTGCCAACAAAACAACAATCTGTCGGAATGATGAGAATACATACCATTGCTTTTCTGTTGGCTATCAGTCAAACACTCATGGCCTCAAACTATCTTTTTAACAACGGGAAGTCGGACTACTCAATTATACTGACCAATGATGCTTCTGAAAGTGAAAAAACTGCCGCTAACGAGTTACAGCAGTACCTCAGACAAATAGGTCACGTAACCCTTCCCATCGTGACACAAGCCAAAGGCCACCGAACAAAGTGTGTGTACATAGGATGGACAAAACAGACAGGCATGCCAAAGCCGTCTGATGTCGATGAAGCCTATACATACATGACCATTGGAGAAGACCTACATATATTCGGTGGTAAGGCACGTGGTACTATGTATGGTGTATTCTCTTTCTTGGAGCACGAGCTGGGCGTACATTGGTACACCAGCTCATGCACAAAAGTGCCAGAAATGAAGCAATACCAGCTGAACGACATGGAACACAGCGAAAAGCCTGCCATCCGGCAACGACTCGATTTCTACTATGACGCACTGAAACACCAAGACTGGTGTGCCCATAACCTACTCAACACACAACACAAAAAAAGTGAAAGTCCATACGGTGCGATGTCGGCCTATTGGGGCATACACACTTTCCACACGCTTATTCCACCTTCGGTCTATTTCAAAAGCCATCCCGAATATTTCAGCCTAAACAAAGGGAAACGTTCGGCTAACGCCCAGCTATGCCTTACCAACACGGACATGCGTCGTGAACTCGTAAAGAACCTAAAGAATGTTATTCGTAAGAATCCTGGCTATTGGTGCTACGATGTGTCGCAGAACGACAACCGACAACCATGTGAGTGTACAAAATGCCAACGCTTAGTAAAGAAATACGGAGGACAGTCCGGTCTCATCATCTGGTTTGTCAACCAAGTGGCCAAGGATATAGAGAATGATTTTCCTGACATCTTTATCGGAACTCTTGCCTATCGCTACACCCGACAAGCCCCACAGGGCATCAAACCACGAAAGAACGTTGTGGTAAGATTGTGCGACATTGAGTGTTGCATGGCTCACGCGCTGACCGAGTGTCCACAAAACAAATCATTTCTTGATGACATGAACAAATGGAAAAACATTGCTCCACACATTTATATCTGGGACTATACTACTGGCTTCCTAAACTATCTACTCCCCTTTTCCAACTTTCATGTACTTGCCAAGAACTATCAGCTGTTCCAAAAATCGAATGTCATTGGTGTGCTGGAAGAAGGAGCACACGACGCACCATGGGGCGAGTTTTCTGAACTGAAACAGTGGCTCATTGCAAAGTTACTTTGGAATCCCTGTCTGAACGTTGACTCGCTTGCCACTCTCTTTATCTGCGACTATTATGGCAAGGCCGCCCCATACGTGAACCAATACTATCAGTTATGCAACCGTCAAGTGACAGCAGACACACATTTCACCATCAAGATTGGATGGGAAAACAACCTATATAGCAACACGTTTATATCCTACGGCTTAGAAATACTACTAAAGGGCATCAATGCCAGTGAGGATGAAAACATAAAAAAACGCTGTAGGCGTCTCGCAGCACAACTATACTATCTTCAATTAAGACGAAACAACTTGAAGTCTGTCATTGATGACACTAAGAGATATTTTATAGAAATACTTCAGCATGACAGTACCATCATCAAAGAGCATGGCTACACACTGGAAGATATGTTAAAAGATCTTGAATACCACTGACTGGCAAGACCACTAATCTTCCTACTATTTTTCTTGATGATAATGGTTATTGGATGTTTTGTCCATTATCGGAGCAAAAAGTCTTGATGACCTTTGCGGGTATTCCTGCTGCCACACAATTGTCAGGAACATCTTTCGTAACAACGCTATTAGCACCTATGATGACATTGTTGCCTATCTGTACGCCAGCAAGGATACAAGCTTTGTCACCTATCCACACATTGTCCCCAATATGCACCTCGCCTTTTGAAACCAAAGGCCGCTCAAGAGGTGGGATATTTAGCATATCTGTGGATGATGAGCCATGTGCATTGTCAGAAATGAGTACATAAGAGCCTGTCAACAGATGACTTCCTATGGTGATTCTGTTAACGGCAGTAATATGATTTCTTTCCCCAAAACGGCAACCATCACCAATCTCGATAACAGGATCTTTTCCAAAGAGGGCCGGCGTGGCACTAATAACTGTATTGCGTAGAAATATATTCTCTTTGCCCACAGAGACAAACTGCGGATTGGTAATCCTGCCGCCCCATGCTATATTAGAGTATCGTCCCCATGATTTACAACGCCTACTCAATAAGCCCGTATGAATATAGGCAAGAACCGACTCAAAGAACTGTTCGAGAAACGGAGGCCACACAAAAGACAGCAGCCAGCCAATAGCAACACAGACTGTTTTTATAACTTTTTTCACTTCTCTTCTACCTCCTTTCTCTTTCTGATTTCATTATTTCCAAATAGAATTCATATACCGAATCAACATTACTCTCAGCGGTATATAGTTGATTTACCGTTCGAAAAGCTCGCTCTATCCATGGTGCGTAATAACTCATGGAGTTTTCGCTTACCTCCAAAAGTATTTGTGTCAATTGTTCTTCTGTATCGTAACGTAAGGAAATTTCCCCACCTGTCAGAGCCAATCCGTTGTCCATCTGCTCACAAGTTCCTCCCGTATTGCGCCCAACGGTCAGACAACCACAGAACATTGCTTCAGGCATGCAACGACCGAATCCCTCGTTTCTCGACGGAATGATGATGGCTCGCGCATGCTTCATCAGTTCACGAACGTCTGAGCGCTGCCCGAACAAACTGACATGCCCTCCCATGTGATGCTGCTCTATATAGTTTTTCAACATATTTAAGAAAACAGCATCTGGCTGTTCACCCACAATATAAAGCGGCATACTATGTCGTGTCTTACCCAGATAGGCGCTATATGCTTCAACCAATTCCGACACTCCTTTAGCTGCAATCACCCGACCTGCATACAGAAAATAGTTTTCTTTTTCTCCGACAGGGAGTTCTTTTTCTGATGGCTGAATACCATTATAGATAACCCTCGAGCATCTGTTTCCCGTTTGACCGAAATGCCGTTGGATGTCTTTAGTAATGCAAATATTGAAAGAAGACGGTGATGACAATTTTCGCAAATAGCTTCCACGTGTCGGAAAGAAATGCAGGTCAAAATCCAAATCTGCATACTCCCGAATATGATACACATGCGGTATGCCTAACCGTCGTGACACCCTGAAGCCTATGCTACACACACTAACATTGGTATGAACCATCTCTACACCAGCCTGTCGCGCCTCATGGGTAATTTTAGCAACAGCATAAGCATTCATCATTCCATGCACCACAATACGGGGCAAGAACAGTAGCACATCTGTCACCGACCGAACCCACGGATAAGTATTGTCCCTGAACGGAACAACAATAGTTCTGATGTTTAAACCTGCTATTTCCCTATAGACTCCTTGATGGTCGGGCATAGCAACAACAGGTTCCACCCCCTTTTGCATCAGTCCTTTCAACATGACCTTGAACGACTTCGTGCCTCCTCCCATCAAAATGGTCTGATGTAAGACAAACAATACTTTCATGACTGCTGACTATTTTCTGTTTCCAAAAGATCGAAGGCACATTTGGCCACACAATATATCGGAATGTAATTGGCATACCATAGAGGATAACCCCTTATGATGAAATTCAATGCAGCAATGACAAAAACAGCAACCATTGCTTTCTTACTTTCCGGGTTATATAACGACAACAGATAAAACACAATCACCAAAGCCAAGCCAATGAGTCCGTAGTCATAAATAAAAACCCTGTAGCCCGAATTGCCAAACGTCTCTGTATCACGGTCGCGCCCAACAAGCACATCAGACGAGTTCAACAAGTTCTCATAGTCGGTCTTGAAGTCGCCAGTCACGCGATTGTCACCTGCCATCTCACCATCGTCTATCTCAAGACGTATCATGATCAGGTCATGCAACAGGTTGTTACCGTCATTATAGTAGAACGATCCCACTGTGACAGCAGCAAAAATGGCTATAGCATAGAGGGTCTTCCTGATGAAATGCTTTCCTCGCACCCACAAACCAAGAAACACGACACCAACAAACAGGCCATAAGCCGCCAAAGAAAAGGAAATCAATGTGGCCACAATAAGAGATACATTATACCATTTCTTCCATTTCCCAATCTGCGTAAACAGCAACATCACAGTCATAGTCCCCATGTGTCCTGGTTCCAAAAATACCGAATGAAAGCGGGGAATAATGGTAAATAACGACCGGTCGTCTATCATGAAGAAATAATAGTTGCTATAAGAATAGGTAGTCAAGAATTGAGCATCGCGGGAGGGAAGAGGGATTCCTACTAAATAGAGCAGGAAAAAGAACATGGACACAATAAGAAAGGCCCCCATCCACTTAGCCAACACATCCACATAACGACGCAATTCATCAAGCCTTACCCTTAATAGGGAAAAGAATATCATAACGTGGAAAACATTGGCCACATACGAATTGAATCCTCTAACCCGAACAAATGTCTGATAGTACAACAGAGCGGTCAAAGCCAAGATTGGCAACAAATAGTCATAGCGGGTATAATACTTCTCAGACATAGAGCCGGAAACACCCATCGAGAGTAACAGAAAGAAGCTTGAAAGTATGATGTAATAAATACCCAAAGGCCACATGAACCAAGGATTCAGCGATCCAAGGAAAGCGATGGTCATACCTATAAAAAAGGAATCACGCGCCACCGTCTCTTTTTTCCATACAGTCAGTTGGAGTTTTCTTACCTTCATACCTTCATCAGCTTGCTTAATAACACTCTTGCATACATCCGCTCATCATGGTCAAGCACAAAGAGCCATGTCCCTAAAAGCCCCGTCAGTGCTGCCACCCCCATCGTCAACAAGAAGCGAAAAGGAATATCAACGCTCTCAACAACGAGCCAGCACACAAACCACGTGGCTGCACATTGTAGTGTGACAGGGAAAACAACCGTCGTTAAATACCCCCACACATGAAGTCCCGCCTTGTATTTCATAAAAGGAATACGCGAAAGGGCCACCACCAACTCAACTAATACATACAGCACCATCACCGACCTTACCGAGCACCCACATTCAAACATCAGCCAGATGGCTGGAAGATAAAGCAATTTTGGTGTATAGGTAAGCAGTGTGAAATTACGAATATCGCCAATGGCCTGATTGGCCGAACTCAGTCCAAGTGTTATCTGGTCAAGCAGAAACGTAAGCAAAACGAAACGGCAGAACATGCTCGTATAAGGCGGCACATCCTTCAGCCATATAGCCAATGCCGCTGGCATCTCAACAATCAAGGGTATGAGAAAAATAGCAAGAATCGCCACTGAGAACTTACTCTGGCGTGCAGCCATTCGCAGCATTTTCTCCCGCTCACAGGCTCCTTCTGCCCGCATCAACTGGGGGTTCATAGCATTGAGAATGGATACAACAAGAAACGAGATGGCACCATTTACCTGAAAAGCCAGCCCATAAGCCGCATTAACAGCAGTACCCCAGAAATGATTCAGCACAACCGCCGTACCCTGATTACGTGCAGCCACACACCCCATGCCGTATGTTGTCCAACTGGCAAATCCAGTCATCTTACGAATAAAAACCCTGTCAATGGCACTTCGACTCACTAACAGTGTACATTCAGAATAGCGCAACAGCCCATAAACAGCGAATACCAACAGATTAAGACACAGAATAAGCGTCAACACCAGTACATAGACCCATAACCTGTCAAGCGTAACAAACGGAAGGATAAGCGCCAACACCAACTTCAGTATGCTATCTACAATCTCTACCACAGCAATAAAGGTGATATTCTCATGAGCTATGAACAAGGCTTTAAACGGAGCAGTAATGATGGTCACAAAAAGCATCAGTACAGTTAATAAATACACATCCTTGGCTGTTTCTACACGATCAGCATCGATGTTCAGCACCTGATTGAAAAGAAAGGCCTCCAACAATATGAGTATAGCAGCCAACAAGAAGCCAAACACTTCATGAATGAACAAGCTGTTGACAAAAATCTTTCGCAAGATGCCAGAAGTAGCATCTTGCTGATGAAATGAAAGAAAGCGCTGGGTAGTGATCAGCAAAGAGTTTGTGATGAACCCTAACATAGCCACTACGCCTGCTATAGCTGTATAGATGCCATAGTCGCTCACATTCAGCACATCAAGCACCAACCGGGTCGCATAGAACGAAAAGCACGTCGTAATAATGGCTTTCACATACTGAATACCCGTATTGGCTATCATACGTTTTGCAGGCTCCATAGGCAAACGCTTGTTTCAAAAAAAGACGGCTTTCATTGCTGAGCAGATGCTGTTCCCAACAGATCGTCCTTGATAACGTATATTACTGATACCATAGTGGCCAGAAACAACATAGCAATAACAAAAATCACCCTCTTTGGACCTGTAGGCTTAATAGGCACCTTGGCGCCTTGTAGCGTAGTAAACGCCGGTGTACGTTCCTGCACCTTTGCCCTGGCAGCCTCATACTGCGCGTTCAGCGTACTATAGGTATTGAATTTCAGGGCCATGTCGTTTTCAAGCTGCTCCACCTTGCCTTTCACACTTTGCAGCACGGGGTTGGCATTGGCATCTGCATAAATAGCGTATGCTATGCGGGCCGAGTCATATTCTTTCAAAGCTTCCTGACGTAACTGGGCATAGTATTCAACGTCTATTGTGGCTTTCTTAGTACGATACTCAGTAATGAACTCCTGTAGGCGCTTGCTCACCGAATCGTTAACCGTCTTGCAGACCAACTTGTCCTGCGCTTTCACCGTAATACCAATAACACCAGTTTTCTTGTCAAGCGAGAAGCTGACCATGTCTCTGATCATCTCAGCCACGCCATCATCTACCTTCGACATATAATATGGGTCAAAAGGTTTCCCTTCAGCATTGTCATCATCCTTTGGGGTCAGTTGCTTTTTCACCCACGTAATAGCTGCTGACCACCATGCCTGCTTCTGTAACTTACGCAGATAGGTATAATAGTCGGTATCTATCTCGCCCTCCGAGTCCTTCACACGGATGGTGAAGAGGCTGGCCACAAAACCGTTGTCATCCATCAAGTCAGGATAGAGCATGGGATTGATGGCGTCGCTGGTTTGCATGTTGCCCAAGTCGAAACCAAACGACGAGGCGATGCTACCCAGTGTGCCTTCAGCCATCGAGCTACCCATCTCAGGAGCCAGTTTAGCTTCACTGGTATAGGTGCGGGGCACACAGATAATAATCAATGCCGACACCACAAACGTGATGGGCCACACCTTATAGAAAAGCTTTTTCTCGTGCCAGACTTTCTTTATCAGTTTGCCAAGGTCTATCACCTCGGCATTATTTTTCTCTGTCATATTGCATTTATTTGTACTTACACATTTTCTTTACATCCCCCACACCTTGATTATCCTGTTCTGATACTCACATGTTCTGTGCCAGATGCGTTCGTCCCATGAATGGTCTTTGTTACGGTCGAAGATGATCAGGTGACCTTCGTCCACGCTGCCTACCAAGTCCATGTATTCGCTGGTCTGCTTCAGACCACTGTCTATCACGGTGTCCAACGAGCCGCGTAACAGCTTCAGTTCGAGAACGATGCGCTGCACGGGACCTCCGTAGCCGTCGGTCAGGGGCTTGCGGATGAGCAGGTCGGTGCGCTTGCGACCCAAGCCATACTCGCGGTCAATGTAGCCGCCACCATTGACGATGCGCTGCAGATAGGCCTGCAGAAGCAACTGCGGTCCGGCCTCGGCATAGTCGAACTTACCAATCCACGAGTCACTGTTCTGACGGAAGAACTGCTGAAAGTCGGTCAACAGCTTCAGCATGTCTATGCTGCCGTCAGGACGCAGATACCACACCGGCTGTTCAGTCATCATCTGCTGGGTAGTCCAGGTAAGTTCTCGGGGTATAATCTCACGGTAGATGGCATTCGCGATGCGCAAGGGTTTTCCACGCTCACGCCTCACCAGTCCCATGTCCACGACATATTGGATGTCGTCTGAGGGAATAAGGCTCTCGTCAGGCTCCTCACTGTTGGCCAGAATGGGTTCGATGACACGTTTCACACGCGGTTCCTTGAGCTTGTCGATGAGAATATCGATATGGGTGTCGCGCCGGTAGATGATTTGCTCCTGTGCCTTGTAGATCATCTCGGGGATGATGCGCACGGTGCGGTCGCGGTTCTCGCGCATGTTCCAAGTCACTTCGTGGGCCAGGGCATTGACCAGCCAGGGCTGCCCCTCGGTGGCTTTCCAGACCATGGGGAAGCAAGCTTCGTCCCACTTCTGACCTGTCTCTAGCGTGTGTTGCATGTAGAGTTCACGGACTTCTTCGGGTGTGAAGTCGCCCAGACGCAACGACGTGGCCTTGATGTTGAAGGCCGAGCCGCCGGTGACGATGTCCTGATTGCTGAGTACGATACGATAGTCGCGCACGTCGCGCACGCCGAAGAGGATGATGCTCTGCGGAAAAGCGTTTGGACGGCTCGTATAACCCGAGCGTATCTGTCGCAACACGCTGACGAGCGAGTCGCCCACAAGGGCGTCGATCTCGTCGAGCAGCAGCACCAAGGGTTTAGGCATTGCGGCACAGAGACGCCTGAGATATGCGGCAAGCATGTTACTCTTATCAACCTTGAACACCTCGTCAAGTATCGTGTTGGGATAGTCTGCCCCCACAATCAGTTGAGTCTCGTCGGCAATCGCATTACAGCATCCCTTCACCACGCTCTCCACGTCATTGCGCACGGCCTGTCCTCCCTCAACATTGGCATAGACAGCAATATATTTGCCCTGTGCGTTCAGATAGTCGCGCAGGGCAAGCATACATGTGGTCTTGCCGGTCTGGCGGGGAGCATGCAGCACGAAATAGCGCATCTGGCGAATCATCACCAGCACGTCCTGCAGGTCGAACCGCGAGAGCGGGTCGATGGTGTAGTTCATGCTGACGATTTGCGGGCCAGCGGTGTTGAAGAATCTCTCCATGCTGTAGTCGCCTAATATATATAATAAGGTGGAGGTACTTACTTGAACAGGTTGACCATTGTGGCAATCATCGTGGCGATGGAGGCGGTCGAGGTGCCGATGGCCAGCATCTCGGTGGTACTCATGCGGTTGCCCTTCACCTTGGTGGGCACAATGATCTCGCAGCCGGGCTGCGGCTTGTGCTTACGGTCGGGACGGGTCACGTTGCCGTTCATGTAGATGATGTAGGTCTGCTTCTTCTTCGCGTTCTGGCTATAGCCACCAGCCTGGTTGATATAGTAGTCGAGGCTCTTG
>Ga0326511_10004076_pt1 | contig 11709 bp, 12 predicted proteins | sample 0_2496_0518_D_FD_203701 | JGI IMG/M metagenome (GOLD analysis project Ga0326511, IMG submission 203701) | Bovine rumen microbial communities from UC Davis, California, United States - 0_2496_0518 | ecosystem: Host-associated > Mammals > Digestive system > Stomach > Rumen | place: USA...
GCAAGTAAACATTCATAAATAACAAGTAAGGAGGTTATTACAATGTTTACCAAAATGAAAATGGTATATGTTAGTGTAGAAGAAATGAACAAGCTTCTTAAATTAACAATACCCGAATTTGAATTATCTAAAGAAGAATTAGAAAATAGTCGTTTATCATTTCCAAAATGTTGGTATCATAGAATAGACGACAAAATAACAAATTTCCATTTATATATAAATGATGGATGGTTAAAAGAAAAGCATAAAACGAAATGTACTACAAGAACAATTCATTACGTATGTAAGAAAGATGGATCTGAAGGCTTAGAACATAAAACAGGTATGGAAGCTTATTGTTTACTACAAAGAATGACAAAGTTTCAAATTGAAATGCCTAATTATGAATATATAGAAGGTCAAGGATACTTTTTTGATGGCCAAGAAATAGCAACTATCTCAGGTTTTCGCTACAAGAATAAGAAATTTATTGGAAGAAGAGTTTTCGCTTATGGATATGACCTTAATAGTTCTTATAGTTATGCGATGTTAAAGGATATGCCTGATACATCTAAACCTTATAGAATGGGCATTTTAAAACAAGGAGAAATAGGTTTTAATCAATCAATAGATGATCAAGGCTTTTACTACTTAAAAGCTACATTACAAGTTGGAGAAATGTGTGAATATATTTTTCCAATTATGAAAAGTCCATTTACTCATTTTGTAGAGTATTATTATAATAAAAAGGCAAATGCCAAAACTAAACAGGAGAGACAATATTACAAGGATATACTTAATTTTGCAGTAGGCTTTATAAGAAGAAAGAATCCATTTATTCATAGTGCAATTTTAACCTATGCAAGAAATTGTATACTTGATTTGGTAGATACCAATACAATTTACTCAAATACAGACTCCATTATATCATTAACTCGTAGATTTGATATAGAAGAAGATTTAGGGTTAAATGTTGGTCAATTTAAATTAGAACACAATAACGAACAATTTGCTTTAACTGAGAGCGGTTATCAATGGGGAAATGAATTACCATCTATTAGTGGTAAATCTAAACAATGGTTTGCAAATGCTTATCCTAATGGCTTTGATATACTTAGAGACCCTCTACCAAATGATGCAAATATTTACGAATATAACCCTATAACTAGACAATTAGAAAGGAATGATTAATTATGTCAAGAACAAAAAAATATAACACTATAGAAGAATATAAACAAAGTGCAGCTTATCACAATAAAATTGAAAGACAAAAAGCTGTATCAAAATTTGCAACTAAAGTAGGTTTATCGCTTAAAGATGCTAGAATTTACTTTAGAGCAGGCTTAACACCTAGTGAAGCAAAAACAATTAATAATATGGTTGAAATTCAAAACTTTAGAATTAAAACTAAAGAAAAAAGAGCTATCGTTGAAAAAATCAAAGACGAAACTAAAAAAGGTGGCTACGCATATAAAGTAAAAGGCCACAAAGAGCAAAAATTAAGTATTAGTTCAATAGAGGAAATTTACGAATTCAAAATAAAATCTAAGGATAAAACAAACCTTAAACAAATTACAAAAGAGGCTATGGCTGATTACTTAAAAACAGCTAAAGGAACTAAAATGACAAAAAGGGAAATTAAAGCAATGTCAAAAGAAACATTTAAACATTTCCAAACTTCTTCAACCTGGAATTCAAATTTAAGTGCAGAACAAGCGTCTTTTAATAACATAAGAAGCGTTATTAAAGAAGCTGGTCAATGGAGACAATTTACAGGTCAAATGTTAGCACATCGTGGCTATCGTGAAGAATGGGATCCAAGACATATAGAATATAATGGTGGTGGTAGTGATAAAAATGGTCAATTTACAAAATACACTTACACATCATTTAAAAATGGTAAACCTTATCGTCAAGCTATCATTAAAATTTACAATTCAAAAAGTGATGTAAAAATTGAATATAAAGACTTATAGGAGATTAGTAGATTATGAATAAACCAATTAGACAAGACATTTGGCATACAACTCACAATGAGTATAAATGTGATGTATATTACAATAAAGGATATGATGTAGAGATATGGATAAGTCCTGAACTAGTACTTCCTATCATAACATATCATAATAGGCTTCTTCTTCCATATTTAAGAGCTTCAAAGACACTTATGTATCCAATAGTTAATATACCTAAACACGGAGAACAATTCTGTCACTTATTAGTCAATTATTCCATTAAAGGATATAAGCAGAAATACGAGATAATGAAACGAACTAAATGTGATGTTGTAGTAGATCACATAGATGGAAATGTATTTAATTACAATATAGATAATTTAAGGTATCTAACTCACAATGATAATATCTCTTCAAAGCATAGAGGAGGTTATATGAGACCTTTAAGCCGTAAACAATTTGATTTGCTTCTTAATAGATTTGATATCACTTATGAGGAAATTATGAATGAGAAAATTCACTCAATTAAGCTTTCCAATAAATAATTAAGAAAGGAGTTTCACTTCTATATAAATCTTTCAATTTAAGCTTAATAAACACCCAAATTAAATCGCCTACCAGTATTTAGCTGATAGGCTTTTTTGTATGTTGTATGGGTTAATTAAGCCGCTTACCCCTCCTGAACATTTAACGATGAGGTGTGCTCTCTCTGCGAGTGTTCAACGCACTTAGTAATAAAACCATAGCTTAATGCCTCTAATACACTTTATTTATGTTTTAATTTATAAAGTGAAATTATGGTCTATTTAGCACTAGGCTTTAATTCTCTAAGTTGCTTTTGGAAAAGTTGGAATGTAATTAAGTTATTGAACATAAAGCATCTATTATTGAATAATTCATATACATTTTTCATTTGTTCAGGATCATAAATTTGATCTATATAAGGTCTCATAGCAACAATAGGCTTCTTCTCGTTTCTATATCTACAAATTAAACCATTTGTCCATACAGTAAACCAGGTGTCCTGTGCTTTAGTAAATTTAATTACTTTAACAGGTTTATAATCACGTGGTATATGCTTCATTATCAGAGAATAATCTTCTTCAACTTTATTTGTAAATGTGGAAGCTTCAGGCATAAGAATATTACCAATAGTTCCTTTACGTCTATTTAAGTATGTTTCAGAAGGCTCAATATAATCAATTACAGCACGTTTTCCAAAGTCGATGTCTTTATACTTAGCATCTAGTTCTTTAAAGTCTAATTTGTTGCGTCTATAATACTCACATTCACGTAAGTATTCCATAAGTTTCTTCTTATTCTTAACTAATGAGAAACGGCCGAATGTTTCAGGAATAAAATTCATTGCAGAAAGAATGTCTCCTGCTTCCTCTACATAGTTTCCAATACATATAATACGGATTCTATCCTTAGTAGAACGAATTAAGTTTTCCAATTCGTTTACAAATGCGTATAATACATCAAATGAACGCTTTTCAGATTGTTCACGATGCATTTCATCTAAACAAATATGATAGAACCAATCAGGGTGATCAGCTAACCAGTCCTTATCGAAGAAGCCAGATCCTTTGTCACTATAGAAGGTACTTAAATTACATACTCTGCAAATAAGCTTACGTTGTGATTTAATTTCCTCACGTTGAGTAGATTTAGAACCGTCTCTATGATTTACGGGTCTATCTCTATAAAATACCTCATAAACGGCATCACCTACAACTTTAATGTTCTCTATACCGTATTTACGTCTAATATCTGCATCTATAAGTTTCTCGGCATTATTGGAAAGAAGCTTAGATGTTTGTGTATCAGTTAAACGTAGCCAGTAGAATGGATTTCCATTTTGTTTGTATCTCTTAACAAAAAATTCAGTTGTTGCATAAGATTTACCGGCTTCACGACCTCCAAGTAGGAAGAAGAAAATTGCCCATTGATAGCCTAATAAACTGTTTAAACGATACCATTCACGTTCTTTAATGGCTTTTGCGTTTCTTTGGGCCTTTGTAAGTTTTGTTTGTTTGGTAACTATTTCTTTAAGTTGTCTATTTATACGATTAAGTTTATGTGTGTTATTAGCAATTTCTAACGCTTTACCAATTAATTTGGTTGTTTTATTAGCCATCATATCACCTCCATAATATATATGAAATTGGAGAAAATGAAACCACTGATTCCACTTTCTCCATAATTAAATTTAGTAATTGTAATGTTGAGTTAAAATACTCATAATTTTTGTTATGCTAAATGTTGCTTTTGTTGATGCACCTGATACAGGTTTAGTTCCTGAGAAGAAAACAGTACCACTAGCAAAACCATCATAATGTAGATAAACTGTATAACTATTGTCTACAACTTTGATATCGTATTTTTCAGGGTTAGTATAAATCTCTACAAGCTGATTTTTAGTTAAGTCTAATTCATTTGCAGAAGCAACACCACAAGTAATAGTCTCTTTTGTAGATGAAGTAGGAACTTCGAAAGTAATACTCGAAAACATATCGGCGTTTTCACTTATAGCAAATTGATATTCAACAACAGCTGTTAATGGTTGTCGAGCATCTCCAGAAGCAGCAACAGTTCTTGTCCATCTATAAATATACATATTATCAGGATATTTAGTATAATAAGAAGCATAATCATAAGTTGAATGTTGATCAGGTTCTTCAAATGCTAATACATAATTTTGTGGATTTGCTAGAACCTTTGCTTTGTCCTCTGCAGATATAGTTAAAGCATAATAATGTGTAGCTTCACTGTATTCACCTATAGTAACGTTAATTATTTCCACTCCACCAGTAGGAGCAGGAGCTTCTTCTAAGGCTTTAATTCTCTCGTCTAAAGTTTTATCAGCTTCCTTTAAATTAGATATATCACCTGTATTAGTTTCGATATTATCCTTATTAGTTTCTACTTGAGATGTTAATTCCTCTACATCTACGGTTCCTTTTTTAACTTGTTCTAATAGCCATTCAACCTTTTGTTGATAGCTCCATAATTTGAAATCATTTGACATAATTAATCACCATCCTTGTTATTTTTTATTTTGTCAATAGCATCTTTAAGTTCTCCAATTTTGCTTGTTAAATCGGTTGCTAAATTAGTTACTTCTTTTTTAACGTCATTAACAAGAGCATCTTTTTCGTCTTCTGAAATTTTGCCATCTTTATTCTTATCGACATTAGATACACGATCTTTAAGTTTAAGTATAAAATTTACGATAAGTACAAATAGAGATACAGCAGTTAATGCAATACCTAGTATAGTAGAAATTTCTTGAAGACCGATTATTAAGCCTCCACTTGCACTAACATCAGTTAATACGCTTAAATGTTTATTCATCATAATATACACATCCTTTCTAGTAAATGAAATTCATTAAATCAGGGAATTCTATAAACTTACTAAATATTGGTCTAAATTTAGCAATGAAGTCTTTTGTAGGATCGTTATTTAGTAATTCATAATAGTTAGAGTATCCCTCTAATTTGGTTCTTTTATATTTAGTTACATTTTGATTATCAATGTAGTCTAATTCATTAGTTGTTTGAGTTGATGATTCTCTACCATCATTTGCAGCACTATTATAGATGGCTGTAGTTCCTGCTAATACATCATCACTATTCATATTTAGTGCAAGTATAGCTTCTTGAATTTCTCTCTTTTTGAAATAAATAGGAGCAAATTCATAAATTGTATTAAATATACGTTGATTTGAAATTTCTACAGACATATTTGCAAAGTCTGAATTACCATATTCTCCCATAAGTAAGTAATAAACTTTCTCTAATTGAGCATCAGTTAATACTTTAAGAAATGTAGGCATTGCATTATACTTTGTTTTGAAATCATCAAATGTATTGTAATATTCACAAAATTTATATGATATTCTATTACTCATTAGAATCACCTCCATCTACAGTAGTTGTAGAAGCATTATCAGCTTGACCAGATTGATCTTTATCACTATATAATACTCCATCACCGTTTAGATCTTGTTCTATACAGTTTTCATTAGGTAATGCATAACAATGAGTTCCAAATAATGCATTAACTAAATTATAAGTTTCTTGACGTAATTCCAATCCTTTATCATAAGCATTAGAAACGGCAGTAGCTAAAGATGCTCCAACTTCAGTTTCATTCATATAAGCTGCTTTAGCATCCATATTTTGAGTTTTTAAACCATAATTTCTAAGTCTTTGTGTGTTTATAGCTTCTAAGTATGTTAATTGTGCTTGAACATCAGAACTTGCTTCATCACCTAAGTTTTGGAAATCAGTATTACCCATAACAGGAATATAATTCTTACCGTGTAATGCTGCACTTCTAACTGTATTTGCTAAAGTCCATACTTGTTTTTGTTCATCTGGAGATTGAACACGAACACCAATAACACCTGTTTTGTTTAAAGCGGCAGTATTTGCAAATCTAATAGCATCAGCCATCATAACACAATAAGGTCTTTGTAATTGATAACGAGTTAATTCTTGCTGTGCAATTTTGTTAGGATAGTCCTTTAATTCTACACAGTAATTACACATTATTTCGTAAGGTGTCATACCTTTGTCAAGTAAACGGAAATATTCATCTAGGCTTCTTAGAATATGTCTAGTTTGTGTAGACAATAAAGCCTTTTGTTTTTCCATTCCTTTAAAGTCTTCCGGATCAGATTTGCCATTAAATGGAAGAGGCGTAGCAACTTGATATCTACCGTAAACATCTATGCCAGTAACTCCGTCTTTTTCACCTAATGTATAAGGTAAGAAGAATACTTTATCAATTTCAGGAATATATAGGAATATACCCTTATATCTGTAATAAAGAATACGTTCTATCATATTACCATCAAGTCCACTAGGTAAGTTATAATGTCTATAACGAGCTAATGCATCTTGGAAATCTAAATCTTGGAAATTTTCTATAATTTCTGTATCACTATATAACGTAGGAGTTTCAGGAACAAGTTGACCTGTAGTTAAATCGAATTGCATTCCGCTTCCTTTAAATATATTATCATTAGCGAATTTCATATTTGAAGTTAATTTACTCATTATTGTTTACCCCCTTTCTTATATATATCATAAGGCACGTTATCTTCGAATTGAACATTCATAGCTGTATCTGCAGCTTTCATAAGTTCCTTGTGAGTATGTATATCATCATTAGCTTGCATAGTTTCTATTGATTTTTGCATAGCTGCAATGTGTGCCATCTTTCTAGCAATTGCGGCTTGATCTTTCATTTGTGCTTTATATTTAGCATCTTTATTAGCTTGAATTTGTTTATTATCAGCTTCTATTTCTTTATTAACATCTAATATTTCTTGCATTCCGTCATTATAGAATTTAGCATCTTTATTAGCTTGAATTTGCTTATTAGCATCTTTTAGACTTTGATAATATTCAGCTATAGTTTCATTACGTGCTGTTTCAAGTGGTGCTTTAATTGCACTTGAAATTGAATTTCCTAATTTATCAAATCCTTGCATATTTATGCACATCCTTTCATTAATTTGAAAGGGGAAGGGATCAACCCAACCCCAGTAATTTATTTATGTTTTAATTTATAATTCTAAATTTCTGGGTCATTACTATGAACAATGTAATAACCGGCATTTAATTTATTATTGATATCTAAAAGCTCATTAGGGGTAATATAATATCCATCAGCAAGTTGCATAATATATCCCTTAAAATATACAGGCTTATCAAGATTGTCTCCCCAATGACTAGTTATATAAGAATTTAATCCTTCATAAGTATTTACTGTATATGATACTCTACTATAATATGCAAAGAATAATGACTTTTCAGCATCAGTAGTGTCATATACTTCGATGTAAGCAAATCCCTTATATGAGAAATCCATTTCAGATACTGAACTTAATGATCTAGGTTGAGCTTTAATATTGCCTAATTGCATTTCGAAATTTCGTTTTTCGTATTGTTGACCTACATAATTACCAATCATCGACATACCACCAGCAACTGTACCACCAACAGCACCAACTGCAGTACCAATAGCAGTACCGATACCAGGAACTATAGAACCCATAGCAGCACCAGAAGCAGCACCTCCAACAATTGAACCTAAAGCACCTACAGAACTATCAACAGCTTGTTTACTTAAATTAGTTTCAAATATTTCCTTGTAGTTCTTGTTATTTAATTGGTATTGTGTCCAAGCATCATTATAACGTGTTAAATGTGGTAATGAGAAACTTAATTCAATATTGTCATTAAAACCAACATTAGCAACGTATGGTGAAGTTCCTTTATCAAACTTGATATTTACAATAGATTGAAATGGTTTATAGGTTGTAGATATATAAGCCTTAGTAAGTTGTCTATTATAATAAGCTATATTGAAGTTATATGAATTAGAACCAGTAGGAGACTTTACGAAATAGTCCTTAGTATTGATAAGTATTTTATTCTGATTATTGTTAGCAGCCACTTCTTCACTATAATTAACAGTTGCAACACTATAAAAAGTTTCGTTAATTAATTTTAATGTGTGATAATTAGAAGTTGTAACATCTTGACATTTAGCAATTTCTTCACTAGAATAAGGAGTTAATTGAACATCAAACATAGCATTTCCGAATTTATCTTGTAATGCATTAAGAATCATATAACCATAAATTCTAAGCTTAGAAGAACCAGTACCAGGAGTATTAGCATCCCAAAATGGAATAGCTAATATAATATAAGGATTTCTAGCTTTTAAAATAGCATCTCCAAACCAAGCTGTACTTAATGTTACAGTAATATTAGTATTTGAATTCATTTTATATAATTGAAGTTTACCCTTTACAGTATCATAAGTAGAATAATCTTCAAATGAAACTTGATAATATTCTATTGTAGTTATACCATTAACTGTATTAGTAAGTTTAATTATAGTTAAATCTTGATCCTTACATTGGAAGTATTCATCATTAGTAGTAGTCATATTATTTACAAAATTGTAATATTCATAATTACTTAATGAACCTGTTATTTCTATTGTAGGAGTAGGAACTCCACTTATAGTTAATGTTACATCTTCAGTTAATTGCTTACGATCTATGAAAGCAAGTATATGTTCTCTACGTTTTAACCAAGGATAATTTGTTTCTTGTGTAAAATCAACAATAGGAATTTGTTTTGTTTTAATTTGGTTACAACTAAAATTCTCCTTAATTAGTGATAATGGTGAATTATCATTAAGGATACCTCTCTCTATAAATCCTTTAGAGTTAGAAATTTCTACATAGTTTTCAGCTATAGTATCTCTATTTAAATTACATTCAAATTTAACACCACTTATTTTGGAACTACCAGGAACGATGAACCATCTAGAATAAGTATCAGTATCTTTGTCATAAACTAGAACATAATTGTAAAGTAGCATATTATTATCATTATCATTCACCATCAATACTAGTGATGTATTTATTCCATCATTAAACTTGAAATTAATATCATTACTATACTTAGTTGCAATAGAAAGTAAGTAATTTATTGAATGGCCTACATAAGACTTATGTTCTAGGAAATTATTATATTTTAGTAAGTATAATTCATAGCGCATTTTAGCACCTCCTTAAATTTAAAATGGCCAGCTGGAATATCCAGCCAGCCCAGTTTATTGTTTATTCGCTATTCTCCTTCGCCTGGAGTTTCAGGTTCAGCAGGAGCAGCTTCATAGTTTACTTTAACAGTGATGTAAGGTAAACCGATTGTTTCAAGTGTATTATAACCAAAAATTACATACTTAGTGTTTGCTTGTCCACGTGGGTTATGGTAATCTTCCTCTACATTCATACCAGTCATAAATGGAACATTACCTTTAGCCATAATCTTAAATGCGATAGAAGGATCTACAGTATAAGATTCACCAGCTTTAGCAGTATAACCAGTAGGAACTAATGCACCTGGTTCAACAGGGATTATATCTCCTGATTTATAAGCAATACTATCATAAGTAATATTACCAGTTGCAGTAAATTCAGTTGCTACAAGTGATCTAACAGTAGAACCATCACCAACAGTTGCAGAACTATTTACAGTACCGAAGAATCTAGAAGGTAGTTTTTCAGCATTTGGAGCTAATCCTTCTTTATTGAAGATTGTAGGAATATCTAACTTAGTAATCTTATTAGCATATTTAGCATTGATAATAGTCATTAATGAACCTTCATCGAATGACATTCTATAACCAAATTCGTTGTAATCTCTAGATACATCTTTTATACCTTCATCATATAAGTTAGCAATTTCAGTAGCAATAATTTGTGCTTCTAATCTGTTTCTAGCTTCTAAATTAGCAACATAAGGAATAGTGATTGTTAAAGTATGAATATTAGCATTTGATGCATCGTGAGTACAAATAAATGAGTTATATAATTCAGCTAAATATACTTTCTTAGTATCTACTACTAATTGATTTGCTAAAGAAACGAATTGACCATATCCACCTTCACCTAGCCAAGCACGCTTGTCCATATAAGGTTGAGTAGTATCAACGATCATTTTCCATTTGTTAAGTGTAATTTTCTTTTGAGTAAATCTTTGGTTAACATCAGTTTCTAGTAATCTAGAGCATTCAGCAATACCAGCCCAGTCTAAAACGTGTTTTAAATCACCAAATGTATAAACTTTAGTATCACCATATAAAGAACCATCTACTCTATTTGCATTCAATACATTTGAATAAGTATGTTTAATATTTGAAGTATAAACATCAATACTTATAAGTTGGTTAAATAAACTTGTTCTTAATTCATTGGAATTTAGTAATCCATTAAAATCTGTCATTTGTGACACTTCCTTTCATAATTTTAGGATTGTTTAAAGGCACAACCCTTAAAGCCATAATAACTAATTTAAATGATCTTCTAAGAAACGTTTTAATTCTTTATCGTTTTGACAAGCTGCTGCATTTTCAACAAATGAATTAACTCTCTTAGATCTTTCTATATTTTCAGGAGTTATTGCACTTTGATTAGTTTGATATATAGAACCATCATAATTTTGTGCTAATTTATTTCCTGATGGTAAATAAGTATCAACACCCTTAACAGCCAAAACAGCTTTATGATATTTATCAGTTGCTCTAAATCTTTCTAAGTCAGATACATTACGATCTAACAAAATTGCTGCACTTTCATCGATGTCCTTTTGTGTATATTTAATTTCATCTTGAGCTTTACTAGCTATAGTTTGACCGTTTGTAAGTGCATCAAGTAATTTAGCATTATCATTAACAGCTTTATCATACATTTCACGAGATACCATTGAATTCTTTTCAGTTTCTAATTGTTTAATTTTCTCAATATAATTAGTTTCGATTGTTTTAGTTTCAGCTCCATTTTTGATTTCATCTGCCATATTATCACCATCCTTAATTTATCAATTTTGCAGCACTCTCATTAATTGTAAGGAGTAGGGGATACCGATATCTCTGATATCCCCAAATTAAGGAGAGTAAATATGAAAATCAATGCATACACTTTCTGTATGCAATATAATTATGTTTTTTAAATTAAATTAAATTTTGGTGGACAGAGATGGAGTTGAACCATCGTTTTTGGTTTTTCAGACCAACAGACCAACCGTGTATCTCATCTGTCCATATTTGAGGGGAGACTGAATGGCTTAACTAATTACTCTACCGCTGAGCTACACCCCCTCCCCTTGGGGTGATAGGATTCGAACCTACGACATATTGTTTAACGAACAATTGAATTTGAAATAAGTATAAGCTCTTTCAC